>Ga0316205_10001602_pt1 | contig 27376 bp, 30 predicted proteins | sample 3monthpyrite_MG_FD_204941 | JGI IMG/M metagenome (GOLD analysis project Ga0316205, IMG submission 204941) | Microbial mat bacterial communities from mineral coupon in-situ incubated in ocean water Damariscotta River, Maine, United States -... | ecosystem: Environmental > Aquatic > Marine >... | reverse complement strand
CTGCTCAGGGGCGGTTTTCTTTTTGGCGTCCTGCGAGAAGGCGATCATCAGCGCGCCGGTCGATGTGCGCCGCGCATCCACGGTCAACACCTCGCCATCGGTCAGGGTCATGATGCCCGTGACCCGCGGTTTTTCGCCCTGCACGGGGCGAGACAGCGCGCCGACCCGGGCCCAGAGCTGGGGGTCACTGCCAACCTCTTGCCAGTTTTCCAGGGCTTCGGGCAGGGTCACGGCGTTGATCGAATCTTCACCCTCCAACGTCCAGAGCTGCGAAAAGGCGGTGTTGGTCAGCACCAGCTGCCCGTTGGGAGCGAAAACGGCGATGGCCGCGTCGATCTGGTTGAGAACCGACTGGCTGGTGTCCATCTGGGCGCGCACATTGCGGTTCATATGGGTTTCCGAAGTAATATCCTCGATCAGGAAGGCCAGCGCGCCGTCAGGGTGCGGATTGGTGCTGACGCGAAAGGTCTGGCCCGAGGGGAGGGCCCAGGTTTCCTCGAACTCCCCCATCGGGGCGGCGGTTTCGATGTCCAGCAAGCGGCGCGCCCAGCTGCGATAGTCGCGCGGTTCTGGCAGGACGTGCTTGTCGCGCATCCGGTTCAGGAACCCTTCGATCCCCGGGCGCGAGAGCAGGAATTCGGTCTCCAGCCCGGTCAGGTCGGTCAGCGCGGGGTTGAACACCTGCAACCGGCGCGTGCGATCGAACACCGCCAGGCCAATGGGCAGCGTGGCGAAAGTCTTGGTCAGGGTCTGCACGAAGTCGCGCTTCGTGCGTTCGGCCTGATGCGCCTCATCGGCGGGCAGGGCATAGACCAGATGCCCGGCATCGGTGGCTACGCGGTTGATATCGAACCAGACAGCGGCGTCGGCATTCGTGTCATCGACCAGGCTGACACGCTGCGTCACGGTCGAGTCCGCTGCCGGGAACAGCGCGGGAAGGGGCCAGGACAGCAACGTGCTGTCATCGGCCAGACGCTGCATGTAGGCGCGGTTGGCCCAGGTGACCTGACCGCTTGGGTTTTCCTGCCACAACATCAGGGGGGCGGCGTCGATCAACCCGCGCATCAGCGTCAGTTCATCGGTCATCGCGCGGTAGCTGAGGCGATCCAGAGTCACGGCCGCTTCGTCCGACAGGGTATCCACCAGGGTCACGCGCAGCGAGCCGTCACGCCGCTCTGCGGTCAGTTCCAGGCTGGAGCCCGGCTTTTGCGACGGCATCGACAGGCCCTGGCCCTCATCCAGGGCGGACAGACGCCCCTCGATCCCCGGAAAATCGACGCCGAGAAACGCCAGCAGCGCCGACAAGCCATCGGAATCCGAGTCAGTAAGAGCCTGAAGGATGGCGCGTCCGCGGGCGTTGGCATCGATCAGGCGCCGGCCGTCGAACAGGAAGGCGGGATCACCGCCGCCGACCGGCGCGCCACGCCGGGGCCGGCCCTGCCGCCCGAAGGCGGTGTGCAACATCAGAACAGCAAGCACGGTCAGCACCGAAGTGCCGACAAGGACAAGGGAGAATAATAGCGCCTCGGTCATGGAACCATCCTGCCAACAAAGCATCAGGTGCGTTCAAGAATGGGCGGTATTGGTTAAAGTGACGTTAAAGGCCGCGCTGGTCATGCCACGGGATATGGCGTGTTCTCGCCCAAGGGCCCGCGCGGGTCGGCCTCGACCGCTTGTCGGGGCCATGTGACCTCGGCCACGGCGCCGCAGCGGGGGCCGGAAAAGCCGCGCGGCCGGTGCTGGCCGGAGCAATTGGAGAACCGGACGGTGGCCCCGCTGCGCTGAAGCAGCGTCTTGGCGATGAACAGCCCCAGCCCCATCCCGTCATATTCCGGGCGCTTGTCGCGGCGGCGCCCCCGCAGATAGGGGTCTCCGATCCGGTCCAGAAGATGCACGGGATAGCCGGGGCCGTCATCGATGATCCGCAACCGGATGATCGTGTCCGACCATGTTGCCTCGACCCAGACGGTCTGCCTGGCGAAATCGACCCCGTTCTGGATCAGGTTGCGCAGCCCGTGGACGATTTCCGGGCGGCGCTGGATCTCGGGCATGCGGGCGTCGTCGGGCAGGTCGAAGGTATCGAACACCAGGCGCTTGCCCCGGTCGGCATGGGGGGCGGCGGCCTCGGTCACCACGGTTTCAAGCGGCGCGTGGCGCACATGCATGTCAACCTTGCCCATCTGCCCCATGGACCGCAGGATCGCCCGGCAGCGATCAGCCTGATCGCGGATCAGAATCGCATCCTCGGCCAGGTCCGGGTCATCGCGCAGGGCGTCGATCAGTTCGGCGGAGGCCAGCTTGATCGTCGCCAGCGGGGTGCCCAGTTCATGCGCGGCAGCGGCGATCACACCGCCCAGATCGGTCAGCTTCTGTTCCCGCGCCAGCGCCATCCGCATCGCCAGAAGGGCCTCGGCCAGCGCGTGCTTTTCGGCGGCGACGGACCGGGAATACAGTCCGATGAAGCTGATGCCGATCACCAGCGCCAGCCACAGGCCGACGCGGAACAGTTCGGGCAGTTCCAGCGTTGTCCCGTCCCACAGGCGCAGGGTCTCGTGCGAGAGCGCCAGCAAGGTGGCCAGGATGATGGTGACGATGCCCAGGATCAGCGTGCTGCGCAGTTGCAACGCGGTCGCGGCAATGGCGACAGGCGCGATCAGCAACAGCGCAAAGGGATTGGTCATGCCGCCGGTCAGGAACAGCAGCAGCGACAATTGCACCGTGTCGAAGGTCAGCGTGATCAGGGCTTCGGTTTCAGACAGCCGTTTCGAGCGCGGATAGACATAGGCGATGACCAGGTTGGCCAGCGCCAAAACCCCGACGACAACCATGCTCAGGCCCAGCGCAAAGCGCAGCTCGACGATCCAGTAGGCAACGAGCAGCGCCGCCAGCTGCCCGCCTGCCGCCAACCAGCGCACCCGTGTCAGGGTTTCCATCCGGACCCAGTGGCCCTGAACGTCTCGGTTCATAAGCCCGGGTGTCTGGGTATCCATCAAGGGGCCTGTTGTTCCGGGACGGGGGCCGCGCTATTTTATGCACCATCGCGCGGCGCATCAAGCGCCGGGAAATCAGGCGCGGGAAATCAGGCGCCCGGATGGGCGCGGAAAACCATGATTGCCATTCGAACAGCGCCGAATCCCGTGCTCATGGGTTTGACCTGACCCGAGCGGACGCTTAGATCGGTATCTGAAACAAGGGGGCACAGGCATGGCCGACGAAAGCGCGCTCGATCTGGGTGAAGATCCGTCGCTTCTTCTGGTGGATGACGACGAGGTTTTCCTCAAACGTCTGGCGCGGGCGATGGAGCGTCGCGGTTTTGTCGTGGATATGGCCAGTTCGGTGGCTGCGGGCAAGGCGTTGGCCACGGCTCGACCCCCGGCCTATGCGGTGATCGACCTGCGGCTGGAGGATGGCAACGGGCTGGATGTGGTCGAAGTGCTGCGCGCCAAGCGGCCCGATGCGCGAATCGTGGTGCTGACGGGCTATGGCGCCATTGCTACCGCGGTGGCCGCGGTCAAGATCGGCGCCACCGATTACCTGTCCAAACCGGCCGATGCCGGAGAAGTGATAACCGCGTTGTTGCAGCAAGATGGCGCGGGCCTGCCCGAGCCGCCGGAAAACCCGATGTCGGCCGACCGCGTGCGTTGGGAGCACATCCAGCGGGTCTTTGAACAATGCGACCGCAATGTCTCGGAAACCGCGCGGCGGCTGTCGATGCACCGGCGCACACTTCAGCGCATTCTGGCCAAACGCAGCCCGCGCTGAGGGCAGGCCGATCCGGCGCTGGCGCCCTACATGTCGTCACGCTCCAGCGCCAGGCGAAGTTCGCGCAGCACCGGAAGCACGGCGCGCACCCGTTCGACACCCAGGGTGCGGGTCAAGCGGGCGATGATCGGCGCGATGGCGTGCAGCGCCGCGTCGCGGGCCTGCCGACCCGAGGGGCTGATCGCCACGAATTTGCGCCGCGCGTCGTCCCAGTCGGGGCGGATATGCACATACCCGGCCATTTCCAGTTTGCTCAGCGTGTTGGTCATCGCGCCGCGGGTCAGGTTGAACGCCTTGGCCAGTTGCGCCGGCGAGCGTTCCTCGGTGCTGCGCGCCAGGTGGTTCAGGACCGAGAAATGCGACAGTTCCATCCCCCGTGGCAGCGTCTTGGCTACGCGGGCGCGGGCCAGCTGATCGGTCATGAACAGCTCGGCAAACAGGGATATCGCAAGATCATCGGTTGATCGCATGTCAGAGCTGCGGCTCCGTGTAGGGGCGGTCATGGGTCAGAGATGGCACACGCCCGCGTGCCCGGTCTACCTGTGACAGGTCAAGATCCGCGAAAATCATGCCGGTTTCGGTGCCCGCATCGGCCACAACAGCGCCCCAGGGATCGACGATCAACGAATGCCCGTAGGTCGCGCGCGCCCGCCCGGTTGTCGTGGGATGATCGCCGGTCTGGGCCGGGGCCAGCACGTAGCAGCCGGTCTCGATGGCGCGGGCGCGCAGCAGCGTTTCCCAATGCGCGGCGCCGGTGACGGGGCTGAACGCGGCGGGAACCGTCAGGATCTGCGCGCCCGCCGTGGCCAAGGCGCGATGCAGATGCGCAAAGCGAACGTCATAGCAGATCGTCAGGCCCAGAACGCCAAAGGGGGTCTGGGCCAGCACGGCGCGGTCGCCCGGGCGGATGGTCGAGGATTCGCGAAAGGTCTCGGCCTTCGTGACCTGCACGTCGAACAGGTGGATCTTGTCATAGCGCGCGGTGATCTGTCCGTCCGGCCCGATCAGCAGCGAGCGATTGGCAAAGCGCCCGTCTGGATCGTCCGTCTTGACCAGGATCGACCCGGCTAGCACCCAGATCCCGGCGCGCGCCGCCTCATCGCGCAGCATCGCCAGAACCGGGTCGCCAGCCTCGTCAGTCAGGATCCGATGCTGATGCGCGCGGTCCATCGAAATGCAATTCGTGACCTCGGGTGTCAACACGAATCCCGCGCCTCCGGCCACGGCCTGACGCAATGCGGCGCGCAACGGTGCGACGTTTTCGGCGGGACTATCGCCGACGCAGGTTTGCATCAGGGCCGCGCGCATCCGCCTAACCCGCCTGTTTCAGCAGCGGGTCCAGCCCGCCACGCCGGTCCAGCGCGTGCAGTTCGTCGCTGCCGCCGATAGGAACGCCGTCGATGAAGATCTGCGGCACGGTGCGCCCGCCGTTGCTGCGCTGGACCATTTCGGCCCTGCGTTCGGGCTGAGCGATCACGTCGATCTCGGTGAACGCGGCGCCCTTTGCGCTCAGCAACCGTTTGGCCGCGTGGCAATACCCGCAAAACGGCGAGGAATAGATTTCGATCTTGGCCATGGGGCATCCTTATTGCTGTCATCAAGGATGTAAGCCTGTCCGCGACGTTTGTGAACACTTGCGCGGGTGTTCAGGTTGCGTCTTCGTGTTCGACCCGTGCAAGAACAACCACATCGACCCGGTCTGCACCGGCGGCAAAGCAGGCCTCGGCGGCGGCGGCCATGGTGGCGCCCGAAGTCATGACATCATCCACCAGCAAGACAGACCGCCCGGTCAGATGATTCATGCGCCGTGGATAGGCGTGAATGGCGCCTTGCAGATTGGCGAATCGCGCGCTGCGGCTGCGGCCGTCCTGAGAACCGGTAAACTGCGCCCGGATCAGAGCGTCAGGCACCATGGGCAGGTGCAGGGTCCGCGCCAACGCGCGGGCCAGCAGCGCCGACTGGTTGAACCGCCGCCGGAACAGCCGCCAGCGATGAAGCGGAATGGGCACGACGCAGGTATCCGGGCGGATCAGCGGCGCGGCCTTGCGCGCCAGCCAGCGCCCGGCGGGCGCGGCGATATCGTGGCGGTCACTGTACTTGAGCCCCAACACCAGGCGCCGGGCCCCGTCGCCATAGCGCAGCACCGCGCGCCCCTGCGACCAGGGCCGGGCGATGGTCAGGCAATCATCGCACAGCGCCGCGCCGTCGGATGCATCGCCGATCAGCGGCAGGCCACATCGATCGCAGGCGAGCCCCTCGATGAACGGGGTTTGCGCCCAGCAGGGCCCGCACAGCGTGCCGGGGTCCTGCACCGGCTCCTCGCAGGCCAGGCAATGCGGCGGATAGAGCGTGTCGATCACCGCGCGCGTCGCGCGCCGCACCCTGTGGCCCTTGACTTCGGGCGCCGACACGCCAAACACACGGCCCATGACCCAGATGCCCCCCCCTTCACTGACCGACCGCGCCGCACTGACCCGGTTTCGCGCCCGCGCGCTGAAAGCCCCCGCGCTGTTCCTGCACGAGGACGCGGCGGACGAGGTTCAGGAGAGACTCAGCGAAGTTAACAGAAGGTTTATTTCACCGGCGATCGTCACGCCGTTTGCCCAGGTCTGGCAAGCGCGGATGCCCGGCGCATGGATTGTCGCCGACGAACCGGTGCTGGACCTGGCCGAGGGCGCGCATGATCTGGTGATCCATGCGCTGTCGCTGCATTGGGCCGATGACCCGCTGGGCCAGATCATCCAGTGCCGCCGCGCGCTGAAGCCTGACGGGCTGTTCATGGCGGTAATGTTCGGCGGGCAGACCCTGGCCGAATTGCGCGCGGTCCTGGCGCAGGCCGAATCGGATGTCAGGGGCGGGCTGTCGCCGCGCGTGGTGCCGATGGGCGAAATCAGGGATCTGGGCGCCCTGTTGCAACGCGCCGGCCTGGCGCTGCCGGTCGCCGACGGGTTCACGCGGCAAATCCTTTACCGCGACTTGTGGCATCTGGTGCGGGACCTGCGCGCCATGGGCGAGGGGAACGCCCTGGCCAATCGCCACCGTGCACCGATGCCGCGCGCGGTTCTGGCCCGCGCCGAGCAACTCTACACCGAGAGTTTCGCCGATGACAGCGGTCGGCTGGTCTCCAGCGTTGAAACCCTGTTCCTGACCGGCTGGGCGCCGTCCGGGGATCAGCAGAAACCGCTCAGGCCCGGTTCGGCCGCCGCGCGTCTGGCCGATGCGCTGGGCGCGCAGGAAACCGGTCTGGAACCCGCGCCCATTGCCGCACCCGGGCTGCGCAAGGATTGACCTGCGCCGCCGCTTCGCTAGGTGAAGGCAACAGCCACCGAAAGGAAGCCCATGTCCGCAACCCCGCCCCCTGTTTACCGCGATGCACCCGGTGAAGGCCGCCTGCGCGACGCCCCCGCCAGCCATCCGCCGGTCACGCGCGCGAAAGTGGGGGTTCTGATCGCCAATCTGGGGACGCCGGACGCCACGGATTACTGGTCGATGCGCCGGTATCTGAATGAATTCCTGTCCGACAAGCGGGTGATCGATATCGCGCCCTGGAAATGGCAACCGCTGTTGCAGCTGATCATCCTGACAAAGCGGCCCTTCACCTCGGGCGCGAATTACAGGCTGATCTGGAATGCCGAGCGCGATGAAAGCCCGCTGATGACCATTACCCGCGATCAGGCGGCGGCGCTGGCGGGTCATATGCAGGCGGCGTATGGCGATACGGTGATGGTGGAGTTCTGCATGCGCTATGGCAACCCTTCGACCGGGGATGTCGTCAGCCGCATGGTGGCCGCCGGTTGCGAAAAGATCCTGTTCTTTCCGCTATACCCGCAATATGCGGGCGCGACATCGGCCACCGCGAACGATCAGTTCTTCCGCGCCTTGATGCAGGAAAAACGGCAGCCGGCGGCCCGCACGGTCGCCGCCTATTTCGAGCACCCCGCCTATATCGACGCGCTGGCCCGGTCGGTGCAGAGCGTGTGGGACCAGATGGACACCAAGCCGGAAAAGCTGATCGCCTCGTATCACGGGATGCCGCAGCGTTATCTGACCGAGGGTGACCCCTACCATTGCCAATGCCAGAAAACGACGCGTCTGCTGCGCCAGCGGCTGGGCTGGGACGCGTCGATGATCGACACGTCGTTCCAGTCGGTGTTCGGCCGCGAGGAATGGCTGCGGCCCTACACGGTAGAGCATGTGGCGGAGCTGGCCCGGTCAGGGATCCGGCGAATCGCTGTCGTTGCCCCGGCCTTTGCGGCGGATTGCATTGAAACGCTTGAAGAAATCCAGGGCGAGATTCGCGAGGCGTTTGAACGTGCCGGAGGCGAATCGTTTACCTACATCTCTTGTCTGAACGACGATCCGGCGCATATGGACGCGCTGTCAGCCATTGCCGGCGAAAATCTTGCCGGATGGCTGGAGCCGGGCCAATAGCCGCCGCATCCGGCATCCAAAACAGCGAAAGGGGCCGGGCTTGCGCCCGACCCCTTTGCATTGGATCGCTGTAAGCGGATCAGTTTGCCAGAGCGGCAACCAGAAGCAGCAGCAGCAGCGGCACGACAACGCCACCAACCGACGACGACGAGTTGGCCACGATGACTTCCGGCTCCATCATCGGCGGAGCAACGTAGCCTGCAGCCATTGCAGCAGTGCCGGTGATGGCGAGCAGGCCAGCGAGAGCGAGTTTCTTCATGTTAACCTCCAGTATTTGCGCACTTCCGCATATTCTCATTAACGGGCGGAATGCGCACCCAAGACGATACCTCGTGACTTTCTCAAAGCAGTTCGCAGTGGAAAATGCAACGGGGGAGTATTTCGATTTCCGCCACTTCGCCGCAATGTCGTCAAATTAGCAACACTTGGGTGCCAATTTCCGTGAGGCCGAAAAGCTCGGCGATATTCTCGTTGTACAGACCGATGCAGCCGTTCGACGATCGACGCCCGATCTTGCGCGTGTCCTGGGTGCCGTGGACACGGTAATACTGCCAGGACAGATACAGCGCGTGGGTGCCCAGCGGGTTGTCCGGTCCCGGCCCGATATATCTGGGCCAATCGGGGTTGCGGCGGAGCATCGACGGCGTGGGGCGCCATTCGGGGCCTACGACCTTGCGCACGACTTCGGTGCGTCCCAGACGCGTCAGTTCCTCGCTCATGGGGACGGAGGACGGGTAAAGGCGGTAGGTATTGCCATCTTCCGACCAGAAGTGAACCGCCCGGCTTTCGGTATCGGCCAGGATCGCGCCGCGCCGAAGGTTCGAGAAATAATCGCGCCAGTCCATCGCCCGAAAGCTGGAGACGTTGCGCTGCGTGGTTTCCAGCACGTCGCTCTCCATTTCGGTGCTGTTGGCCATCAGGGCGCCGGCGGTCTGCGCCAGAACCGCAGGCGCGGCCAGGGATCCCCCAACAGCAGCGGTGCCAAACAGGAAGCTGCGCCGATTCGGGCGCTGAAAGATTGAATCAGTCATTGAGGTCCTCGGATGTCCATCGCTTACGGCGCCAACCATATGGCAAAAATGGCATATTTGCAACGCAAGCGGTTGTGAACACGATGAGTTGCGTTTGAATTGTAGCAGTTTTTTGGTTATGGCAGGGGTGCAGCTGATTGACAGGAATGCCATGCCCAGCCCGATCTTTCCCGCCCTCGCCGCCCTTGTCCTGCTTTCGGCCTGCGCCGCCAGCGGCCCGGTGACGCAACTGGGCCCGGATGGCCGGCCGATCCAGGTGATCTATCAGATCAGCGAGAGCGACGTGCCGCTGATCCAGGCGCGGATGCGCGAGGCGATGAACACGCTTCGCGCGCAAAGCGGCCTGGCCCCTGTGACGCTGAATGTCGCACTGACCTCGGCCGCGGCGACCCACGCGCGCGACATGTCCGTTCAGGGCCGAGCCTGGCATTTCGGCTCGGACGGCTCGTCACCGATCGACCGGGTGGTGCGCGCCGGGTATCAGGGCGGTTTCCTGGGCGAGGCGATTTCGGAGACCTATGAAACCGAGTTGGAAACACTGACTGCCTGGGTCACGGAGCCCGATACACGGCAGATCATTCTTGACCCGCGCGCCCGCGAAATCGGATTCGCCTGGTTTCAGGATGCCAATGGCAAGCTGTGGTGGGTTCTGGTCACCGGCAACCCCGCGATAAGCCAGGGCGCCTTGTCGGCCCAGGGATAGATCAGCGCAGCCAGGCGATGACGCCGCGCAGAAACGCCGCGTCACCGGCATTGCCCAGCAGATCGACAGCGGTCTGCGGATCGGCCCAGATGGCGTCATGCCCGGGCTCGGATGGCGCCGACAGGGCGCGCACCGGGCGGGCCAGATACACAGCGCACAGCTTTTCCGCCCAAAGGTCATACTCGGGCATGAAGGTGAACCGGCGGAACGCACCCAGCCGCCGCGGTGCCCCGATGCGCCAGCCGGTTTCCTCCATCACCTCGCGGTGCAACGCCTGAACGGGCGATTCGCCGGGGTCGATCCCGCCGCCGGGCAGTTGGAATTCCGGCGTCGGTTCATTCTGATGGGTCAGCAGGACCTGCCCGTCGCGCCACAGCACCGCATAGGCTCCGTGGCGCAACCGGTAGCTGCGGTTGCTCTGTCGTGGCGTGCCGAATCGCGGGATCATGGCGCATCCTGTGTTTGGGAGGCGAATCAGCTTTGCCCCTTGGCCCAGCGTCATGGAGTCCTATATGAGGGCCTCGAAGCCAAGCCCCCTGATGTGAAGGTTGCCCATGACCCTCGGTGCGCAGATCGCCTGGGACGATACCGTCCTGCCGTTTCAACTGGACCGGGCCGATGTCCGTGGACGTCTGGCGCGGGTCGATGGTGTGCTGGACAAGGTGCTGTCTCAACACGCCTATCCTGCCCCGATCGAGGCGCTGGTGGCCGAAGCCGTGCTGCTGACCGCGATGATCGGCCAGACGATGAAACTGCGCTGGCGGCTTTCGCTTCAGGTTCGGGGCTCGGGCGCGGTGCGGCTGATTGCAACCGACTATTACGCCCCGACCGCCGAAGGCGAGCCGGCGCAGATCCGCGCCTATGCCAGCTTCGACGCCGATACGCTGAGCCTGACCGAAAATCCCTTTGCTCAGATCGGGCAGGGGTATTTCGCGATCATCATCGATCAGGGGCAGGACATGACGCCCTATCAGGGTATCACGCCGATTGCCGGCGGGTCGCTTTCGGCCTGCGCGGAAACCTATTTCGCGCAGTCCGAGCAGTTGCCGACCCGCTTTGCCACGGCCTTTGGCCGCTCGACCCGGGCCGGGCAGGACGAACGCTGGCGCGCGGGGGGGGTGATGTTGCAACACATGCCCAAGGCGTCGCCTCATGCCAAGGATGACGCAACGGGTGAAGCCGGTTTGCTGGCCGCCGACGATCTGGTGCATGGCGATGACGCCGAAAACTGGACCCGCGCCAACATTCTGCTGGATACGGTCGAGCAGTTGGAGCTGATCGGCCCCAGTGTTCACCCGACCGACCTGCTGATCCGCCTGTTCAGTGAAGAAGCGCCGCGCGTGTTCGATGCGCAGGCGCTGGCCTTTGGCTGCACCTGTTCTGAAGACAAGGTCCGCCAGAGCCTGTCGATCTATTCGGCGAAGGACATTGCGCATATGACAACCGAGGACGGCACGGTGACCGCCGATTGCCAATTTTGCGGCGTGCATTACGTGCTGGCCGCCGACAGCGTGGGATTCGAGGCCGGGCAGGATGGCGACATCTGATACCCTGAGCCGGATTCAGGCGGCGCTGGCCCGGTCTGGTGATGGTTCCAGCGATTTTGACCTGAACCCCGGGTTTCGCCCCAAGGCGCGTGACCTGCGGCCCGCCGGGGTTCTGGTGGCACTGGTGGAGCGTCCCCGGGGCCTGTCGGTGCTGTTGACCAAGCGGGCCTCGGGCCTCAAGCATCATCCCGGGCAGATCGCCTTTCCCGGCGGCAAGGTGGACCCGACCGACGCCAGCGTCACCGCCGCTGCCCTGCGCGAGGCGCATGAGGAGGTCGGCCTGGACCCCGCGCAGGTGGCGGTCCTGGGGCAGATGCCGATCCACGAAACCGTCACCGGTTTTGCCGTGACGCCGGTGCTGGGCCATGTGCAGGGCGATTTTTCCCCTGTGGTCGAAGCGGGCGAGGTCGATGAGGCGTTTTTTGTGCCCCTGGATCATCTGATGAACCCCGACGCCTATTCCATCCAGCGCCGCCGCTGGCTGGGGCAATGGCGCTCGTTTTACACGGTGCCCTGGGGGCCCTATTACATCTGGGGCGCAACCGCGCGTATGCTGCGGGCGCTGGCACAAAGACTGGACTGACCGCATGAAGGTATCGGGCGCCTGGCTGGAAAATCCGCACGCGCAAGCGGTGCTGACCATGCTGACCAAGGCCGGGTTTCACGCGCTGGCGGTGGGGGGATGCGTGCGCAACGCATTGCTGGGCGTGCCGGTGGTCGATGTGGACATCGCCACCGATGCGCTGCCTGAAACCGTCTCTGCGCTTGCCGAAAAGGCCGGGTTGCGCGCCGTGCCCACGGGGATCGCCCATGGCACCGTGACCGTGGTTTCGGGCGGCGAGGGGTTTGAGGTGACGAGTTTTCGCCACGACACCGAAACCTTCGGGCGCCATGCGCGGGTGTCGTTCGGGGCTGACCTGAAACAGGACGCCATGCGCCGCGATTTCACGATGAACGCGCTCTACGCGCAGGCGGATGGCACGCTGGTCGATCCGTTGGGCGGCATTCGGGACTTGCTGGCGCGCCGGGTGCGGTTCGTGGGCGACGCCGATGCCCGCATATCCGAGGACCACCTGCGCATTCTTCGGTTCTTCCGGTTTCACGCGCAATACGGCGATGCCGATCACGGGCTGGATGCCGATGCGCTGGCCGCCTGTGCGCGTCATTCCGCCATGTTAGAGACGCTTTCGCGCGAACGCGTCACCGCGGAATTGCGCAAATTGCTGGCTGCGCCGAACCCCGCGCCGACCGTCGCCGCGATGGCGCATTCGGGCGTGCTGGCCATGGTTCTGCCGGGCGCCGTGGCGGGGCCGCTGGCCATTCTGGTGCATCTGGAGGGGGGGCTTTCCGGCCCGTGGCTTCGACGGCTGGCCGTGCTGGGCGGCGCGGACACCGCCGCGCGTCTGCGCCTGTCCAGGGCCGAAACCCGCGATCTGGGCACGATCACCGACGCTGTCGCCAGCCCGGACACCCCCGCCGCGCTGGGCTATCGGTTGGGGCCGGATCTGGCGGCCGACGCCGTTCTGGCCCGCGCCGCATTGTTCCAGCACCCCCCGCCCACCGGCTGGCACGCGGATCTTCAACGCGGCGCGCAGGCGAAGTTCCCGCTGAAACCGCGTGACCTGATGCCCGCGCTTCAGGGCGCGGCGCTGGGCGATGCGCTGGCCCGCGCCGAAGCGCAGTGGATCGCACAGGATTTCGCGCCCGATCGCGCGGCGCTGCTGGCGTTTCTGGGGTTGGCCTGAAATTGGGTTGACCTGAATCGGGGCTGCCCTGAGCTGGGGCTGGCCTGAAGGGCGCATTCGACCTAGGTTGCGCTCACAGGCCAGGGATCATTCGCGTGTTCAAGTATCTTGAAAATCTGGTCGACCCGTATGTCGACTATCCTCAAAAGGACGCCCCGCCGCGCCATCTGTGGCCGTTCCTTGTGGACTACATGCGGCCGTTCAAGACGGTGTTTGTCATCACTGGCCTGGTCACGGTGATGGTGGCGTTCGTTGAAATCGCGCTGCTGTGGTATCTGGGCCGCGTTGTCGATCTGCTGGGTGCGGTGGGGCCCGAGGGCTTCTGGGCCGCGCGGGGCGGGGAACTGGCCGCCGCTGCGCTGGCGCTGCTGCTGATCCGGCCCCTGTTGCAGGTGATCGACGTGGGCCTGATCAACAACGCGATCCTGCCCAATTTCGGAACGCTGATCCGCTGGCGCGCGCACCGGCATGTGCTGCGCCAATCCGTGGGATGGTTTGAGAACGATTTCGCCGGGCGCATCGCCAACCGCATCATGCAGACCCCGCCCGCCGCAGGCGAAGCGGTGTTCCAAATCTTTGACGCGCTCAGTTTCTCGACCGCCTATGTGATCGGCGCCGCCGTGCTGCTGATGGGGGCCGACCCGCGTCTGGTGCTGCCGCTGCTGGTCTGGCTGGGGCTGTATTTCCTGCTGGTGCGCTGGACGGTGCGCCGTGTCGGCCCCGCGTCAAAGGCCGCGTCGGATGCGCGCAGCGCGGTCACGGGCCGGGTGGTGGATGCCTATACCAACGTTCATTCGGTCAAGCTGTTCGCGCAGGCCGATCACGAGGTCGACTACGCCCGCGAGGCGATAGAGACCGCGCGCGCGACCTTCCAGAAGGAAATGCGCATCTTTACCGTGATGGACGTGTCGCTGGTGGGCCTGAACGGGTTTCTGATCGTGGCGGTCGTTGGCTGGGCGATCTGGCTGTGGTCGGTGGGCGCGGCATCGCTGGGTGTCGTTGCCGCGGCCTCGGCGCTGGTGCTGCGGCTGAACGCCATGACCGGCTGGATCATGTGGGCGGTCAGTTCGTTCTTTCGCAACCTTGGTGTTGTTGCCGAAGGCATGGAGACCATCGCACAGCCCGTCACGCTGGTCGATGCGCCGGACGCGCAGCCGCTGGCCTTTGCCGACGGGCGAATCAGCCTGACGGGGCTGAGCCACCATTACGGGCGCGGTTCAGGCGGGTTGCAGGACATTACGCTGACCATCGAGCCGGGCGAAAAGATCGGCCTGATCGGGCGCTCGGGCGCCGGGAAATCGACACTGGTCAAGCTGCTCTTGCGGTTCTACGACGCGGAACGCGGGGTGATGGAGATCGACGGGCAGGACATCTCGCGCGTGACGCAGGACAGTTTGCGCGCGCGCATCGGCATGGTGCAGCAAGATACGTCACTGCTGCACCGCTCGGTGCGTGAAAACATCCTGTATGGCCAGCCTGACGCCACTGACGCGCAAATGATTGCCGCTGCCAAACGGGCCGAAGCGCATGAGTTCATCCTGTCGCTGTCCGACAGCGAGGGGCGCAGGGGCTATGACGCGCGCGTGGGGGAGCGCGGCGTGAAACTGTCCGGCGGGCAACGCCAGCGCATCGCCATCGCGCGGGTCATCATGAAGGACGCGCCGATCCTGGTGCTGGACGAGGCCACGAGCGCGCTGGACTCGGAAGTCGAGGCGCAGATCCAGGACACGCTTTACGGCGTGATGGAGGGCAAGACAGTGATCGCCATCGCGCATCGGCTGTCGACCATTGCCCGGATGGACCGGATCATCGTGCTGGATGACGGGCGCATCGCCGAGCAGGGCACGCATGATGACCTGCTGGCGCAAGACGGGCTATACGCCCGGTTCTGGCACCGGCAATCGGGCGGGTTCATCGGCACCGAAGAAAACGAGGGCGAGAATGCATAAGGGGTTTTGCATGGACGCTTCCCGCCAAATTCGGGCGCGGGATTCGGGGCGTCGGCACAACGATCAACCCCTGCCCGGCAATCCCGCTGGCCGATGTGTGGCATCGATCAGGGCCCCTGCGGCGTGTGCGGCATGATTACCATCGAGCGGCTGAACATGCGCGCCGAAGGCGTTGCGCAGGGCCTTGCCGTGGCGCGCGCCCTGCCCGGAGAGGTGGTCGAGGGGGACATCACCGATGCCCGCATGGCTCGGCCGCAGATCCTTCTGCCCTCGCCTGACCGGGTTGCGGCGCCCTGCCGGCACTACAAGGCCTGCGGTGGCTGTGCCCTGATGCACGCGTCGGACGGGTTTGTGGCCCGCTGGAAACACGAGGTGGTGGAACAGGCGCTGGCCGCGCAGGGGCTGGAAACCCTGTTCAGACCACTTCAGACCTCGCCCGCGCGGTGCCGCCGCCGCGCGACCTTGACCGGGCGGCGGTTGAAATCGGGGGCGTTGGTCGGATTTCATGGCCGCGCTTCGGACAGCCTGACGGCGATCCCCGATTGTCACCTGCTGGACCCGGCGCTGCTGGCAATGATCCCGGCGCTTGAGGAGCTGGTCATCGCCGGCGCATCGCGCAAGGCCGAAGTCAAGTTCACCGTGCTGGTCGTCGATCAGGGGGTCGATGTGGCGGTCACCGGCGGCAAGCCGCTGGACGATGCGCTGCGCTTTTCCCTGCCGCAGATCGCCGGACGCCACGGGTTGGCGCGGTTGGCTTGGGACGGCGAAGTGATGGCGCAACCCGCGCCGCCCACGGTGCCCATGGGCCGCGCCCGAACCGTGCCGCCGCCCGGCGCCTTTCTTCAAGCCACGCCGCAGGGCGAAGCGGCGCTGCTGGCCGCAGTGGTCGATGCGGTGGGCCCTGCGCGCCGTATCGCCGATCTGTTCGCCGGATGCGGCACCTTTTCCCTGCCGCTTGCCCAATCGGCCGAAATTCACGCGGCAGAGGGATCGGCGCCGATGATGCAGGCGCTGGACCAGGCCTGGCGCAACACCCCGGGGCTGAAACGGATCAGCACCGAGGCGCGCGACCTTTTCCGGCGCCCGCTGCTGCCAGACGAGCTGGCCGGGTTCGACGCCGTGGTCATCGATCCGCCGCGCGCCGGGGCCGGGGCGCAGGTTGCCGAACTGGCGCGCGCCGCCGTTCCGGTGATCGCCGCTGTCAGTTGCAACCCGGTCAGCTTTGCCCGCGACGCGCGGGTGCTGTGCGCGGCGGGCTACACCCTTGACTGGGTGCAGGTGATTGACCAATTCCGCTGGTCGGCGCATGTCGAGCTGACCGCCCGATTTTCCTGTGCCGGCAGGGCATGATTGCCAGACAAGGATGCCATGACACTTCGAACAAAAATAGCGGCGTTTCTGGATACGGCCTTCGTGCGCAATTTCATCATCGCCGTGATCCTGTTCAACGCGGTGATTCTCGGGCTGGAGACCTCAAACCCGGTGATGGCCCTGGCGGGTCCGGTGATCCTGTTTCTGGACGCGGCCTGCCTGGCGATCTTTGTGGTGGAGCTGGCTCTGAAAATATTCGCGCGGGGCGGACGGTTCTTTCGATCTGGCTGGAACGTCTTCGATTCTCTGATCGTCGGTGTCGCGCTGTTTCCGGCCGCGCAAAGCTTCAGCGTCCTGCGCGCCTTGCGCATTCTGCGGCTGTTGCGGGTGCTGTCGGTCGCGCCTGCGCTGCGCCGCGTGGTCGAAGGGTTCATCCGCGCGGTGCCCGGGATGGGGTCGGTATTCCTGCTGATGGCGATGATTTTCTACATCGGCGCGGTCATGGCAACCAAACTATTCGGCGCGGCGTTTCCGGACTGGTTTGGCAGCTTGGGGCTGTCGGCCTACACGCTGTTTCAGGTGATGACGCTGGAAAGCTGGTCGATGGGTATCGTGCGTCCGGTGATGGGCGAATATCCCTATGCCTGGATGTTCTTCGTTCCGTTCATCATTGTGACCACGTTCGCGGTGGTGAACCTGCTTGTCGGTCTGATCGTCAATTCGATGCAGGAAGCGCATGGCGAGGAATCCGACGCGCGCACCGATATTTACCGTGACGAGGTTCTGGCGCGGCTGCGCGCGATCGAGGAAAGACTGGAGAAATCGCATGATTAGAGCCTGTTTTCTCGCGCTTTTTCTGGGCGGCGTTCTGGCGGGCGCGGCGCAGGCGCAGATCCTTGTGCGCGCGGAGTTTGCCGAGCCGACCGGGCATTACGGGCATCAGGCGATGGGTCCGACGGTGCCGGAATATGGCGCGCTGCGGCTGGTTCTGTCGGATGGAACGCAGCGACTGATCCGGCTGCCCCGGACCCGCGTGTTCGAGGACAACGCCGCGCGCCTGGCCGATATCGATGGCGATGGCGCGCCGGAAGTTGTCGTGGTCGAGGCCGACATGGAACAAGGTGCGCGGCTGGTCGTGCTGGGGCCGCAAGGCGTGATTGCCGCGTCTCCTTTCATCGGGCGCCGCAATCGGTGGATGGCGGTGGCGGCCATTGCCGATCTGGACGGTGACGGGCGGGTCGAGATCGCGGTTGTCGACCGCCCGCATCTGCGCAAGACGCTGGTGATCTGGCGGCAGGACGGGGCGCGGCTGGTGCCCGTGGCGGAACTGGCGGGCGTGACCAACCACCAGTTTGGTGAGGCCCTCATCCTGGGCGGTCTGCGCGATTGTGGCACGGGCCCGGAAGTGGTGCTGGCGCGGGCCGACTGGTCAGGCATGGTGGCGGTTCGGTTTGCCGCCGGCGCGCTTTCGGCGCGGGATCTTGGCACCGGGGCTACATCGGCGCGGTTTCAATCCGCGCTGGGCTGCGCGGGCTGAGGGCCGTCATATTCGAACAGGGCGCAGCTGACATCGTCTGGAAAATCCTCGCCACCATGCCAGCGCGCCAGCTCCCACATCAGGGCCTCAAGCAGGGCATTGCCGCGCAGGTCTGACAGGCGTTTCAGGATTCGCTGCAACCCTTCGTGGCCCAGTTCCACGCCGCGCGGATCGGGGCATTCGGTGATTCCGTCCGAGGCCAGAATCAACCGCTCTCCCGGGCGCAGCCGCGTCTCGAACGTGCTGTAGTCAGCGCCTTCCAACAATCCGATGGGCAAACCGCCGCTGCCCAGGATCGACAGGTTGCCGCTGGCGTGCTGGATCATCGGATGCGGGTGCCCGGCCTGCACCATGCGTAACGTGCCGTCCAGGCGATCGAGTTCCGCATAGGCCAGGGTGACGTATCTGTCGGTCTGGATTTCCGACAGCATCAACTGGTTCATCTGATGGGCCACCTGCGCCGGATCCGTGCCCATCAACCCGTCCGGGCCACGCGTGATCGCCAGGTTCTGATCGGCCGACGCACCGGACAACAGCCCGGACAGGCGCGCGGTCATCAACGCCGAGGTCACGCCATGCCCGGATACGTCGAACCCATAGAGTCCGGTCAGCGTCGGTGTGATGTCGAAAAATCCGACCATGTCGCCGCCGACATGGCCCGAGGGGCGCAGGATCAGGCTGATGGCGCCTTCGGGGTAGCTGTGATGGCGTTCGCGCAGCAGGGATTGTTGCAAATTGCGTGCATCGACCAGATCCCTGTCCAGGGCGTCATAGAGTGTTCGCAGCTTTATCAGCGTGTCCGTGAGCAATTCATTGTTGCCGCGCAGCATGCGTTCCATCGCCAGAACCCGCTCGCCCGCCTTGATCCGCGCGCGCAATTCGCCCGAATCGACCGGTTTGGCCAGAAAGTCGTCGGCGCCCACGTCCAACCCCTCGGCCACGGCGGCCTTGTCGGATTTCGAGGTCAGCAGAATGAAATAGATATAGCGGTCATCTGCCCGTTCGCGCAGCGCGTGGCAGAATTCGATACCGGTCATTTCCGGCATCATCCAGTCGGACAGGATCAGATCGAATTCGATCCTGTCGCACAGCGCCAAAGCCTCGATCCCCGAGGCGGCCTGAAACACTGTGAAGCCCCGATCGCGCAGGCCGGCGGCGACAAGCATGCGCTGGGCGCGCGAGTCATCGACAACCAGAACATTGCGGATGACCTGTTCCGGCGTGACGGTTGCAACCGTCGGCAATTCGATCGAGGAAAACGAAGCGGGCGGGGACACGGAACACCTTTCACAACAATCAGAGCCCCGTTTTGGAACGATCGTCTTAAGAATTCCTGAAATGGACAATTGTTCGAAGCGGGGAATTTGCGGTAACCTGCCTTTAATGATTGTGATCAAAACTTTATCCGGCTGCTATTGGAGCGTGAGATGATCAATTGGGCGCAAGTCGACGACTTGAGATCGGATATGGCGGACGCCTTTGACGAGATCGTCGAAGTGTTCTTGCAAGAGGTCGACGAGGGGGTCGGCAAGCTGAACGGCACAAAGCCCGTGTCCACGATGGCCGCCGATCTGCATTTTCTGAAAGGGGCTGCGTTGAATCTGGGGTTCGCGGATTTCGCGGCCCTTTGCAGCGTCGGAGAAGCCAGCGCCAACAACGGCAAGAGCGGCCAGGTCGATCTGGACGCCTTGCGTGCCTGCTACCGTGAATCGCGCCAGGAATTCATCGCTGGACTCAAGCGCCGCGCGGCCTGACCCGGCGACCGATCAACGCGCCGCGTCAGACAAGGAAATTGGCCAGGGTTTCGTCGCCGGTGATGTCGCGGTAATCGAATCCGGCGCTTTCCATGCGCGTGAACAGCGTGTCGAAATTCTGCGGGCGCAGGGTTTCGAGACCGATCAGGACCGAGCCGAAATTCCGGGTCGACTTTTTCAGGTATTCGAATCGTGAAATGTCGTCATCGGGGCCCAGAAGTTCCAGAAAATCGCGCAACGCGCCGGGGCGTTGTGGCAGGCGCAGGATGAAATATTTCTTCAATCCTGAAAACCGCATGGCGCGTTCCTTGACTTCGGGCAGGCGCTCGAAATCGAAATTCCCGCCGGATGTCAGGCACACCACCGTCTTTCCGCGAATATCCGCTGCGATGTCGGGCAGCGCATCGATGGCCAGCGCGCCGGCCGGTTCCAGAACGATCCCTTCGACATTCAGCATCTCCAGCATGGTCACGCAAATCCGGTCCTCGGGCGCGAGAAGCACGGTCGCGGGATCCACGTCATGCAGATGCCGAAAGGGAATTTCGCCGATCCGCGCAACCGATGCGCCATCCACGAAGCTGTCCACGCGTGGCAAAGTCACTGGGCCCCGGGCCTTCAGCGCCGCCAGCAGGCTGGCCCCGCCCGCAGGCTCCACGTAACGGAAATCGATGCCCGGATCGAGGCTGCGAAACGTGCGCCGCAGCCCGGCCGACAGCCCGCCCCCACCGACCGGCAGTATAACCAGATCCGGCGCGCCCCCCAGTTGATCCATGATTTCGATGGCAATGCTGGATTGCCCTTCGATCACGTCGGCATCATCGAAGGGCGACAGGAAATGCCCGCCTTCCTGCGCGCAAAACTGCTGCGCGGCCGCGAGGGCGTGGTCGAAATAGTCCCCCACAAGCCGGATTTCCACGGCTTCGCCGCCGAATGTCCGGGTCTTGTCGATCTTCTGGCGCGGTGTGGTGACGGGCATGAAGATCACGCCGCGCCGCCCGAAATGGCGGCAGGCATAGGCCACGCCCTGCGCGTGATTGCCGGCGCTGGCGCACACGAAGGTCTGCTGGTCCGGCGTTGCCACCAGCACCTTGCGCATCGCGTTGAAGGCGCCGCGTAATTTATAAGAACGCACGGGCGAAAGATCTTCGCGCTTGAGCCAGATTTCGGCGTCGAACCGCATGCACAGATGATCGTTGCGCTGAAGCGGTGTTGGGTCGAACAGGCTGCGCAGGGCCTCGGCGGCGGCGCGGGCGGCTTTGATGGGATCGGTCATGTCCATGGACATACTGTGCGACATCCCGCCGGGAAACAGCAATCTTGTTGCACCCCCCTGACGCAGGAGGTGGTGGTGATATAAGGGTTGGTGTCCTTCCTTCTCGGTTTCATCATGCGGCTGTTTCCCCTTCTTTTCGTTCTGGTCCTGACCGCGTGCACCGCGCGCGACCGCGTGGAGTATGTCCAGGGCCCGGCGCCAGCCACGGCGCTGGTCCCGATGCTTGTGGCCACCACGCGCCTGACGGATCCGGCACAGAACGCGCCGGGTTGGGACCGCAGCGAGACCGTTTCCTATGGCCGGTATACCGTGTCAATTCCACCCCAACGCGAGATCGGAGAGATCCCCCGCCCGCGCGGGCGGCAGGTGGCGGACCCGCAGCGCCATTTCATGCTGTCGGAGTCGCAGGAACTGACCGGGCCGGGATTTGAAACCGCGATCCGCAGCGCGTTTTTGGACCTGCCCGCCAACGAACGGGAAGCCGTGGTCTTTGTTCACGGCTTCAACAACACCTTCATCGAGGGTCTGTATCGTGGCGCGCAACTGGACTATGACCTGCGACTTCCGGGGATCATGGTGCAGTATTCCTGGCCCTCGCTGGGCGCGCCGCTTGCCTATGCCTATGACCGCGACAGTGCGCTGTTTGCGCGTGACGGACTGGTGGAGATGCTGCGCCGGGTCCGCGCCGCCGGGCCCAGGCGAATCATCCTGATCGGACATTCCATGGGTGCGCAACTGGTGATGGAGGTCCTTCGCCAACTGGCGCTGACCGATGACCCGGCACTGGGGGCAATCGGCGGCGTGTTCCTGCTGTCGCCCGATATCGACGTTGACCTGTTCCGCCAACAGGTCAGCGTGATCGGCGCGCTTCCGCAGCCGTTCGTGATCGTCACATCGCGGCGTGACCGCATCCTGACGCTGTCGGCGCGCCTGTCGGGGGAAACCGCGCGTCTGGGCAACCTGCCGGATGCGGCACCGGTCGAAGGGCTGGGTGTGACGCTGGTGGATGTCAGCGCGTTCAGCCAGGGTGTCGGGCATTTCACGCTTGGGTCCTCGCCCGCGCTGATCGGGCTGGTGGGCCAGCTTCATCTGGTGAACACCGCGCTGGCCGGGGACCAATCGGGCGCGCTGCCGCTGCTTCCGGCGACGATCCTGACCCTGCAGAACACCACTCAGGTGATCTTGCAGCCGATGACCGAAACCCGCCCGCGCCGGATCCTGCCGGCCTGGTTGCCTCAGGGGCAATAGCCTTCGCGCTCAGCGGCGTTTGCGCAGATAGACGTAATAGGCGCCGGCACCGCCGTGGCTGCGGTGCGATTCGCGCAGATCCAGGACCAGCGATCCCAGCGGTGCGCTGCTCAGCCAATGCGGAACCTGGTGTTTCAGGATCCCGGCACGGGCGGGCATCGGGGCCAGGTGATCATGCGCCGGCTTGCGGCCCTTGCCGGTGATGACCAGAACCAGCCGATGACCGCGCGCATGGGCAGACAGGATGAAACCGGTCAGCGCCTGATGGGCTTGCGCCGCGGTCATGCCGTGCAGATCGATGCGCGCGTCCGGCTCCATCCGGCCGCGCATCATGGTGCGGTGCAGCTTCTTGTCCATCGCCACGCGCTGCCGCGCCAGCCGCTCGCCGACCGGCTCGGCCAGATCCATCTGGATGCGCGGGGTCACGGCGGGTGTGGCGCGCGGGATCTGGAAGTTGGGTTTGAACCGGACGGGCGGGCCGGGTGGCGCCGGCGCATCCGGGTCTGGCAGCGGCGCCTTGCGGATATCGGGATTCGGGTCAGGCGAGGGCCTGAGCGGCTCGGCGGTGCGCGCAACGCGTTTCCACAGCGCGCGCTCCTCGTCTGACAACCTCCGCCGGGACATGCCGCATCACTTTCCTGCCCTGCGCGGACCGGTTCACTCGCCGGTGCCGACCAGCTTCCAGTTGGGGTTGTCCGACCCCATCACCCGGGCAAAGGTCCAGGTGTCGCGCTGTTCCTTGATGGTGTTGGCGTCGCCTTCGACAACATCGCCGTTGCGATCACGCACGATTGAAGTCAATTCACCCAGGAATCGCACCGTGACCTCGGCTTCGCGGGTGTCGGTGTTGAACTTCGCATCGATCAGGTCCAGTTCGCGCAGCCCGACAAAGGTGGCATCCACCGTCAGCCCCTCGCGCTCGCGCAGTTGCACGACCTCGTCGAAGCTTTCGAACACATCGCGCGACAGGAAGGGCACCAGATCGTCCAGATCGCCCTTTTCGAACCCCATCAGGATCATCTCGTAGGCGCCGCGCGCGCCGCCCAGGAATTCACCGACATTGAAGCTGGGGTCGGCGCGTTTCATGCCTGTCAGGGCCTGAGCGGCGTCAGAACCGGCGGGAACATGGTCCGTGATATCGAGATCCTCGCCGCCCTCGATAACCTCGAAGCCGCGTCGCGGAGCGGGCGTGGGGCCCTGCAGGGGCTCGGGAGGGCTCTCATACCCATCCCGTGTGCCCAGCGTGCTGCGCAGCCTCAGGATCAGGAAAACAGCGATAACGGCCAGAACAAGAAGTTGTATCACGGGAGAATCCATTAAGTCCTCGGAAGGAGTGGGCAAGCAGTGAAGCAGGCGTGGTTTCGGGCAGGCTTGGTTTCAGACGGTTGATGCTTATGTAGGGCGCACAAGGCCTCAAGTCTACCGTTCCACAACCGAGGAATTCGTCCCGTGCCGCTTCTGCTCCTGTTTGTCGCGCTTCCGTTGATCGAGATTGCGCTGTTTATCGCGGTCGGATCGCAGATCGGGGTGCTGACCACGCTGTTGCTGATCGTTCTGGGGGCCACGCTGGGGATAACGATTCTGCGCGGCCAGCAGGCGCGCGCGGTGGCGATGATGCAGGGCGGGCTGCGTGTCCGGCCCGGAAGCTTTCTGGCCGAGGGTGCGTTTCGGGTGCTGGCCGGACTGTTGCTGATTCTGCCAGGCTTTCTGACCGATTCGCTGGGCCTGCTGCTGCTGATCCCGCCGCTGCAACGCGCCATCGTGCGCGCCATCGGCGCGCGGGCCACCGTGACCACCGCCTATGCGCGGCGCGACGGGGATGTGGTGGAGGGCGAGTTCGAGGTCCATGACCCCGGCCGCGATCCGATGACCCCGGATCACCGGATCGACGATCTGCGCAGGCATTGAGGGCGCGTCAACCACCTGCTAGAAGGCCGCCAGGACAAGACACAACCAGGAGACTTCCATGGCCGAGAATGGCAACGGCGCAGCGCCGCAGAACGGCGCCCAGCCCGCAGAGGCACCGCAGGTAAAATTTCAGGTTCTGGCGCAGTTTGTGCGCGACCTGTCGTTTGAAAACGCGGTCGTGCGGGGTGACGGCAAGCTGCCGGCCGGCCAGCCCGACATTCAGGTTCAGGTCAGTCTGGACGCCAAGAAAAAGACCGAGACCGAGAATCATTTCGAGGTGGTCACCAAATACAAGGTAGAGGCCAAGACCAAGGAAACCGGTCAGACCCTGTATCTGGTCGAGCTGGAATACGGCGCGATTTTCCTGATCGACGGTGTGCCGCAGGACCAGATGCATCCGTTCCTGCTGATCGAATGCCCGCGCATCGTGTTCCCGTTCGCGCGCCGCATCATCAGCGATGTGACCCGTGACGGCGGGTTCCCCCCGCTGAACCTGGACATGATCGACTTCATGGCCATGTATCGCCAGCAGCTGGCCGCGCGGCAGGCCCAGCAGGGCCCGGGCGCAACCCCGGTTTCCTGAACCGGCCGGGTCGAGCGATCGAGGGTCGGGCAGGGTGCCCGGCCTTGTTTTTATTAAGTGCGTTGGCAAGGGCTTCTTAAGAAATCGATGGCACTCTGACCGGGTGTTGTCTGTCTCACGGGAAGCCGGTTGTGCCTGACGTTCTGTCCCCAGAAACCGCGATCAGCGCCGAAACCCGGCGCCGGATGCGGCTGGACCGGCAGGCGCGGGTGGGTCTGCTGCGCAACCCCAACCGCCCCCCGCCGCCGCGGCCCCGGCGGGCGGCCATTATGGGGCGCTGGCTGAATTTGCGGTCCTCGCGCCGGGCAACCGACGCGGTGATGCCCGGCGATGACCTGACGATTTCGGACGATGTCATCCGCAAGCTGCGCAAGACGTTGCCGCCAATGGACGCCGATCCGCCCGCCCCGGCGCCGGAACCCGCGCCGCCTGGCACCGCCGCCCCAACCTGGCAGCCGCGGCACCCGCAAGCACACGGACGCGCCAAGCCCGCCGCCAAGCCCGCCGCCAAGCCCCCCGGTCAACCGACATCGCGACTTGAAGATACCGTTGCCCTGGGGCCGGACGGCGGTGTGCAGTCGATCGATGTGGCGGGACTGGCGGCCGCGGTCGAAGATATCGGTGGCGATCAACCCGTTCGCACGCCCTATGCTTCCGGCTATCGGGCCGATCAGCAGGATGGCCCTGAACCGCCCAGGGCGCCGCGCCCGGTCTCCATTTTCTCGCCCGAGGCCTGGCTGGATGATGACACGGATGCCGCGCCCGATCCGGTTGATCCCGATCGCCCGGCACGGATCAGCCTGTGGGGCATCCTTCGCCCCGTCCTGATCGTGCTGGGCGGCATCGCCATGGCCGGTTTCGCGCTGCTCTTCCTGTTGCTGCTCGGTCCCGTGGGCTGAGCCTCATGACCGGGTGCGGCATCGGTCCGGCAAAGCCCGCGCTTTACCCGTAGGCGGTGTTTCGGTATCGAACCGGCAGACGGATCAACACGGGTTGCCGATATGAAACAGCCGCGCGCGTGGCAACGAATGCTGTCTGGCCGGCGGCTGGATCTGCTGGATCCCACACCGGTGGATATCGAGCTGGAGGATATCGCGCATGGGCTGGCCTTTGTCGCGCGCTGGAACGGGCAGACCACCGGCGACTGGCCCTATTCCGTGGCCGAACATTCGCTTCTGGTCGAAGCCATCATCGGCCGGATGGAGCCGTCGCTGAGCCCGCGCTGGCGGCTGGCGGCCCTGTTGCACGATGCGCCTGAATACGTGATCGGCGACATGATTTCACCGGTCAAGGCCGCCGTTGGCCCCGATTACGGCGCGCTGGACGCACGGTTGACCGCGGCGATCCATATCCGCTTTGGCCTGCCCGCGGCGCTGCCCAGGGCGATCAAGACACTGATAAAGCGCGCCGACACGGTCAGCGCCTGGCTGGAGGCGACACAGATCGCCGGGTTTTCCGCAACCGAGGCCAACCGCTATTTCGGCAAACCGCCCGCCGGCCTGGGCACGCTGCGCATCAGCCCGCGCCCGCCGGTTGGTGTGCGCGCTGATTTCATCGCCCGCCACCACGCGCTGATCGCTGAAATCGACGCGATCACCGCTTGATCGACGTGGTCACGTAATTCACCGACAGATCGCGCTCGGACAGGGACCAGCGCCACAGCACGGGGTTGAACACCATCCCCTTGCGGTCGACCGGGTCCAGCCCGGCGTTTCGCAGCAGGTCTTGAAGCTCATCGGGGGTGATGAACTTGCGCCAGTCATGGGTGCCGCGCGGCAGCCAGCGCATCACCATTTCGGCGCCGACAATGGCCACCGCGAAGCTTTTCGGGTTGCGGTTTATCGTCGAGCACACCATCAGCCCGCCGGGCTTCAAAAGCTGGCGGCAGGCCGTCAGAAAGGCCAGCGGGTCAGCGACATGCTCGACCACTTCCATGTTCAGGATCACGTCGAATTGCTCGCCCGCCGCTGCCAGATCCTCGGCCGTGGTGTGGCGGTAATCGATGTCCAGCCCGGATTGTTCGGCATGGATCTGCGCCACGGGGATGTTGCCCTCGGCGGCATCGGCGCCGACAACGCTGGCGCCCAGCCGCGCCATCGGTTCGGACAACAGCCCGCCGCCGCAGCCGATATCCAGCAGGCGCAACCCGTCGAACGCTCGCGTTGCTGTCAGATCCCGGTCGAATTCGGCGGCGATCTGAGCGGTGATGTAATCCAGCCGGCAGGGGTTGAGCATGTGCAGCGGCTTGAACTTGCCATGCGGATCCCACCAGTCGGCGGCCATGGCCTGAAACTTGGCGACTTCGGCGGGGTCAATGGTGGTCGTGGTCATCTGGAACTCCGGCTTGCCTTTTGGGTGCGCATCCCGTGGAATGGGACGTGGAACAGGCGTTACTGTGGCTATATAGACCCGCTGATGGACAAGTCCCACGAGCAAAAGCGCGCAGATGCGTTTCTTTACCCGCCATCCGAGGCGTTTGATCGCCAGATGCTGGATATGGGGGATGGGCACAGCGTCTACATGGAGCAAAGCGGCAACCCCCAGGGCGCGCCCGTGGTGGTCCTGCATGGCGGGCCGGGGGGTGGTGCCAGCCC
>Ga0316205_10001601_pt1 | contig 27379 bp, 27 predicted proteins | sample 3monthpyrite_MG_FD_204941 | JGI IMG/M metagenome (GOLD analysis project Ga0316205, IMG submission 204941) | Microbial mat bacterial communities from mineral coupon in-situ incubated in ocean water Damariscotta River, Maine, United States -... | ecosystem: Environmental > Aquatic > Marine >... | reverse complement strand
GTATTGGTATATCGGGTGCAGTATCAGAAAAGTTATACAATACAAAAATTAACTTTTTTATCTGATGCTAATGCTGAAAATATGAAAGTCGTCGGACATTATATTGATTTCCCGAAAACAGAATCGGAAAAGAAAGGCCAGCAACCTTAAATAAGCTGACTAGCTCTTTACAAATAAGGCCATGGATTCTACGTGCGCAGTATGTGGAAACATATCCATTACACCTGCAGATTCAAGTTTATAACCATATTGATTGACCAACACACCTGCATCTCTGGCCAACGTTGCCGGATTGCACGACACATAAACAATACGCTCAGGTTTCATATTCGCGACAACATCCATCATTTCCAACGCACCAGGCCTCGCGGGATCGATCAATACTCGGGTATATTTTTGTTGTGCCCAAGGTGATTTAGTTACATCTTCGGTTAAGTCCTGCACATAAAAATCAGCATTGTTAATCTTGTTATGTATTGCATTTGATCTGGCACGGTCTATAAGGCCTGACTCACCTTCAACACCAACCACACTACCAGCACATGTCGCTATCGGTAACGTGAAATTACCCAGACCACAAAATAGATCCAGCACAACATCATCTTCACTTAACTCAAGTAATGCTATCGCCTGATTTATCATTTGCTGATTAATAGACGTATTAATCTGGGTGAAATCTGTTGGCAAAAATTTCATATCCAGATTATACCGCGGTAGTTTATATGACAATTCAGAAACGTCTGGGTAAATCAAATACACACTATCCGGGCCCGAAGGTTGCAGATAAATGTCATATCCCTCCGCAGCGCCCAGATCAATCAGGATTTGCTTATCTGTGTCACATAATTCAATCAGGTTTCGGAAAATCAAGGCAACTGAATCATCGGTAATAGCCACTTCAATCTGAGCTATTTTGTTATTCGCTTGCATCCTTCCAATATACTCACTAATAACATCCAGTTTATGGCCTACTTTTTTATCCAGCACCTCACATTGAGTCATGTTTGCCAGGTATGGGCTATGTTTCTCCCTGAAACCAACCAGTACACGCCCTTTCTTTTGTACAAACTTCACACCCAAACGTGCCTTTGTTCTATAACCCCAGAAGTCTGCAGTTAAAGGCGCTAGTACGTTTTCAGGGGTTATCTGACTGGTTCTCGAAAATAAATTCAGTAATACATCCTGCTTCATTTCAATTTGTTTTTCTGATTGCATGTGCTGGATACTGCAACCACCACATAGCGAAAAGAATTCGCAAAGTGGTTCCACCCGATCATCAGAAGATTCTATGACATCAACGATGGTACCTTCATCATAATTTCTGTGGGTGCCTGTATATTTAAATGTTACTTTTTCACCTGTAAGAGCACCATCTATAAATACGACCTTTTCATCAATATGGGTAATGCCTCGTCCTTCGTGTGATAACGATTCAATAGTCACTTCTATCGGGTCGAGTGAAAGTTTTGCTGATTTTCTGCGTCTTCGTGCCATAGTCGTCTACTGAATATTATTAAATTGTCTAACGGATAATCATAAAAATTGATTTACAAAAAAAGAATTTAAAGCATGAGTTATCAATGGCTGCTCCTGTGAGAAGATATTACAAAAATTAGCCTGCTATTTTCCCCATACTTCAAGAAATTCACTCAGGTGTGCCTTATTCTCAGAGATCAATGACTCACGTAATCCATCACATTCTTTTTCGTATTGTTGCTCAGACAAATGACCACGCATCAACTCAAAACGCAAATATACCAGGTAGGTATTTAGTACATCAGTCTCGCAATAATTGCGGATACCTTCAATGTCGCCAGCTTGATAATTATCCCAGACCTTGGCACCACTCATACCCATCTTGCCAGGAAAACCCAACATGCTTGCAATTTGATCGAGTGGTGCATTGGCACGCGGCTGGTAAGCAGCAATCACATCCATTAAGTCAGTGTGGCGTGCATGATACCGACTGATGTAATTATTCCATTTGAAGTCCCTGTCATCTTCGCCGGTATCCCAATAACGTGCAGCAACCACACCATGTAGTAATGCACGGTAATGTAAAACGGGTAAATCAAAACCACTGCCATTCCAGGAAACCAGAGTTGGTGTAAACCGTTCAACACCATCAAAAAATCGCTGGATTAATTCTTTTTCAGAAGCGTCTTGATCGCCTAACGACCAGACCTTAACCGTATCATGTGTTTTCAGTACAGCCGAAATAGCCACGACCCGATGCAAATGATGCCTCAGGAACTCTGACCCACCTGTTTCCTGCCGACGTTGCTGAAACATAATTTTGGCAACATCTTTATCATCCAGACCATCAAGGTCCAACAGTTTTCTGGCTGATTCAACATCAGGCACAGTTTCAATATCGAATACAAAAACATTCATCATTATTCTGGAAATACACCTGTTGATAAATAACGGTCACCACGATCACAAATAATATTTACAATCACAGCGTTTTCTACTTCTTGTGACAACTTTAGTGCTGCAGCCACTGCTCCACCAGAAGAGATACCTGCAAATATACCTTCTTTTGCCGCCAGGTCACGGGTCGTTTGCTCCGCTGCTTCCTGACTAATATCAATAATACGATCCACTCGTGCAGCATCATATATCTTTGGCATGTATTCTTGCGGCCAACGGCGTATGCCCGGAATAGAAGCTCCTTCACTGGGCTGCACACCTATAATTTGGATATCACTATTCTGTTCTTTAAAGTAACGTGAGTTGCCCATAATCGTACCCGTCGTTCCCATAGCGCTAACAAAATGAGTAATGCCACCTTGTGTATCACGCCATATTTCAGGTCCGGTGGTATTATAATGTGCCAAAGGATTGTCCTGATTGGAAAACTGGTCCAGTATTATTCCTTCTCCAGCAGCTTCCAGTTCACGTGACTTATCGATTGCCGCTTCCATACTACCCTCTTTTGGCGTCAGAATAATCTCAGCACCATAGGCCTTCATCATCGCCCGGCGTTCCATGCTCATATGCTCAGGCATTATCAGCACCATTCTGTAACCCTTGATGGCCGCAGCCATAGCCAGTGCGATACCGGTATTACCACTGGTCGCCTCTATCAGTGTATCCCCCGGTTTAATATCTCCCCTGATTTCTGCATGCTGAATCATGCTCAGGGCAGGACGATCCTTCACCGAACCCGCTGGATTATTACCCTCCAACTTGACGAGCACGACATTACTCGTATCACCTGGCAAGCGCTGCAGGCGAACCAGAGGGGTATTACCAACAAAATCTTCAATAGTGGGAAACTGATTGTGGTGCATATTGGGTACCGATAGTATAAAATAGTGACAAATATTATTGATATTCAGTGTGTTAACTCAATTATACATGGACTTGCAACAGTATTAAACCAGGAAGAACAATCTACCGGAAATAGTCATGGGTAAGTGGAGCTTCAAAAAGAAAGTCATCTTAGCATCGATTATCCCAGCGTTAATCATGGCTGTTATTCTTGGCTTTTCACTAGTCAGTTATCAACTTCATGATCTTGAGCAAGCATTCAATATCAGAGCGCAAAACACCACTGAAATCATAGCCCTTGAATTAAGTAATGCGCTGGTCTTTGAAGATAATAACAGCATACAGCAAAACCTACATCTCTATTTGAACCAGAATAATCTAATAGCGATATCAGTTAAGGATTTCAATAACGAGACCATTGCCAATGCCGGCAATTTAAACCAGATAAATAATCAGCAGTACTATGTAACCCACACTAAAATCAGACGCCCCAACCTTCTCAAGGATGTTTATGACCCAGCATCAGGAACCGGTGTAACGCGACGTAACCATCTGATCATGGGTAGTCTTGATGCCTATTTTTCTTATGAAACATTAACGGCACAAAAATCAGATATTATTCTTAATGCATTAACGGTCACTACCATCGGTCTTTTGATCAGTATATTAATCGCACTTAGCCTGCATAATTCTATTATTCGATCTATAGGTAAATTAAAGCATACAATTCATATGATTAGCCAGGGGCGATTCGATACTCGCATCGAGAATACTGCCGATGATGAAATAGGTAGGCTAGAACAGGATATTAATTCCATGACCGCTGTTTTGCAGGACATACAGGATGATATGCAGGCCAAACCAGGCTCTGGGTCACCAAACACACATGAATCTGTCACGGAAACAGAAGAACGCGAACAGGAATTGGCCCAGGCAAAAGGCAAGGCCACAGAAGCGATACGAATTAAGTCAGACTTTATGGCTAATATGAGCCATGAAATCCGCACCCCTATGAATGGCATTATTGGTTTTGCAAACCTTCTCCTGAAGAGTAAGTTAACAAAGGAACAAATTGAATACACTCAAACTATAAAAGCATCTGCAACTAACTTATTGGCAATTATTAATGACATACTGGATTTTTCAAAACTGGAATCAGGTACCTTTTTAATTGAACCAACAGACATCAATATCAGAGAAATTATCGAAGATGTAATTAATTACATGTCACCTGGAGCTTATGAGAAAGGACTGGAAATTCTTTTGATGTATTATGTTGATGTTCCAGAATATATTATTGCCGACCCCGTAAGAATAAGACAAGTTACTTCAAATATCATCGCCAACGCTATCAAATTCACCAAACAGGGCCAAATTATCGTCCGCGTCATGCTAGAAGAAGAAAACAATGATGATCTTGCAATAAAAATTAGTGTGCAGGATACCGGAATAGGCCTTAGCCTGAAAAACCAAAGAAAATTATTTACCGCGTTCACGCAAGCCGATACCACGACAACTCGTGAATTTGGCGGAACTGGCATAGGCCTCGTTATCAGCAAAAAAATTGCTGAACAGATGAATGGTCATATCGGCCTGGAAAGTAAACTGGCGATTGGCTCTACATTCTGGTTTCAATTTCCATGTAAAAGACAAACAGGCAACCTGGTCATTCATACTAACGATGCACTAACCGGCACCCGCTGCCTATTTTATGAGAAAAACAAGAATGCGAGTAACGCCATCACCCAACACCTACGCAACTGGAACATAGATGTGACAGCTCTTGATGATGCTAACGAAATAGCCAGCGTCGCAAATCAGGCCCGTAATGACAATGAGCCCTATCAATTTATCATTTTAAGCCTTCAAAATAATGAACTACATAATAATGCGATACCAAAGATGCTGGAAAACATGGTTGATGAACATCATTATGCATTTATTACACTCATCAATTCCTTACAACAAGAGGATTATGATTTATGTTACAAAATGGGTGCCGATGTTTGTTTATCAAAAAGCACGCGTAAGAATGACTTTTACTTCAGTTTATGTAATCTCTTGCCAAATCACTTCAATCTTGCCGTAAGAACAACAGAGGACAGAAGAGATTTATCGACTGTACCATACGACCTGTCTGCCTTGAATATCCTGGTAGTCGATGACAACCGAATCAACCGTAAATTGGTAACTACATTATTACAACAAAGTTACGCGAACATACACGAAGCCACGACTGGTCAGCAAGCGGTTGACCTGGTTTTCACGAATGCATTTGATTTGATTTTCATGGACATCCATATGCCAGTTATGAATGGAATAGATGCAACCAAAATAATCCGTTCATCCGAGACTGATGGTAATAAAGTACCCATAATTGCATTAACCGCCAATGCAGTCCGTGGCGAAAGAGAAAGATTAATAAACGAAGGACTAGATGGCTGCATTATCAAACCTATCAATGAAGCAGAAATCTGGAACACCATTGTAAAATGGGTAGATCCAGACAAAGTCATATCGATGCAGTACAAAAAAACTACCCTTGATAACCAACCCGATACCGATAGTCAGAAGTCAGGATATACGCAACACGCACTGGAAAATATTGATAGTGATAAAGCACTAAAATTTGCTGGTGGTAACAAACAACTAGCCGATGAACTCTATAAGATGTTTATAGAAGACCTGCCCAATATGAAGGAAAAGCTAACACTGGCATTCAATGATAATGACATGACACAAGTAGAAGAAGAAACTCATAAAATACACGGAGCTGCATCATGTTGTGCTGTATTTCAGATCAAGGATGCTGCTCAATTACTTGAAAAAGCCACCATCAGAAACAAGACGGATGAAATACCCCTGCACTACGAAAGCCTCATGATCAAGATTGATAAGATACTCGAAAACCACTCCATTTGAATATACTGCACCTTATAAGGCAGGACCCAGTTGCTAAAATACTCTGGCTTCCATCATTAACCTCTTCATTTCTCTAACTGCTTCATCAAACCCTGTAAATAATGCACGTGCAATAATTGCATGACCAATATTTAATTCCTGTATCTCCGTGATTAGTGCGATATCATTTACATTATGATAATGTAATCCATGACCAGCATTGACTTGCAATCCATTTTCAATCCCCGCCTGAACAGCTTTTAGAATTTTATTATATTCCTGTTCTTTTTGGCGGGCATCTTTTGCATCAGCAAAATGACCAGTATGTATTTCAATTACAGGGGCTCCTGCATCGGCAGCAGCCTTGATTTGCATTTCATCTGCATCAACAAACAATGACACTCGAACGTCAGCCTCTGACAATCGCCGACACGCATTCTTTATATTCTCAAACTGACCGCAAACATCCAGGCCGCCTTCCGTAGTTAGCTCTTCACGTTTTTCAGGCACAAGGCAGCAATCTTCAGGCTGAATATCTTCTGCTATAACCAGCATTTCATCCGTAACAGCCATCTCAAGATTCATGCGAGTCTGAATGGTTTGTTTTAACATTCTGACATCTGCATCCTGAATATGGCGTCGATCTTCGCGCAAATGAATTGTAATGGCATCTGCACCTGCTTGTTCAGCAGCGAATGCCGCTTGAATTGGATCAGGATAACGTGTGCCTCTGGATTGCCTTACCGATGCAACATGATCAATATTCACACCTAATAAAATATTATTTTCTATAGTCATTCAATAATACCTAAACAGTTCTCTGGTCTTGAGTGGTTTATTACCTAAATACCGTGACAGTACGTAACGCATCAATAATTTTGACTCACGCAATACATCAGCATCATTCATGATTGATGCATGCAATGATAACAAAGTTTTCCCTTTTAAGAGAATGCCGCCATCAAATGATTTATTAGATTTCACTGGGCCGATATCAGCGATATAGCAATATTCTTCATCTATGCAAATATCACTTCCATCACTGTCAGTTAACAACTGCAAGCCATAACCCATCACTTCGAGAATATCACGTTCAAACAGTCGTAAAACCAACTCTACATTTTCAGTCATCTCTAGCAGTTGGACAGTTTCCTCGTAAATGTCAAACAATTCTGGATGGGGGTCGAGTGGCTGAAGTAATCTGATCATTATTTCATTAATATACAAGCCACTAATCAATGTCTGGTTATCAAACTTGATCGGGGTATTCACTTCTTCAGCCACTGACAAGGTTTTCAGTTCACTTCGCCCACTCCACCCAATAGATAGTTTTCTGAATGGCTGTAAATATGATTTACGCGATTTTGTATTCGACTTATAACCTTTTGCCAATAAACAGATACGTCCGCTATCTTTTGTAAAGAACTCTATAAGACCACTCGTCTCACGATAATGTCTTGCATGAAGAACATAGGCAGACTCAAGACTCGTATTCATTATTCTAGTTAACCCGCGTCATCATACCCAAACCGTTTCATCAAACTTTCACTGTCTGCCCAGCCTTCTTTCACTTTTACCCACAAGTCCAGATGTACTCTTTGCTCAAATAGTTGCTCCATATTTTTTCGAGCATTTTGACCAACATCTTTCAATACCGCTCCGGATTTGCCAATAACAATTTTCTTTTGGCTATCTCGTTCAACCCAGATAATAGCGTCAATATGCAATATGTCTTTTTGCGTTTTAAATTGTCCTATCTCGACAGTCAGGGAATAAGGTAATTCCTGCTGCAATCTTCGCATTAACTTTTCGCGTATGATCTCAGAGGCAATAAAACGCTCGCTCTTGTCAGTAACTTGCTCTTCTGGAAACAATGGCCCACTGTCAGGCAAATACTGACTAACAACATTCTCCAGACTCTCCAGATTACGCCCAAGTTTTGCCGATAGTGGAATAACATCTGTAAAATCCATTTTCTGCCCCAACTTAGCAATGATAGGTAACACTTCCTCTCTTTGTTTCAGCCTGTCAATTTTATTGATAACCAAAACAATCGGCATTTTCTCACGTTTAAGTTTTGTTAGAACGTTCTCATCCTCATTTGTCCATTTATTCATATCAACCACAAAAATAATCAAATCTACATCACCCAAAACGGTATTGGCTGCTTTATTCATATATCGATTCATCGCAGTCTTTGCACCCAGATGCATACCGGGTGTATCCACATAGATAACCTGCTGTGATTCTGTCGATTTGATACCCAAAATTCTATGGCGTGTAGTTTGTGGCTTTCTGGAAGTGATACTAATTTTTTGGCCAAGTAATTTATTCATTAGTGTTGACTTACCGACATTAGGCCGACCAACGATAGCTACAAAACCACATTTAGTTATTTGATTAGTCATAGTTCAACTCGGATAGTATTTTAGATGCTGCATCTTGCTCAGCCCTTCTTCTGCTACCACCAACACCTGTAATGATAGCATCCATACTGGGTACCACACATTCAACAGTAAATTCCTGCTCATGGGGATCACCCGTTACTGACGTTACATTGTAAACAGGTAATGGCAAATGTTTGGCTTGAAGGTATTCTTGTAATTTGGTTTTATGATCTTTCACTGATGAGGCTTCGGGTAGTGAATTTAATTCTTCTTGATACAATTTCAGGATAACCTGTTTACATCGTTCAAAATCTGAATCGAGAAATACAGCGCCAAATATGGCTTCAAGCGCATCTGCAAGTATAGACGAACGCCTGAATCCTCCACTTTTTAATTCGCCGGAGCCCAGGATAAGATAATCACCCAGCCCCAATCCCTGAGCTAATTCAGCCAGCTTGTCACCCTTAACCAAACTTGAACGTAAACGACTTAATTCGCCTTCTTGAGATTTCTTCAGATTATTATAAAGGTATTCCGAGATAACGAGACTGAGAATACTGTCACCAAGAAACTCGAGTCTTTCATTATTTTTCTTGCTTGCACTTCGATGCGTTATCGCTTTTGTTAAATACTCTGCATTATTAAACTCATAATGCAGAGATTTCAACAGCCCAGAAACCGGCTTTCTCAACGTTCTATAACCTGAATCTCTTCTTTAAATACACCAATAACTTCATATGGCTTGATAAATGGGCGTCTGTTTTCATACTCAATGGTTACGGTTAGTATACCTTTCTCTTTCTTGTATTGAATGTGCTTTTCGTTAACACTCGTGACATCATCAATACTGAATTGATTCACTAATATCTTAACAATTTCCTTTTTAGGCATTTTTGTAACTTGCGGAACTTGATCCAGCCTTTCAAGTGCCGCTCTTACTTTATATGCTTCAATCTGGATAGGTAATATGGTTAAACCCAACGCTACAAAGAAACCCACTAGCGCCAATACTACCATCCATCCTATACCAGTCATCCCTTTTTGTTGTTTGATTATCATCATTATCCCCTGATTATTATTTAATCGATTCACCTATTCTCGAAGCATTGAGCCCATCGCCTCCTGTGTCCCAGTGCATCCATACCATGAACGCCTTTCCTACCAGATTTTCATCAGGCACAGAACACCAGAACCGACTATCATTACTATAGTCCCTGTTATCTCCCATGACAAAATACTGACCTTCTGGAACTGTATAACTTCGCCCATTTTTCATGCATGGGTAAGCATATTCAAACTGATTCTCTTTGATCAATAGTTCGTGCTGAATTTCATCTATTGTTTCATCCATAATTCGCGTGCCGGTATAATTAATACCTGAGCCTGAACCTATATAAATACCTTTTTTTGTATAACTTACTGGCTTACTATTTATATAGAGCATTTTATTACGGTATTCAATATGATCTCCGGGTAACCCTATAACCCGCTTAATATAATCTGTTGTTGGATCAGCAGGATAACGAAACACAACCACATCTCCACGTTTGGGGTCATTTATATTAATAATCTTTTTATTGATAACCGGCAACCGAATACCATAAGCAAATTTATTAACGAGAATAAAATCTCCCGCCAACAAGGTCGGCATCATAGAGCCTGATGGAATTCTGAATGGCTCAAACAGAAACGACCTGAGTAACAATACAATCAGAATTATTGGAAAAAATGATCGTGCATACTCAACGACAACCGGCTCACTTGTTTCTTTATTTCGTTTGGGCTTCCATATCAATATGTCAACCAACCAGATTACCCCTGTTACAAGAGAGGCAAGAAATAAAATTGTTGGGAAATCAAATGTCATTATTATATTCCTATTTATCACTTACTCGGAGAACCGCCAAAAAAGCTTCCTGAGGTATCTCTACCCTTCCTACCTGCTTCATACGCTTTTTACCTGCCTTTTGTTTCTCGAGCAGCTTCTTCTTACGCGTAATATCGCCACCATAACATTTTGCAGTAACATTCTTTCGCAGTGCTTTCACCGTTGTCCTGGCAATAACCTGCACACCGATAGCAGCTTGTATCGCCACATCAAACATTTGTCGTGGAATTATTTCCTTCATTTTCTCGGCCAACTCACGTCCTCTTCTGATGCTATGCTCTTTATGGATAATTATAGATAAGGCATCGACTCTTTCTCCATTTATCAATACATCCAGCTTGACCAGCGGTGCATCCTGAAAACGTATAAAATGATAATCGAATGACGCATAACCTCGGCTCACCGATTTCAGGCGGTCAAAAAAATCAAGAACCACTTCACTCATCGGCATCTCATACGTCATAGATACTTGCTTGCCTAGATATTGCATGTTTTTTTGTACACCACGTTTATCGATACAAAGCGTTATTACTGCACCGACATATTCCTGCGGTACAAGAATGTTAGCTTGTATAACAGGTTCACGAATTTCTTCAATCTGATTAATCGGCGGCAATCGCGATGGGTTATCGATAGACAGTACCTCACCTTTTGAGGTTAATACCTCATAAATAACTGTTGGCGCTGTGGTAATAAGATCCAGGTCATATTCCCGTTCCAGTCTTTCCTGCACAATTTCCATGTGCAACATACCTAAAAAGCCAATTCGAAAACCAAATCCAAGTGCATCTGATGTTTCAGGTTCAAACTGCAGAGCCGAATCATTTAACCTTAACTTCTGCAATGCTTCCCTGAAGTCCTCATAATCATCCGAACTCACAGGAAACAAACCTGCAAAAACACGCGGTTGCACTTTCTGGAATCCAGGTAATGCTTCTTTCGCCGGGTCAACCACGGTCGTCAAGGTATCACCTACAGGGGCACCATCGATATCTTTAATTCCGGCAATAATATAACCTACATCACCAGCAGATAATTGTTCACCGCGTTTGCGCTTAGGCGTGAAAACACCAACTTCATCTGCCTGATGAACACCCTCAGTCGACATAACCTTAAACTTTTGTTTAGGTTTAATTGAACCATTAACAATACGAACCAGAGAAATAACGCCAACAAAATTATCAAACCATGAATCGATAATAAGCGCCTGTAAAGGCGCGTCAACATTCCCCGCAGGTGCAGGAATACGTTCAACTAATTGCTCAAGCAAGTCATCAATACCAATTCCTGTTTTAGCACTAACATGTATAGCATCTTCTGCTTCTATACCAATAACATCTTCAATTTCCTGCTTGACACGTTCTGGCTCAGCTGCGGGCAAATCAATTTTATTGAGAACAGGAACAACTTCAAGCCCCAGGTCCATGGCTGTATAACAATTTGCAACACTTTGCGCTTCGACTCCCTGAGATGCATCCACAACCAGTAATGCACCTTCACATGCAGCCAGCGATCGAGACACTTCATATGAAAAATCCACATGTCCTGGTGTATCAATAAAATTCAATTGATATGTGTGACCATCCCTCGCAGTGTAATTCAGCGAGACACTTTGCGCCTTAATGGTAATGCCACGCTCTCTTTCAAGATCCATGGAGTCCAGAACCTGCTCTTGCATATCACGATCGCTTAAACCACCGCATGTCTGTATAAAACGATCTGCAATTGTAGATTTACCATGATCTATATGAGCAATGATGGAAAAATTTCGAATATACTGCATAAATTATTTAGTCTTTATTTAATTTTAAACATTCAATCAGGCCCGTGACATCAAGAAAATAATGACAAATCTCCTTGTCATTAAACATAAGCACGGGTACCTTAACACCATATTGCTCTTCAAGAGTGTCATCACCTGTAATCTCAACAATATCAAAATCGAACACATGTTCATGTTTTAATAGATTCAGGTGTTCTATCATCTCTTCACAGAGGTGACAGCCTGTTCGACTATAAACCTGAAATTGCTGCGACAAAGGCTCACCTTTATTAGATCCAGTATGAGCATGACACCCAAGAAACCGGCCAATATATCAATTCAATCGACCAAGCCTATTATAACGTGCAAACGACGTTACAAGCCAGTCAAAGCAACACTAAATAATAGATTATAACTGAAATATCAATGAGATAAGCGTAATAATATTGGCTGATAATCAGCTCTATTTGCGAATTTAAGGGTATATCGCTGTATTGACCTGAAACAGACGGCAAATGATGCAAAACCAGCAATGATGCTAGCCACTTCTTTAAAATCCCAGCCCAGCCAATCATTCACAAGTGCTCCTAACATTGCGCCTGCAATTAATGCGAGCAGTGGAAACATGTAAATCATCAATGAACCCTTAACCAGAGCCTGCTCCGGGATTCCTATCACTACTTTATCACCCACACTAAAGCCAGGTTTGTTTGCCATGCGCAAACGATTCGGGCTGCGGTTGAACCATTTCTGCAATGATGCAGTACCACAACCCTGGTTTGCGGAACAATGATTACAACTACTTTGGCTCATTGCTTCGACCCAGATAAAACCATCCTCCAGGTCAACAATCAATGCATCTTCTTCCAGCATGATTATTTTTTCGGTGCATAGCGAACATAGTCGCCAATGAATTTTACAGCTGCTTTTGGTACTTCACCCACAACTGTAACATAATGATCTGCCTTCACTGTCGTATAGGCGTTTACAGCACCAATTTTAGAAAACCCTTTCATCATTGGTTTGGCTTTGTTCATGGCTTCTATGTATACCGATACAGATGAAATACCATCAGTAAACATTAAGTGTTCAACCGGCATACGACTTGTAGGCAACCCATGTTTTTTCTGCATACCTTTCATATAACCTGAAGGTAGTTTGCTAACCATCCATTGACTACTGGATTTCTTTTGCTGTATTTGTTGTACAGGTTCATCCTGCTTATACCATTTATAACCTTCAGAACTAATAGTCGGCTCAAGTTTATCAGTCGGGATAAATTCTTTAATATCAATTTGAGTAAACATAATTTGTTCAACTGGCTCGCCCGCCTCGTTCACAAGATCTGACTTTAATAACATGGCCGTTTCGGCATCCAGCCATAAATGATAACCATAACGATATGAATCTTTCGGCTTGATGTCGATAAGAACAGCTTCTCGTCCTGTCATTCGTTCTGTTCCAATCATATGAAAATGATAATTGCGCTTGAGATTTTCGGTAACATGCTGCAAGCCCGCTGGTAAATAATTTTTCGGTCGACTTTTCTCAACAACGACTGACTTACTATCGGGCAAAATACAGACCAGACGATTTTTATTTCTGAGAATCTCACGTGGCGTACCTGCAAGTGATAACAAACGCTCCTGCTCTTCACCATTCACATTCGTGTGAATAATTCGCATGGTTTCCATTTGTTTACCATGAATATAGACAAAAACACCCTCGTAATTAAGTGTTTTAATAGCATGCGACATACGATCAAGCCATGCTTTTGCCTGAGCGTCATTACTCGATGCTTGTATGGGTAATATAACCAGGCACAAAAAAATCAGTGCAAATTGTCTTGCAAAAAACATATTGCTTCAGCTCTCGTCACTTACATTCGTTGTTATCATTTTTTCGAATCATAACCTGCAATACGAGCATAGTTAATCATGCCTTGCAAACTGATACTGGAAGTATATTCGCTATGATTAACCAGATAACCGTTCAGGCGCATTTCAGTTTCAGGCTGCTGCCTGTCCCAACGTGTACCGGATGATACAGGTAACACATACGCGCGTGGCTGAGCCTGCGCTAGACGCGGCGAGGCCTCTTGTGGATTCTGTAATTGCCCTGCATCCTGCAAACCAACCACAGCCATAACTGCGACTGATGCTGCTATTGCGAGTCCTGCCACGGGTTTTAAAAATCGTAATTGTTTTATTTTGGCGGATTGAGATGAAATATTTTCTTCACGCTCAATACATTGACTCACTTTCTGTACCAGGTTAGTTGTCGCTGCTACATTCAGATTATTTCGAATGGCATCACCAATGATTTCATAACGTGCAAGGGACTGCTGCAAACCGCCCTCTTGCTTGAGTCGATGCATAAGTAATTCATGCTCTTCTTGTTCCAGTTCGTCATCAAACATCGCTGAAATTTGTTCGCCAATTTTTTCTTTCATCACTACAATCCTCAGCTTTCACTGTTGATCAAAATTATAAATATCCTTACCTAATATTCCCTACGACAACTAAATCAATGGTTTTAGTTTCGTATCTATTGCTTCTCGTGCCCTGAATATACGAGAACGGACTGTACCGACTGGACAATCCATTGCCAGGGCTATGTCTTCATAACTCAGGCCTTCGAGTTCACGTAAAGTAATCGCTGTGCGTAAATCTTCAGGTAAATCCCCTATCGCCAGGTTAATCGTGTTTTGAATCTCTTCTGTCAACAACAGTTTTTCTGGTGTTGCTGTTTCACGTAAACGTCCTGAGTCCATAAATTGTTCCGCCTCTTGAGCATCAATATCGTCACCCGGCGGCCGTCTTTTTTGTGCCACCAGATAATTCTTGGCCGTATTAATGGCTATTCGATAGATCCAGGTATAAAAAGCACTATCACCACGGAAGTTTCCCAAGGCACGATATGCCTTTAAAAAGGCTTCCTGGGCAACGTCCTGCGCTTCATGCGGGTCATGCACAAAACGTCCGACAAGGCTGATAATCTTGTTCTGATACTTTAGAACCAGTATATCAAATGCCTTTTTATCGCCATTTTGCACCTGCTTGACCAATTCCAGATCAATATTTTTCCCTGCCATCAGGGTATTTCCCCTTCTACCAACATCTGTCCCTGACTGTCATATAGATAGACAGCGAAGATCTGGCTAAGTTCGACGGATAATTAAATAATTCACCTATTTTCAACTATTTGAGTCTAATTAACAATATCTTGAATAATACCGGCAGTTCTGGTGCAATGTTCGTAATGAAAAAAGAATATCAACAATTTGATGTGCTGATTGTCGGCAGTGGCGCAGCTGGTTTAAGTCTGGCCCTGCACCTGGACAGCAAGCTTAAAGTTGCAGTTTTGTCGAAGAACTGTCTAACAGAGGGCTCAAGCTTGTATGCCCAGGGGGGAGTAGCCGCTGTACTCGATTCCAAGGACAGCTATGAATCTCACATTAAAGACACCCTGAGAGCAGGCGCTGACCTGGGTGATCCTGATGTTGTCCGCTTTACGGTTGAACACGGCCCTGAAGCGATAAAATGGCTACTGGATGAGAAGGTTTCCTTCAGTCTGGTAAATGATGATGAACCTGAAACCGGATTTCACCTGACCCGCGAAGGTGGACATAGTCATCGTAGAGTCATTCACTCAGCAGATACCACCGGGAAAGCCATAGAAACCACGCTGGAACAACAGGTTAAAGACAAAAAAAACATACATTTATTCGAATACCACCTGGCTGTGGACCTGATCACGGGAGACAAACTCGGACGTGATGATAATCGCTGTTACGGGGCCTATGTACTTGATCGCAAGAGCAATCATGTACTGGTTTTTGAAGCGCCCTTCGTTGCACTCGCCAGTGGCGGTGCAAGCAAGGTGTATTTGTATACCAGTAATCCGGATACATCGACAGGTGATGGTATTGCAATAGCCTGGCGTGCAGGATGTCGCGTAGCCAACATGGAATTCAACCAGTTTCACCCTACCTGTCTGTATCACCCCAAGGCAAAATCATTCCTTGTAACCGAAGCACTGCGTGGTGAAGGAGCCCATTTGTTATTACCTGATGGATCACGCTTCATGCATCAATTTGACTCAAGGGCTGAACTAGCACCGCGCGATATCGTCGCACGCGCCATCGACCATGAAATGAAACGTTTGGGAGCAGCCTGCGTCTACCTCGATATTAGCCACAAACCACTGGATTTTATTGAACACCACTTCCCGAATATTTATACAAAATGTCTGGAGTTTGGCTATGACATCAGCAAGGAACCCATACCCGTAGTACCGGCGGCTCACTATACCTGCGGCGGAGTAATGGCAGACTTGAATGGGCAGACTGATATCGAAGGTCTTTATGCCATAGGTGAAACTGCCTTTACAGGATTGCATGGAGCCAATCGCATGGCCAGTAATTCACTACTTGAATGCCTGGTGTTTTCTGCCGCCGCTGCAAAAAATATTAATATGTTGACCAGTCAAACCCCAAAACCACCCAAACTGCCTGACTGGGATGAGAGTCGAGTAACCGATTCAGATGAAGAGGTCGTGGTTTCACATAACTGGGATGAATTAAGACGTTTCATGTGGGACTACGTGGGTATCGTCAGAACAGACAAACGTTTGCAACGTGCCAAAAGTCGTGTTGATTTGTTACTTAATGAAATTAATGAATACTATGGGAACTTTCGCATTTCAAATGACTTGATCGAATTACGTAATCTAGCCCAGGTAGCTGATTTGATTATCCGCTCGGCTCAAAGCCGTAAGGAAAGTCGGGGGTTACATTACACATTAGACTACCCTGATCAGGATAATTCCAAACCACCTGTTAATACAATATTAGTGCCTGATGAACCCACCCGATCAACAAATGCAACCTGGTCTGAAAAGGTAACGGCTTTGAATTCGGTCAGGGATATCTAGAACATTGGAATTTTGAACATGATGGATCGTAATCTGATCCAGGTTACATACTAACCCGCTTCAAGATTCATACGAACAAGCAAATCTCTAAAACTTTTATTATCAAGTGAGTCACGCAACAGGATAGCGGTTCTTCTACCACTATGTTCTATAATGAAATTCAGCACAATCAGCTGAGTATGAACATAACTGTTTGGTAACAGTTGGGCAGATAATTCTTCTCTCTGACCATTAATCAGTTTCCAATCCCCATCATCATCCCACACCATGCTCAGTATTGCCTGTTTTCCACGGCCTAAGACATGAACTGTAAATGTTGTATAAAAATTAGCTAATATGGCGACAGAAAGAATGATGGAAAGCCAACCAGGGACGGTCAGATTTGCAGCAACCACAAGTGCCAGACCATGCAGGAAAAACAAGGCCATAGCGAGATGACGTGAACTATGTGGCTCCAGATGTAGCGATTGTCCGTATTTTTTTGACGACACTGGCAATATCCTGATCTGCTGTAATGGATTTACCCATTAATAAGTCAAACAACACTGCATCCGGATAATCAAGCAAGTCATTAAAGGCTTTTTGATCATTCAATTGCAGTTCTTCATATCCTTTATATATAAAGTCTTTTAACAATAAATCAAGTTCTAGCATACCACGTCTGCAACTCCATAACAGACGGTCTCGATTGAACTCATATTTATTATTATCGGCTACCATGTTAGTTCCTTTATTACTTTAACCAATAATAGACTTAAATAGACCTTTTTATCATAAGGTTTTTAATTTTTCCGATAGCTGAAGTCGGATTAAGCCCCTTAGGGCAAACATCAACGCAATTCATAATAGTATGACAGCGGAATAAGCGATAAGGGCCTTCCAGTGTTTCCAGGCGTTCATGTTCAGCCTGGTCACGACTGTCAGCAAGAAAACGCCAGGCTTGCAATAAGGCCGCCGGACCAAGAAATTTATCTGGGTTCCACCAGAACGATGGGCAAGATGTTGAACAACAACCGCACAATATACACTCATATAAGCCATCCAGCTTATCCCTTTCTTCAGGCGACTGCTGACGTTCTACTTCAGGTTCCGGATCATGCACAATCAAATAAGGTTTAACATTTCGATATTGTTGATAAAACTGACTCATATCAACAATCAAATCACGAATCACAGGTAATCCCGGCATGGGTCTCAGGTTCACTGGTTCCTTCAAGTCCGTTAATGGCGTGATGCAGGCCAAGCCGTTACGACCATTAATATTCATCGCATCTGAACCGCAAACACCCTCCTGACAAGAACGTCGAAAACTGAGGGTTTCATCCTGTTTTTTTAGTTCCAGCAAAGCCTCAAGTAACATCATATCCTGGCGCGGATTTTCCAGCTCCATATTCTGCATATAGGGTTTACTGTCTTTCTCTGGATTGTAACGGTAAATTGAAAATTGCATGTTAATAAACCCTGGCCTTAAGTGGAAAAGGATCAACTGTAATCGGTTTCAGTCTGACCGGTTTATAATCGAGACGACCATCTTCAAAGTACAATGTATGTTTAAGCCAATTAATATCATCTCTTTCTGTATAATCAACTCTGGAGTGTGCACCACGGCTCTCGGTTCGCGACAAAGCTGAGGCAACTGTAGCAAGACCAATATCCATTAAATTCTCCAACTCCAGCGCTTCGATTCTTGCCGTATTGAAAATTTTACTTTGGTCTTTCAACCGCGCATTTTGTAAACGCTGCTTCAAGACCTTGACCTTTTCCAAACCTTCTTCGAGTACACTTTGCTCCCGAAATACACCACAGTGATCTTCCATTACTTTACGAAATTCTGCACGTAAATCTGATACCGATTCTCCTTCGCCCTCTAATTCCCAACGAGCAAGTCGTGATAATGCATGGTCTACAGACTCCTTACTCATTTGTCGGTGATATCGGTTCTCTTTCAAATGATCGATAATATGATTAGCGGCTGCCCGACCAAAAACAAGAATATCCAGAAGGGAGTTGCCGCCTAATCGATTCGCGCCATGTACTGATACGCATGCACACTCACCTGCTGCATATAATCCGGGCACAGGCTCTTCCGGCCCTTCCATTTCAGGCACCACGACCTGCCCCTGACGATTAGTTGGTATTCCGCCCATCGTGTAATGTGCCGTAGGATAAACCGGGATAGGACTTTCTATTGGATCGACATGAGCAAAGGTCATCGACAAATCACGTATACCTGGCAGACGTTTTTTAATGATATCCCCGCCAATATGATCAACTTTCAAAAACACATGGTCTTTATCTGGCCCACAGCCACGCCCTTCCCTGATCTCGACAGCGATGGCTCGACTGACAATATCTCGACTCGCCAGATCTTTAGCGCGTGGAGCATAACGTTCCATAAAACGCTCACCTTCAGCATTCACCAGATAACCACCTTCACCACGAACACCTTCGGTAATCAACATTCCTTTACCTGCAATGCCAGTTGGATGGAACTGGAAAAATTCCATATCTTGTAATGGAATACCTGCACGCAGGGCCATCGCCATACCATCACCCGTATTAATCAGTGCATTGGTGCAAGTACGAAATAATTGCCCGGCACCACCCGTCGCAATCAAGGTGGTTTTTGACTCGATAATAATAGGCTCGCCAGTCTCTATTTCGAGTGCCACAGCACCGAGAATATAACCTTCTTCATCTTTAATAAGATCGATGGCAAAAAATTCATCGAAGAAATGGGTTTTAGCTGCGATATTTTGCTGGTAGAGAGTATGTAAAATTGCATGTCCGGTACGGTCTGCTGCTGCACAGGTTCGCGCCGCCTGCTCACCACCATAATCCTGACTCTGTCCACCGAATGCACGTTGATAGATATTGCCATCATTTCGACGTGAAAATGGCACACCGAAATGATCGAGCTCATACACCACCTTAGGCGCTGCGCGACACATATATTCGATTGCATCCTGATCACCCAGATAATCACTTCCCTTAACTGTATCAAACATATGAAAATGCCAGTTATCCGGGGAGACATTGGCCAATGCGGCATTAACACCACCTTGCGCTGCCACTGTATGTGACCGGGTAGGAAATACCTTTGATACAACAGCCACTTTTGCATCAGCACGTGCCAGCTGTAACGCTGCACGTAAACCCCCACCACCGGCACCTATAATCAATGTATCGAATTTTCTTGTTTTTATCGTCATTTTAATATTGCCACTAACAGAATTCGTGATGCCCAAACCAAACAAGACATTAACATGAATGCGAACAACATCATGACCAATGCCCGCGCCATCACGGGATGAACATAATCCATGATGACATCCTTAATGCCGATCCAGGCATGTACTACCAGCATGAAGAAACCAATAAAAATCAAAACACTATTAACTGGTTGTGTATGCCACTGTAACCAGCCTGTGTAATTAAAATGTTCCATACAAATGAAACTACTTATGAAATAAATAAGAAACAAGGCAAGATACAAGGCCGCTATCCTCTGCCACAACCAGGAACCCAGGCCATTTATATTTTTCATAGTTGATTACCGAACCATGCAAACACGGGCACTAACAATCCCACAATGAAAACAATGACTGCACTAGTGCGAGCGGCGCTTCGACTGGATATCATCTCAAAATCTATCAAAAAGTAACGTATCCCTGCTACAAAATGGTGTGATATTGCCCACAAAAGGATATATAGAATGGCACTGACTAAAGGGTAATCGACCAATTCGGCAGCCTGAGTAAATGTCAGTTTATCCTGTAAAGACATGTCAAACAGATAAATAAGGAATGGTAAAAACAGGATAAGCAGCACACCGGCTACACGATGAAGGATGGAAACAATAGCAGTAGGCGGTAATTTAATTTGAAACAGATTCAGAAAGACCGGCCGATTTTGTTGTTGTGGCATTTACTTCCTTTGTTTAATACAGATTCTTACTATATATATAACTTAGACGATCCAGAAATTAACGCAAGTTATTATTTAAATAAACTATTTTTAGCCTTGTGTGATTCAAGTTCTACTTGAAATCAGCCGATACAAACACCATATTGGCCATTATAATAAATGACATTCCTACCAATATAATTAAAGAGAGTCGCATGAAACAAGACTGGATAGAATTTCTTCGTAACAATGGCGCAGAATTCAATGAAAACATCGTTGAAAGCTTCGGAAACCCGACTCGAGAACTAAGACTGGCAAGTAATGGTGATATTCTTGTTGATCTCTCTCATACCGGGCTGATTGCCATCCGCGGGGAAGATGCTGAAACTTTCCTGCAAGGCCAATTTACCAACGATATTCGCAAGGTCGATTTAGAACATCTTCAAATTAGCGGTTATTGCAGCCCTAAAGGACGATTACTCTCTAATTTCCTGATTTTTAAACGTGCCGACAGTTACTTTTTACGCCTGCCAAAATCCCTTATTGAGGAAACTGTCAAACGTCTACGCATGTTTGTATTGATGTCAAAAGTCGTTATGGAGGATACCAGCGATGGACAGATTCATATCGGCTACAGCGGCCCCAATGCCGAAAAAGAATTACAGGATCAACTCGGCAATATTCCCGCAACAGAGTTTGAATCAACACAGGTCAATGATCTGACTATACTTCGTTTGCCCGGTATCAATCCACGTTTCGAGATACTGGGCCCATTGAACGATATCAAAAAATTGTGGGGTGCCCTGAATGTACGTGGTGCTCCTGTTGGCTCCGAGGTCTGGTCCTGGCTATCGATTAAAAGCGGTCTGCCTCTGATTATGCCGCAAACAGTTGATGCCTTTGTACCTCAAATGGTCAATATGCAACTCATAAATGGTGTCAATTTCAAGAAAGGATGTTATACGGGACAGGAAATAGTCGCCCGTATGCAATATCTGGGTAAACTCAAGCGACGTATGTACCTTGCGCATGTTGACAGCAGCACACGTCCAACAGAAGGCGACCCAATTTTCTCCCCTTCTTCAAAAAGTGGCCAGGGTACTGGCAAAATTGTCAATGTCTGCCATGCGCCGGATGGAGGTTTTGACATTCTGGCCGTTATAGAAATAAGCAGCGTCGAAACCAGCAGTGTTCATATCAATGATATTGATGGACCGACACTGACGTTTATGGATTTACCCTATTCTTTTGACATCGAAGAAAACGAATAACATACATACGAGGATGCAATAGTGGATACCGAAGAGCAGATTCTGGAAAGATTCCTTGAAGACCTAGATAATAATCATCTGATATTACCAACTTTGCCTGAAGTGGCCCTTAAGGTAAGAGATGCTGTAGAAAAAGAGGATGCGAGTGCAGCAGAGATCTCAAAGATAATTAGTATGGATGTTGCATTATCGGCACGATTATTACAGGTCTGTAATAGCCCCTTATATCGAACTCGTATGCATGTAGAAAACCTTCAAACTGCTATTGCCAGGCTTGGCAATATACAAGTTCGAAATCTTGTTAGCAGTATGGTCATGCAACAGATGTTTCAGGCAACATCCGATGTACTTGATAAAAAAATGCGCAAGGCCTGGGAACATTCCACCAATGTAGCCTCAATCAGTTATGTACTGGCCGCAGCTGCCGGCATACCCAAAGATCAGGCGCTATTGGCAGGTTTGATTCATGATATCGGCGCCTTACCAATCATCGTTCACGCTGAAGATATCCCGGAACTTCGTGATGATGCCGAATTACTGGATAAAATAATCAAAAAACTCCATACCATTATTGGAGAGAGGATTTTACGTGACTGGGAGTTCCCCCAAAGTCTCATTGATGTCGCCGCGCAACATGAGAATCTGAATCGCGATCCTGAAACCGAAGTGGATTATGTCGATGTCGTCATCGTCGCTAATCTGCAGAGTTATATTGGCACCAACCACCCTTTCACGGAACTTGACTGGAATGAAATTCCGGCATTTCACCGCATCGGCATTGAACCGGAAATCAATATCGTCGACATTGAAGAAAACAAGGAAAGTCTAGAAGAAGTGAAAACTATGTTGGCATGATACAAGTTAAATAACGATGTTTTTCAATTTAGTAAAATAAAAGGGTGTTATAAGCACCCTTTTATTTTACACATGATTTTATTCAGGTCTCATATGCGGAAATAACAATACATCCCGGATAGATGGCGAATCCGTAAATAACATTACAAGCCTGTCTATTCCAATACCTTCACCCGCAGTTGGCGGCATGCCGTGCTCAAGCGCACAAATATAGTCTTCATCAAAGTGCATGGCCTCGTCATCACCGGCATCTTTTTCTTCTACCTGCTTACGAAAACGCTCTGCCTGGTCTTCAGCATCATTGAGCTCGGAAAAACCATTGGCAATCTCGCGACCACCTACAAAAAACTCAAAGCGATCAGTAACGAATGGATCATCATCATTTCTGCGTGCTAATGGTGAGACCTCGGTTGGATAAGCCGTAATAAAAGTAGGATTCATCAGTCGATGTTCTACTGTCTTTTCAAAGATTTCTATTTGTACTTTACCAAGGCCGTAACTGTCTTTTAAAGGTATCCCGAGACTTTCAGCGACTTTTCGCGCGCCTTCCAGATCGTCCAGCATATCTTCAGTAATATCTTTATTGAAATGTAAAATTGATTCCTTAATGGTCATACGGTCAAAAGGTTTACCGAAATCATATTCATCGCCTTGATAATTGACAATACTCGAACCGATAACATCTTCTGCAATACCGCGCAACATGGCTTCGGTTAGATTCATGAGGTCATGATAGTCCGCATAAGCCTCATAAAATTCAATCATAGTGAATTCAGGATTATGCCGTGTCGACAACCCTTCGTTACGGAAGTTACGATTGATTTCGTAGACACGCTCGAATCCACCTACCACCAGACGTTTAAGATAAAGCTCTGGGGCAATACGTAAGAATAGATCCATATCCAAGGCATTATGAAATGTTGTAAATGGTCTCGCAGTGGCTCCACCTGGAATAACCTGCATCATGGGTGTTTCCACTTCCATGAAATTTTTAGCGTTCAGAAAATTCCGGATGTAGTTAATGATTGCATTGCGTGTCTTAAACGTTTCTCGTGTCACTTCATTCATTATCAGGTCAATGTAACGTTGACGGTAACGTGCTTCGGTATCGGTAAGCCCTTTGAATTTTTCCGGCAAGGGGCGAAGTGATTTGGTTAATAGACGAATACTGTCCACCTTGACAGAAAGCTCGCCCTTATTGGTTTTCATGAGAACGCCTTCCGCACCAATGATATCGCCGATATCCCATTTTTTAAACTGTTCGTTATACACACCTTCTGGCAACTCATCGCGCACAACATAGAATTGAATACGTCCTGACATATCTTGTACTGTTGCGAAACTGGCCTTACCCATAACACGTTTTAACATCATGCGACCGGCGATGACGACACGTAATTTTATTTCTTCAAGTTCTTCCTTGCTCTTATCACCGTACTCGGCATGCAATTCGCCAGCCAGGACATTACGCCGAAAATCATTAGGGAAGGCATTGCCTTGTTCGCGAATACCGTCTAATTTGGCACGTCGCTCGGCAATGAGCTTGTTTTCATCAATCTCTGGGGATGGTGTGTTTTTATTATCACTCATGTCATTCGTCTTTAATGTTAAAAATTTAGTTATAATCCGCTTTTCAGGCTGGCCTCAATAAAAGCATCGAGATCGCCATCCAGTACTGCTTGTGTATTACCCGTTTCAACGCCTGTTCGTAAATCCTTTATCCGCGATTGATCCAGTACGTAGGATCTTATCTGGCTGCCCCAGCCAATATCTGACTTGGTGTTTTCAAGTGCCTGTTGATCTTCACTGCGTTTCTGCATTTCCATTTCATACATCTTGGCCTTGAGCAGCTTCATGGCAGTAGCCTTGTTTTTATGCTGCGAACGATCGTTCTGGCACTGTACCACAATCCCGGTCGGTTGATGGGTAATACGAACGGCTGATTCAGTTTTATTCACGTGCTGACCACCTGCGCCACTAGCGCGGTATACATCAATACGCAAATCAGCAGGATTGATATCAATATCGATATCATCATCTATTTCCGGAGATACAAACACGGCTGCAAATGAAGTGTGGCGACGATTGCCAGAGTCAAATGGAGACTTTCGTACCAGACGATGCACACCAATCTCGGTTCTTAACCAACCAAATGCATATTCACCCTCGAGACGTATTGTGGCACTTTTGATACCTGCCACATCTCCGGCTGACACTTCGATGAGCTCGGTCTTGAATCCCCGGCGTTCACCCCAGCGTAGGTACATCCTGAGTATCATCTCAGCCCAATCCTGAGCCTCAGTACCGCCTGATCCTGACTGAATATCAAGATAGGCATTACAGGCATCCATCTCACCTGAAAACATGCGTTGAAATTCCAGTTCGGCAATCCTGGATTCCATACCGCTAAGTTCAGTGCTGATTTCATCAACCGTACCCTGATCTGATTCTTCAGCCGCCATTTGCAATAGTTCATCGGCATCAGCAAGGCTAGTATCCATTTCTTCAATTGTGGCGACTATTTTTTCCAGAGATGACCGTTCCTGACCCAGTTTTTGAGCTCGTTCCGGTTCATTCCAGACCTCGGGTTGCTCAAGCTCGCGAATGACTTCCGTCAGACGATCTTTTTTCTCATCATAGTCAAAGATACCCCCTAAGCGCATCGGTACGTGCCTGCAGGTCCTTGATTTTCAATTGAATCGGGTTGATTTCCAGCATTTTACTATTTACTTTATTATCTATATATTACAGCCGCTTATCATACAGCAAAGCACCCCCATGACTCCATAGAAGAATGCAAATTTTACATAAGAGATGATTTTTAGTGTCCATCAACCTACCCTTGTCCAAGGGTAGGCAACTAGCACAGAAAATCGGGCCGCCAGGTATTAGCGATTAACCCGAAGATAGACATGAAAGGACAAAACTGATTAAGCAGTTTCAGGAGAGGGAAGCAAAATCTCAAACTGTTTTGGCGGCACAGGTTTACTAAACAAAAAACCTTGCGCGATCTCGCAGTCGATTTCTTCCAGAAATGAAAATTGTTCCTCCAGTTCAACCCCTTCGGCGATGATTTTCATTCCCAATGTATGTGCCATGGTCACGATAGCCTGCACAAAGGCCTTGTCTTTGGCAGAATGATGAAGATTTTTGATAAATGAACGATCAATTTTCAGGTTATCGATTGGCATCTGTTGCAAATAACTCAGCGATGAATACCCTGTGCCAAAATCATCGATTGAAATATGCACACCCAGCTCCTTGAGCTTATGCAACGTATCAATCGATTTGTCTATCGTATGCATGGCTGTGGACTCCGTTATTTCCAGGTCCAGCTGTTCCGGATCAATTCCCGATGCATCCAATGCATCTTTTACCGCTGTGACGAGATTGGCATGTGTAAACTGGATTGGTGACAAATTAACACTAATGGCTATTTTCCCAAAACCCTGAGACTCCCATGCCTTTACTTGCTCACAGGCTGACATGAGGACCCATTCTCCAATTGATACAATCAAACCTGTGTCTTCTGCAATACCAATAAATTCAACCGGGGAAACCATTCCCTGTGTCGGGTGATGCCAGCGTAATAAGGCTTCCACACCAATAATTTTTCTTTCCGAGTCAATGGAATTTAATGGCTGGTAATAAATTTCGAGTTCATTCTTACCTAAAGCTTCATGTAAATCCTGTTCAAGCTTCAAACGTTTTTTGGATCGAGTATTCATATCCGAATTAAAATATTCGTACCGATTACCTCCACTTTGCTTGGCATGATACATAGCAATATCTGCAGACGTTAACAAGCCATTCACATTACTATCATCAATCGGGTAAACAGTAATGCCGATACTAACTGTCGTAAATACTTTATGGCCTTCCAGATAATGTGGAGCAGCAATCGAATCCAGTATATTCTGCGCAATCCGGTCAATAACACTAATATGATCAACCTCTTCAAGTACAATCGAAAATTCATCACCACTGACCCGACAAACTGTATCACTACTGCGCACACTCTCCTTGAGACGATTGGCTATTGATACCAGTAATCCATCACCAACCACATGGCCCAAGGTGTCATTAATTGGTTTAAACCGGTCACAGTCGATAAACAACACGGCCATTAAAACTTCACTGCGTTCTGTATGCGCTATCGCATGTTCAATTCTATCATTCAATAATCGCCTGTTTGACA
>Ga0316205_10001600_pt1 | contig 27380 bp, 28 predicted proteins | sample 3monthpyrite_MG_FD_204941 | JGI IMG/M metagenome (GOLD analysis project Ga0316205, IMG submission 204941) | Microbial mat bacterial communities from mineral coupon in-situ incubated in ocean water Damariscotta River, Maine, United States -... | ecosystem: Environmental > Aquatic > Marine >... | reverse complement strand
GCTTTGTTGCGACCCGTATCAAAATGGGTAAAACATCGAATGTGATTGCCGTGGTGAAAGCCGGTGGTAAATCGTATTCTGCGCGCAAAGACGTGAAAGTAACTATTGGTGGTTGCGGCGGTTAATTTCAGCACCTTCGCAAAACTGTGAGAGCGTCAGCAAAGCTGACGCATAAGTGACAGTAACGAGAAGAAACTGTCACTAAAAATTATTAAATAATAGGAGAACGATTATGGCTAAGTCCATTCGTATACGCGCCAACGCTAAAGGTGATGCGGTATTAGTTAAAGCACTTTTGACCCATCCAATGGAAACCGGTCTGCGTAAAAACAAAAAAACAGGTAAGAAAGTTCCTGCTCATTTCATTCAAGAAGTAAACTGTACTCACAATGGTAAAACTGTGATGACAGCTGAATGGGGCGGTGCGGTTTCTAAAAACCCTTACCTATCTTTCAAATTCGGTGGCGGCAAAGCAGGCGATACTGTAGGTATTTCTTGGTCTGACAATACTGGCAAGAAAGACACTGTTGAAACGAAAATTAAGTAAACCTTAAATTTTCGATAGCCCCCCGCTATATAGCGAAGCCTAGAAATGGGCTTCGCTTTTTTAGTGCTCGTTTTTAAAAAACTAAGCAAGCTTAGTATTTAAAAAAACGAGCACTTATGCCGACGAGCAACGCGAGTCGGCGTCTACCAGACTACCCATAACTCACTAACAACTATATTCAAACCCATAAAATGCCCTCATTGAATCTTTTTAATTGTATATAAAAAATATGAACTGTTCGTAATGAATAGAATTAAGAATCCCAGTTGTATATGCGTAATAATTTTAAATACATTTGTTCAAATGCTGTAAAACGGATATCAACACGATCGCTTCCTGATGTAAAGTTGATCCGCTACGGTGGATAAGCGGGCAAAAAAGTATCTTATTTATAACTGTCAGTAAAACTTTTGCATGGACTTATCTAGTTGAAAAAATATAAGTTGAAAGAGGCAGCTTCTCAGTGCGGTTTCAACCGGTCGACGAATAAAACAACACCCTTAATAACTACTCTAAGCAGAATCAACGTCTCAAATTCTGTGACATAAATTATAGGAATAAAGGGTCAAGCTATCATGATAGTCTGAACCCTTGAGCACATTACTATTGGATAATTTCCATCTCTGTTCCTCTCCTCACTATACTAATTACTTTGGAAGTTTGTCAGCAATTATTAACATCCCTGCTTTAGAACACGCTTCATCTTTAGCTCCACCCGGAGCTCCACCCGGAGCACCACCCACACCAATGGCAGCAACAATCTCATTGTTTGCTTTAATCGCAACTGCACCAGGCAATGGAGTGATCATTGGCACTGTTAAAAAAGCAGGCTTGTTTGGATTGTTCATCATCAATTTTGCAACTTGGGTGCTCGTATCTAATTTAAATACTGACCCTAATGTTACAACAGTATAGGCTTTCCGAAATGCTGTATCTTTAGTGTGAATAGTACTACGGTCACCTTTAAGCTGTACTTTAATCTGACCAGACATATCTACCACCGTGGCGGTGATGTGGTACCCAGATGCTTCACAAAAACGCACTGCTTCCTTTGCAGCCTTCACAGCCAGATTAAGTGGAAGGGTGTATCCACTGTCCGCAGCTTGCACACTATTTTGTATCAATGCTAACGTTAATATTATAAATAAAACTTGTGTAAGTTTTTTCATTGATATGTCCTCTTATTTAAATTTTGTAATCAAGTTAAAGGTCTATGAATTAATTCGATTTGGTACCCATCGGGATCAACTGCAAAGGCGATGGTTTCGTTAGTTCCTTGTAGCGGTGTAGGTTCAAGCGTTATATCACCTCCTTTTGATTTTATATCGGCACATTCTGCAAAGCAGTCGTCTACACTTATTGCAATGTGTCCAAAAGCATTACCCATGTTGTATTCGGATTTGCCGTAGTTGTATGTCAGTTCAAGAACACAAGTATCAGACTCATCACCAAAACCGAGGAAAGCGAGTGAATAGCTTTCCGTTGGTTGTTCCAGAGTACGCAATACGCGCATGCCGATTACATTGGTATAAAAATTTATCGAACGTTGCATATCACCAACACGTAACATGGTGTGTAATATTTTTTTCATAATTGATATCTATTTCCTCAAGTTAATCGTTGAAGATACTGACGGGTTACAAGTAGCATTTCGTCAGTATCTTTAACCAGGTTTAACTATAAAACGGCGAGTTCATCTCTCGACTGGCTTCTTCTACACGTTCAGCACTAAAGACACGTGTAGTAATACCAATATTAAGCTTGTTAGCTTTCTCGAACATAAAACCTGTCACGTATTTTTTTGCATTCTCAATGCTGTCGAATGCATAAAATCCGCCAATTGAATTATTGTCGAAACCGGAAAGCCATGTTTTACTGATAAATCCAGGCTGCTTCTTAATGTCAGGATTATCTTTATTCCATGGATATTCCTCAAATGGAACAGCAACCTGCGCTTCCACATATACATATGCTTTAATCATTACTTTCTCCTTTTATTTTTCTTAAGAACACAACTTATATAACGATCGTTATTCTATTGACCAAAAAAATATAGATATTACTGTAATTATCAAAGAGACTTACCCCTTTGAAATTGCCTCGCCTAGCTGTTCGTTTGTCATCGCTTGTCCATCAAGGTTCCATGTACCATCAACTGCATGAGTGGCATTAAAATAAATGTTATCTCTAGGTTGCTTTCTGCCTGACAGATTGTAAATAACGTCCGTTGCTTCTTTGGCCAGGCCAATTTGAACATCTCTATCTGTAAATGCGAATGACGGTGTTTTAAATTCAATCCATGCTCCAGAAACGTCTTCACCACCCGAGAATGTAGAACCTTTGGGTAATACTTGCATCATCGCGGTGACATTTGGCGTCATAACCTTATTCCCGGCTAGGCCGTGCCATTTCAAAAACACATCGGTTATTTTTTTTACGGCTTCTTTTTCTGTGCCTGAAGGTAAAACGCCTTCAGTAAGATGTAGTGTAAGAGGCATAAATTATTTTCCTTTAAGTAAATTATCCCAACGGAACTCCGCTAGGTCATTCGTAACATAACGAACGTTATCTAACTATAGAATAACGATCGTTATATTGTCAATTAAAAATCACATATAAATATCGAATGTTATTAAATGGTAAGAAAATGGCACAAATCTTTCTTTATTTATCATCACAGCCTATAATATAACCATCGCTATATAATGGTGAATACATAATCAAATAACGTTGATTATGAAAGACAAGGACAATAAATGCGTTATACAACTGATCAAAAAGAAAAGACACGGCAGATAATGCTTGAAGCTGCTGGACGCGGTTTTCGAAAACATGGTTATGCTGGTATCGGTGTCGACGGGCTTGCAAAGGCTGCTGGCGTTACATCGGGTGCATTTTATTCACACTTCGGTTCAAAAGATGGAGCATTTGAAGTTGCTTTAATAGCTGGACTTAATGAAGTTATTGAAGGTATTCCAAAATTTCAAAATGAACACGGGGCTGGCTGGGTCAAGGCATTCGCAGAATATTATCTCGGCAAACCACACTTAACTAATATTGACTGCGGTTGCGCAATGGCAACCTTAACTCCCGAAGTGGTGCGTTTTGGTACCAAGGTTCATTCTACTTTTGAAAAAAAAATGAATAACATTATTAACCTTATAGCCAATGGACTTGCCGGTAGTTCGGAAGAAGAACGCCGCACTAGAGCCTGGTCGATGTTAGGTGTTCTAATTGGTGGAATAAATGTTGCGCGAGCAATGAAGAGTACAAAGGCAATCAAAGAAGTCGCAGAAGCTATTAAGACTGCTGCAATCAAGGCTGCTGGTCGGACACGCGCTGTGGTGCCAAATAGGTCATAGATATTGAGGTTATTGGCTACGTTTTGACAGCTTAATCGTATCTGTTTGTTTATAAAACAACTGCTGAATGGCAGCTTTGGGACACTTGTAACTGATCACTCTACATAACCAAATGACAGCTATCAGTATTTATGAGCCAGATAGGCTAATTGCATGAAATGAAAATTTAAGAACAATTAAAGCACGATATTAGATTTATCTTATTGCCCGCTTATGTTTGATAACCGGCTTGTTTATTATATTTAAATTAACAATCTATGTTTCTACGCTCGAAACTTAGTAGTTCAATTAGCAATAAGACCTCTAAACTGAAATAATGCCAACACTTAAAAACGTATTGGTATCCAGCATGGAAAAATTAAAAACACTAGAAATAAATACAAAAGAGGCTAAATACAGTGTTATATGGCTTCATGGCCTAGGTGCAGATGGCCATGATTTTGAACCCATCGTTTCTGAACTTAAATTTAAAAATAAAGATGTAACCCGATTTATTTTCCCACATGCACCAACAATGGCCGTTACTGTTAATAATGGTATGGTTATGCCAGCTTGGTACGATATTGTTGCACCCCGCATTGACGCAGAACAAGATGAAAGTGGCATTCGATACTCAGCATCCCAAATAAATCATTTAATTGATGCTGAAATTGAACGCGGTATTGATAGTAAAAACATCGTGCTAGCCGGCTTTTCTCAAGGCGGTGCTATTGCTTTACATACGGGGTTGCGTTATTCAAAGCCACTTGCCGGTATTATGGCTTTATCCACTTATTTATTACTCGATACATCGGTATCTAATGAAGCATCAGTCGCGAATAAAAATATTCCCATTTTTTACGCACATGGTACACACGATACAGTCATCCCGATAACACTTGCAGAAATGTCTAAGAAATTTTTGACTGAATTAGGTTATAACATTGATTGGCATAACTACCCAATGGAGCACAGTGTTATACCACAAGAGATTGATGATATTAGCGTTTGGCTCGATAAAATTCTATCAGACTGATTTTTTTGCTAAAACAAACAATGCGCTATTCGGAATTATCTTTTCATTAATATTCCGTCGTATAAATTTTGATATTTTATTTTGTGTAAGCTTCGCTTTTCTAGAATTGTGCTTACTTATTACTTCAAAGCCTGCTTTTTTTAACAGATTAGAGATAGATTTTTTATCGTAATAAAAGACATGATGATCCGTATCATAATACTTGCCGACTTTATCTTTACGTAAACCTAACTTCTCGGTAATAAATTTAATTCGATGAGAAAGTGAGTGGATATTAGGTACAGCGACTAGAAAAACACCGTCATCTTTCAAACGCTCTCTAACTAATTTGAGCGCAGCAATGGGGTCTTTTAAATGCTCAACAACTTGATTGGCGTACACTAAATCAAATTGTTCATTTTCCCAATTAACCTCTGAAAAGGATCCACAAAAATATTTATATTTAAATTTTTCAGATATTTTCTTTGCAACTTCGCAATCAACATCGTAACCCGTTACATCCCAACCTCGCTGCAAACCTACTTTACTATGTTCACCGTTGCCACTACCATAATCGAGCATACTGCCAGTATGACCTAAATATTTTTCAACAAAGTCTAAATAATCATTCGCGGTAAAATGTTGCTCATCAACGACCTTTTGCGAATAGCTATCACCCGTGTAATTATTATAATAATCGATTAAATAAGCATCCGTATAAACAGGGTTCATAAATTGTACAGAGCAATCACCACATCTGGCAATTTTAATGCCACTATAATCCATGTGATAGTCATGAATGTTCGCAGAATCACATACTGGACAGGCCTGATACGGTTGCTCAAATTTAGAAGACATGAAATTTAGTTCCTAATTATTATCATTATATAAAACGCAGATAATAAACTATTTCATCGTCGATTAACATCAAGAATAATTTATAAACGTATAGGATAGGTAGCGTGGATTTATTAAATCAGGGCGTTAAGCGCCAGACTCAAATATTGCTCTATTTCTTTTTTATATTTTAAGTAATGAAAAGTTTGTAATTCTTTTATATCAATATCTAAGAGACTTTTTGATAAATCTAAATCAGTTATATAAATAGGATATTTTCCACCACTACTTCGCTTACTTAATACATGGCTCGCAACTTCATGATAAATTTTCTCGCCGTATTCAAGCGACGTGAACTCTCTACCTTCACAATAAAGTGTAAAGACCATCTCACCATCTATTTTGTCACCGATTACTTGTAAGCTTACGTATTTTGCAGGCCTAACATAACGATTAATACTATGCTGTTCTAAATATGAGCCGTCAATATCTGAATGTTCAATCTTATAAAACTCAACTAACTCCGCTACCTCTGCTCGTCCTTCTACCGTATTTAAAAAGGCCATTCTCTTATGTATAGAAGAAAAAAATTGTTGTAAATGTTTTACTAAACTATACACATCATAAAAGTCATCTTTCTGATGAAACAATGAACCTCTTTCATCTAAAATATAAATAGATACTGATTTTCCTTCAGCACGATAAAAGCATTGAACGACACCAGGTTTATTAACGCTATAAATTATTGGTAAATCAGAATCTTTATCCGCTTCTATATCGAACTCGGTTAAATGATAAACTGAGCTGGGCGAAGATAAATGCTCCATCAGTTTATTGATACTGCCAGCTGCAAGCACATTTAAATTATCACTTTCAATTTGAAGTAGATAATAATCCCACTCAATACCTAAAATATATTGTTTAGCTACATTTACCGGTTGGGTATAAAAAAATGCTAAAACTTGCTCAAATACATTTTCAATTCTAAGTGCAATTGACGGACCACGATACGATGAATAACTGTGCGCATTAATTCGTGGAGGCCGTTGACCACTCGATGGCGGTGACCATTGCAAATAATCACGTAAACAATTCATTAAACCTTTAACACCAAAATATCGGAAGGTTAATACTTCTTGCCAACTAGTAACAATAACCTGCTCTAAGCTCAACGCAAGGTTTTCCCACATACCACCAAAACGCAATGCATCGGTTCGGTTACTGGTTATCTGCTGTCCTTTTTTAGTGTACTCAGAAAATGGGTCAATACCTAAATTAATAAAAGTCCCCACGGCAGATATTTTTGCTGGTCGACTATAATCATGAAATGAGGCACTATTTAATTTATCTCCAAAAAATATTTTTTTCATCGTCTGGATTGTTTGTAAAATCTCGCGTTCAGACAAATCACTTTTATCTGCGTATAATGCAATAATGGTGTTTTTATTAAACAATTTATTAAAGAAACACCAAGTGATTAATTCCATTAAATCATAACTACGTTTAATAGGTGAACGAACTACCATTTCATCTTCATCAACAATACCACTAAAAATCATCCATGATTCTGTATTATCATCACCAAAAAATTGATGTATAGACAAGTGGCTTTCATATAAATCATCAGTAATACCTTGATGAATGATATCTATCTTTCCGGCTTTACGCTCAAAAGCAGCATATAACTTACGGCCTAATACATTTAAATCAGACTGCTTAATTAAATTGCTTTCAATACTCGACTCACGAGCAAAGTCAGATATAAATTGATAGCTACGCGTAAATTCTTCAATGAGAAGGGTACGCTCCTCTATGACATGATTAACATTCCATTCATTTCGACTATCAAGGAGTACAAGTTTACCGCTTGGCCAACCCCATGTTTTTATTCGATTAATTAAAACTTCTATGCGCCAATCCTTTTTATTTCCCACTCCCTTTGCTTCATCACTTAACGCAATACCAACTTTAAAATAAAAACTTCTTCTAACCAGTTCTAATCGTTCTGAGTCATCTTGTTGAATGAGGTAATTTTCAACTTTATCTAACATCATTAAATAGGGATCGAGTTTATTAATATCTATATCGTCATCATAAATTGCACGCTTATACTTTAATGCAATCATTTCAATCTGAGGATACTCCCAAGCATAAGATTGCATGAGTAGAATTTTTAAAATCGATTTGTAAGGAGAGTTTATACCTTTATATAGTAACCACAGACTTGCGCCATAAAATTCTTCAGCAGGAATTAAATTTAACCCACCAAAATCAATATGCTCGCTAGCATGAATAAAACGTTTACGCTCAAAGCTCTCAACTATTTCATCATATTGCTCTTCTTTATCTGGTGGGACTAACCACCAGGCCGGGTAACGGCCCGCTAGCAATAGACTCGTTCGATAAAATTCTTCTAATAATAAATAATGTAGCGCACTACCTGAACTTTCCGAACTAAGCTGACCTATCTCGCCACGCTTAAATTTTATTGGATCAACAAGATATATGTTTGCTTCAACACCTAAATCTTTCGCCCAAACCTCTATTCCACGAGCCTTTGTTTGCAACTCTTCAATTTGTTTTGGTTTTAAATTACTTTCATGGCACAACCAAATATCGAAATCACTTTGTTTCGAATATGCGATACTGCCACTACTGCCCATTAAGTAAATCGCTAAAATTTCAAACTTACGATAAGCTCGTTTTTTTATTTCAAAACTTTTAAAATATTTTCGTAATGTTAAAACTGAACCCGCTGTTGCGCTGTAATTAGGGATACCCGCTGGCGTTTCCTTACTTACATAACCAGGTAATATCGGATGATTGACATGGAATAAAACTGGCAAGACCTCAACAAATTGACGTTGATTTTGACGCATATCAGCAAAGCTACGCGTTATCCGCTGAGCATTTAAACGCGCGAAGCGCTCCTTTATCGCTTTGTAGTCTTCCTCATCGTGAAGTCTTGGATTTATACGTTTACTGGGCATACCGTTCTATATCGGCCAAGATAAATGAGACTAAAATCATTTTTTACGTCTGATTTAGTTAACCATTTGATAATATTAGATATAATATTGTCATTAATTTTAATTTACCCTTTAGGAAATTAATCTAAAGCCGATATATCGTCTTAGAGCCAAAAATAGACCGTTACATTACGCAACCAAATGCTAACAACCAGGAAGATGGGGAATATGCTCAATACGCTAGATACAAATACCTTGAAACACATTATTGAAACCTCTCCGATTGGTTTATTTTTAACAGACAAATCTAACGCGGTTACGTGGTTTAACCCTACTCTGGGGCATTTACTCGAAGAAAAACAAAATGACTTTTTGGGACAAACCGAGCAATCAATTTCTGATGAACTAAAACCTCTTTTTTCTGAACAGGGTATTGTGCGAATTCAGAATAATGAATTATCTGAATTGAGCAAACATTTTATATGTACCAAGCAACCGTTAGAAAATGGTCTGTTTATTCATTTTGTGCACGATGCAAGTAGCATGCAGCAGCTTTTCCAAGAACGTGATGAATTAAAAAATATTATTGATGAAATGAAATCGATCGATACATTAACGGGCATGCCAAATAATCAAGCCATACTGAATGCACTCGAACCACAAGTTTCACGAAGCCGACGTTACGGCAATGTGTTATCTGTAATCATTGTGCAACTAACAAACTTACATGTTATCGAACAACAAATTGGTGAAGTGCAAACTTGTGATTTAATCGTAGCTTGCTCACATATGTTAAATGATCAAGTACGTTGGGCAGATATGATTGGTCATATTGATGACCATGAATTTTTACTCATCTTGCCAGAAACGTCTGAAGAAGATACCCATAAGTTAAAAGATATTTTAAAGGAACGCTTTGCCTCAATACACGTTGCCGATATGGCAGAAAAAAACTTAAACCTTAGTGTTGATTTTGGTATCTGCCAGTGGCAAAAAGGAATGGATGTACCATTGTTTATTCAAACAGCTCGAGAAACGTTAGAAGAGGTTACGCAAGTGACGGCTACGGGATAGCTCATATTGCCAATTTTGTAGCTACTTGATAATAGTCATTCCCGCCTACGCGGGAATGACGGCTAAATTTAGACTAAATATAAACTATAATTTATAGCTATTACAGAGCATTGATAAAGCACTTACTTCAGTCTTTTTCTCAATACCTTAACGGCTAACTTAACTTGCTTCGGTGCTGTCCCACCTAAATGATCACGCGCGGCAACTGAACCTTCTACCGTTAGCACATCAAATACGTCTTCTTTAATCACATGACTAAATGACTGTAGCTCTTCTAGTTTAAGCTCAGCCAAATCTTTACCTTGTTCAACACCCAAACGCACTGCTTTACCAACCACTTCATGTGCATCTCTAAAGGCAACTCCATTTCGTACTAAATAGTCAGCTAAATCCGTTGCAGTAGAAAAACCTTTGCTCGCCGCTTCATACATAGCTTCTTTGTTTACATTAATATGCGGTAACATATCAGCATAAATTTTTAAGCTACCTTTTAAATTATCAATCGTATCAAACAAGGGCTCTTTGTCTTCTTGGTTATCTTTATTATAGGCTAGCGGCTGACTTTTCATTAAGGTCAACATATTCATTAGGTGCCCATAAACACGGCCTGTTTTACCACGTACTAGTTCTGGCACATCTGGATTTTTCTTTTGCGGCATTATACTTGAACCAGTACAAAAGCTATCGGATAACTCTATAAAATTGACCAAAGAAGAACTCCATAAAACAAGCTCTTCAGCAATACGTGACATATGCATCATTGTTATAGATGCCGCCGAGATAAATTCAATAACAAAATCGCGATCGCTAACAGCATCTAAAGAATTCGCAGCAGGTTTATCAAAACCTAATTTTTCTGCGGTAAAGTTTCTATCAATAGGATAAGTGGTACCCGCAAGCGCTGCAGCACCTAATGGCATAACATTTACGCGCTTTCTACAATCTTGCAATCTTTCTAGGTCACGCATAAACATTTCTGCCCACGCTAAAATATGATGACCAAAGGTAACCGGTTGTGCAATTTGTAAATGGGTAAAGCCAGGCATAATCGTATCAGCTTCTGCCTCCGCCTTGTCAACCATACCTTTTAACAAACGCGTTAGCTCAGACCTAATAACATCAATCTCTTCACGTAAATATAAACGCACATCAGTTGCAACCTGATCGTTGCGCGAACGGCCTGTGTGTAATTTTTTACCGACATCGCCTATTTTATTGGTTAATGCCGATTCGATATTCATATGAACATCTTCAAGCGTTACTGACCAAGTAAAATTGCCTTCACTAATCTCAATTTCAATCGCTTTCAAACCATTGATAATTTGTTCGGATTCACTATTCGTTAACACACCGACATGTGCGAGCATTTGTGCATGCGCAATGGAACCTTGAATATCTTGACGATACATACGCTGGTCAAAGCTAACCGATGCAGTAAAAGCCTCAACAAAAGCATCTGTAGGTTCAGTAAATCGTCCTGCCCAAGGTTTTTCAGTCGTTGATTGGTCGCTCATAATTCGTGCCTTAATATGTAAATTTAATAAATTATATCACGATTTGTCGCCAATCATGACAAGACGAATCCCACTTTGTTTAGTACACTTTATGCAATGCAAAAATTTACCCAACGATTCAAACGCAACAATAACCAATCGGTATTTTTACCCGATCTTTGTACGGTAAAACTCGTGTTTATCGTTATCCTGATAGCTCAACTATTTGCCTTTGTTTTAGTAATAAACCCTAACCGTAGTTTGCCTATTAATTGGCTGCAATTGAGCTTAGTTTCTCTTTTTATACAATGGTGTGCGCTCACTAGTTGCGCCGTACTGTGTGTGCTGCGCACTTATCTTGGCCAATACACAGACGCCTTTGCCGGCTTTTTAAGCTATACCATTATTCTTATTATTATCTATATTATAAGTGAGCTAACTTATCTCGCCCTTGCCATTCCAGCGTGGGAATACATTAATCAATCGAGAATCAGTTTTTTAACATATAACTTATTTATCGGCGCTATCATTAGTGGACCGGTTTTGCGCTATTTTTACATACAACATCAATGGAGACTAAAAGTTACAGCAGAGTCCAAAGCACGTTTCGCAGCATTACAAGCACGTATTCACCCCCACTTTTTATTTAACAGCCTAAATACCATCGCAAGCCTAACAAGAACAAACCCCGAACTAGCCGAAACTGCCGTTGAGAATTTATCAGACCTTTTTCGGATTAGCCTCAGAGATAATGAAAAACCACATACAATTAAAGAAGAGTGCCACCTATGCCAACGCTATATTGAAATTGAGGCCTTGCGTCTTGGCGAACGGATGAATATAGACTGGCAAATAGATGAACTCCCTAATGATGCCTTACTTCCACCACTAACTTTGCAACCCTTGTTAGAAAATGCTATCTACCATGGTATTGAACCACTACCAGATGGAGGAAACATAGTCGTACAGGGGGAATGCTTAAAAAATAAACTATTACTGAAACAAATTTCTATCACAATTAGCAATCCAATTCCTGCGCACAAGAATCAACATGGCAACCAGATGGCGCTCGAAAATATTAACCAACGATTGCAAAACTTTTATAGCAATAAAGCTCACCTAAAAACTGAAAGCACAAACGATACCTTTACTGTTTCCATCAGCTTCCCGTATATTACGAATTATGAAGATCCTGATCGCAGATGATGAACCTCTCGCTCGCGAACGCTTAAAAAGCCTTTGCGATGAGATAAAGGGGGTTACTGTAGTAGCCGAGGCTAAACATGGTAAACACGTATTAGAGCTTATACCTGAATGCCAGCCTGATATTGTACTGCTCGATATTCGCATGCCGGGTATGGATGGGTTAGAAGCAGCGCAGCATATATCAAAATTTGAAACACCACCGGCTATTATATTTACCACCGCTTATGATCAATATGCCTTAGAGGCTTTCGATAATCATGCGGTTGGTTACTTATTAAAGCCCATAAAAAAACAAAAGCTTGTAGATAACCTAAATGCGGCAAGCAAAATAAGCCGTGCACAACTCCAATCAGTCCAAGATGAAACGACAGAAGTCACACAACCCCAATACATAAGCGCAAGAGTTAAAGGCAATATTCAACTTATTTCGCTAAATACTATTCGCTATTTTCAAGCCGACCAAAAATATGTCACGGTGGGTTATTATGAAAACAACCAACAAAACGAAGTGCTTATTGAAGATTCTTTAAAATCATTAGAGCAAATACTAACGGATACTTTTATTCGAATTCATCGCAATGCCCTTATCGCCGAAAATTATATAACCGCGCTAGAAAAAGATAAAGCAGGTGCACATTGGTTATGCTTACAAAATATGCAGCATAAAATTGAAATAAGCCGACGACACCTCCCTGAAATCAGAAAAATCATAAAAGAAAAAGTGCTATAGCAAAGACTACAATTTATGTCATCAATACCACTCACACTGCTGGCTGTTTTTCTAGATATGCATACATCATCAAAGTATGGCGGAGGCAATAGTAGAAATTAAATGGCCGGCGATTTTAAAATACTCAAATGATCCTGAACTACTCTATATAAGCAACCAATCAGAATGGAATAGTGATGCTGGATTACATAATTTCACTTACGAAGACTCGGATTATCTTATTGATTGTTCCGGAAATATGTTTTCACTGACACACAAACTCAACTCTCATATAAACCCACAATATCAGAACCGCCAGCAATCACTTGAAGAGATTCTAGGCCTTGTTAAAGCCCACTCAGCACAATTGGGCAATTGCTGTGTGGCAAAATTATATGCCCCATCAATAGAAGATGCTTTTGATATCGTTAAATCATTTACCGATGAGTCTAATTAAACTAACGTTTAAAACTTAAAATACATAACCTGCATATTGCAAAGTATTTAGTTTCAAGTTTTGCTCTATTTTCTGCTACGATACCGCTATGAATATACTCACTGCACCTCAAGGTGATTTCACCCTTAATCGATACCCCATTCGCAAAAAAGAAACACTTCGCGCATGGGATGCGGCTGATGAATATGTATTAAATCATCTTCATAACGTTATTAAACAAGAACATCGTATTTTAATCATTAATGATAATTTCGGTGCATTAAGTATTGCTTTACATTCATTTAATCCAACAATACAAACTGATTCATTTTTGGCTCACCAAGGTTTACTGCAAAACCTAGCGACTAATGCTCTAACTGAAAATGAAATAACAATACTCTCTAGTATGGATTCGCTTGAAGGCCATTACGATATAGTTATTATTAAAGTGCCGAAGAGCCATGCTTATTTAGAAGATATCCTATATAAAATACAGCCTCATATTACCCCAGATAGTAAGATTATTTCGGCAGCAATGGCAAAAAATATTCACACCAATACGCTTAAAATTTATGAAAAAGTATTGGGTGAAACAACCACATCGCTTGCTAAGAAAAAAGCACGTCTTATTTTTACAGATTTTACTCGTTCACCTTCAACGTCGCCTTATCCTGAATGCTTTGAACTTGCTTTAGAAGAAAAAAGTTTTTCTATTTGTAATCAATCAAACGTATTTTCAAGAGAAAAGTTAGATTTGGGCACACGCTTTTTATTAGAAAATTTACCCCATTCCGATAATTATAAAACCATTGTTGATCTAGGTTGTGGTAATGGTATTTTAGGTTTAGTGGCTGCACTGCAGCACCCTCAAGCACATATTACATTCACTGATGAATCCTATATGGCTGTTGCATCTGCCAAACAAAATTTTGAAGCGGCTTTTGGAACCGAACGTAATGCAGAATTTATAGTAAGTGATTGCTTAAGCGAAACTAAAAAAGAATCCGTTGATCTTATTTTATGTAACCCGCCTTTTCATCAAAATACTGTTGTAGGCGATCATATCGCTTGGCAAATGTTTAACGATGCCTATGCCGCTTTAAACAAGGGTGGTGAATTTTGGATTGTTGGAAATCATCATTTAGCGTATCACGCTAAACTCAAATCAATATTTGGTGGTTATAAAATTGTAGCGAGCAATAAGAAATTTGCCGTTATGATAAGCAAGAAAAATTAATTATTGGTTTGCCGCAACTCGATGTATATTGCCATAGGTTTCATCGATTGCCGCATCTAACTCACTACTATAATAATGCTCATTCGCCATACCAATCATTCGATAATGCGCTTTACCATTTGAATCTAAAACAATCACTGTGGGTGTAACAAAGGCACGATAAAAAGTAGAAAGATCCCCAGCGGCAATCATTTTACCATCGAAGTTCCGTATATCCTCAAAGCTATCCACTTTTAATTCACGAATAACCGCTTTTTTTTCATAGTCACCACTAATCAACATCGGTTTTAAAAAATTCTCTCGAACAAAGGTGCAATAGAAACAACCTTCTTGGGAAAATAAAACAACAAGTGGTACCCTTTTTTTCTTCGCGAGCAGAGCATCTTTATATAAATCTTCGGTTATCTGAACCTCAAATGATTTCGAAATGGTTTTCTCGGCAGCAACAACAGCACCAAAAAAGCCAAACAACAGACACAGTGATACTACAGCAGCCAGAGGCCGTTTTATGATTTGATTCGACACACCCACACCTTTGTTTTATTGTTTTCTTATTTATTATTATGTGAAATTGAGGCGCTGATGATAATCAAAAGTCGCAATTCACATCCTTAATCCATACAATAGAGGCTTGTAATATTAGTGTACAATAACCCCATTCAGTTCAAAGTGTATGACTCACCCGAACCATTTAGACGATAAAGATTAATTAATGACCAATATTATACGTATCGCCACTCGCAAAAGCCAACTAGCTCTATGGCAGGCAAATTATGTTTCCGCTCAATTAAAACGGTTTCACCCTGATTTAACCGTAGAATTAGTCACGATGGTGACTCAAGGCGACAAGATCCTTGATACCCCACTCGCCAAGGTTGGCGGAAAAGGCTTATTTGTCAAGGAGTTAGAAAATGGACTTCTCGACAAAACAGCTGATATTGCTGTCCACTCGATGAAGGATGTACCTGTTGAACTACCTGATGGCCTACACCTCGCTACCATCTGTCCACGTGAAGATCCACGCGATGCCTTCGTTTCTAATACATTCAAAACCTTAGAGGAATTACCTCAAGGCGCAATCGTGGGTACGTCAAGCATGCGCCGGCAGTGCCAAATTAGTGCACTTAGACCAGACCTAAAAATCAGAGATTTACGTGGAAATGTGAATACTCGCTTAGCGAAACTCGATAACGGTGATTACGACGCCATTATTCTCGCCAGTGCGGGCTTAATCCGTCTCGAAATGGCTGGGCGTATTGCACAATTTATCGAACCACATATTAGCTTACCTGCAATAGGTCAAGGTGCCGTGGGAATCGAATGTCGACTTGATGATGACCGCGTTCACGCATTACTCAAACCATTGCATGATCATAAAACGGCCATTCGTATTGCGGCTGAGCGTTCAATGAATCATCGACTTAATGGTGGCTGCCAAGTGCCTATCGCTGGCTTTGCTGAACTGACCAAAGATACCTTATTTATGCGCGGTTTAGTGGGTGAACCCGATGGCTCAACAATTATAAGTGCCGACATCGCAGGCAAACCTGAAGATGCTGAAGAACTCGGCCAGGTACTCGCAGACGATTTGTTATCACGCGGCGCAGGGGAAATTTTAGAACGCGTTTATGCGAATAACTAGTCTGATTTAATTCTGACAAGGTAATGAATAACCCTAGCTTATTGCCCCTCTCTAATAAAAAAATAATGGTGACGCGCCCTGCTCACCAAGCAAAGCAATTAATTGGATTGCTTGAGCAAGCTGGCGCAACAATCTTTTGCCAACCCCTCATTGAAATTAAAGCGATAGACAATCCGCTAAACGCAATTGAACTTGTTAAAACGCTCGCTCAAACTGACATTGCCATTTTTATTAGCCAAAATGCGGTTAGCCACGGTATGAATCTTATCAAGCAATACGGCAGTCTGCCCTCAGCACTACAATTGGCGACTATTGGAGCTGGCAGCGCCAAGCTACTTGAACAGGCTGCCAGGCGACCAGTAGATATCATTCCTCAGACTGAATATAACAGTGAAGGGCTACTCGCTCATCCCGCTCTACAAGACGTAACAAATAAAAAAATCACCATTTTTCGTGGGCTTGGCGGTCGAAATTTACTTGCCGAAACGCTCCGAGAACGTGGGGCACAGGTTAGTTACGCTGAAGTTTACCAACGCATTCAACCGACTATTAATTTGGTAGAATTACAATCCACTTGGAAAACTCAACCTATCGATATAGTCTGTATTACAAGTGGTGAAGGGTTAGAAAATTTAGTCGCCAATATTTCAAAAAACGATGCTTCTACGGTACTTCGTGACGATATCCTTAACAGCCAATTGGTTATCGTCAATAAGCGCTTAGAGTCATTAGTAACAAAAAATGGCTTTACGAAGCCACCTATAATTACCGACAATGTCAGCGACAAAGCCATTGTAGATGCTATTATAAAGTCTATGCATTAAGTCCATAATGAGACATGAAGGAACAGCTCGATTGAACAAATTAGATAAAAAAGAAGATACTGCTCTTGAAGAGCCAAAAGACACTCCTGTCGATTCCCCTGATAAATCAAACAAAACAGATAAATCAGACAAAGCAAAAAAATCATCGCCTAAGACAGGCAAAGTTTTTCTCATTTCGAATCTATTGTTAGCCATTGTTGTTATTGCCGTACTTGTTTTTTTTGGCTACAAAGGCTGGCTGCAACTCGAACAACAGAAATCCATTATCCAGAGTCAGCAACAACAACTTCAAACCGTTTTATCTGAGCAAGAAGAAATTACCCAAAACGTTAGAAATCAATTACGCGCCAATACGCTAGAACAAAGTAATGAACTTAATACACTTAAAGATACAATTACTGCTTTTTTAAAGAAAAATCAACACACACGGCGTGACTGGTTAATTGCCGAAACCGAATATTTAATTAAGCTCGCTAACCATCGCTTAGTATTGGCTAATGATGTGACCACCAGTATACAAGCCTTACAGGCTGCAGATAGCCGCTTAGGTGAAGTTGGCAACCCCAAATATATTCCACTGAGAAAAGCACTGGCTGTTGATATTCAAAAATTAAAAGCGATTGAAATTATTGATTTCGTTGGTATCTCATTAACACTAAATGCGCTACAGCAACAAGTTGAGACATTACCGTTACTCACACCCGATCCACAAACCATTAAACAACGAGATAACGAAGCCTCTAAGGTCAGCCAGATTGATGGCTGGCAACAGTTGCCCAGCGCGATTTGGAAAGATGTACTAAAGTTATTCCGCATACAAAACCACAATGAAGCAGTCAAACCGCTATTGTTACCTGAACAACGTTTTTTCTTAATACAAAATTTGAAATTGCAACTTGAACAAGCTCGACTCGCACTATTAAACAACCACCCAGTGATATACAAAGATAGAATAGAACAAGCACAGCAATGGATTAATAAATACTTTGATATTAAACATCCGCTTACAAAATCTACAAACGAATCACTGAACATTCTAAGTGAAACAAAGATTAGTCTAACACTACCGGATATATCCGAAAGTTTAACGAGCCTTCAGTTATTACAACCAAATGATAATGACACTGCAACTGAAGATAAAAGTCCAATCGTTAAACATAAAAATAAGAAACCAAAATTAACAAAACCTTCAATTGTTAAACCGCAAAATATAAAGCCGGAAGCCATAGAAGATACAACAAAAAATATAGTTAAACCAAAACAACCAATAACTGATAAAAATAAGCTCGAGGCTGATAAAATAAATACACCCGATATCCCTAAAACGACTGATACGACTATTTAATTATGAAAACGCTTTTTACTTTTTTAATTATTCTTGCTATCGCAGCTTTAGTCGGTGTTATCGCTTATCAAGATAATGGTTATGTACTCATTGGGCGAGGAGTAACGACTATTGAAATGTCACTAGCATTATTTATTTTTCTACAAATTAGTTTATATTTATTGATCGCTTTTTCACTACGGGTCATTAAACGCACTTGGGCGCTCCCCGACTTTATTAAAAGCCAACATAGCTCATCAAAAACTCGTAAAGCACGCGAAACATCCAAACAAGGCCTTATTGCCTTAGCTCAAGGTCAATGGAAGAAAGCTGAAAAAATATTATTAAAGCATGTCGATAATAGTGAAACTCCTTTGCTCAATTATCTTTCTGCCGCGCGTGCCGCTCAAAAACTTAATGAACCCGAACGCCGAGACCACTATCTCGCCCTTGCACACAAAAGTATGCCAGATGCTGATTTTGCCGTTGAGTTAACACAAGCAGAATTACAATTAGCTCACGGACAATTTGAGCAATCTCTGGCAACACTGATTCACTTAAGGTCAATATCACCAAAACATACTCATGTTTTACACTTACTTGCGCAACTATATGAAAAATTAAATAGCTGGAAAGAACTACAATCTTTACTGCCCGACTTAAAAAAACATAAAGTTTCCAATGCCCATGAACTTTACCGCTTACAAAAATGTATTTTTCATAAACTATTAAACCAAGAAAATAATCTTACAAATAATAGTACGGCTAATTCTATCGAAGCACTATGGCAGTCACTTCCTAAAGAACTAAAAAATAATCATGATATTATTATCGATTATGCCAAGAAATTAATTCAACTGGAGATGAATGAAGAAGCTGGAACCTTATTAAAAAATTCAATAAAACATCTGTGGTCTCTAGAGATGGTATATCTCTATGGCTTAGTCAAAACCAGCCACTTACAGCAACAACTTGATTTTGCAGAATCTCTCATCAAACAGCACGCCCAAAACCCTGTTTTATTGCTAACATTAGGTCGCTTGTGCCTGAATTTAGAATTGTGGGGAAAAGCCCAATCATACTTCGAGGCTAGCCTTGGTATTTCACCAATGGCAGAAACATATAAGGAACTTGCCTTACTCATGGATAAACTCGATAAAAATGAACAAGCCAATCAATATTGTAAGAATGGATTATTGCTAGCAACAGAAGAAATTTCTTTTAAGAAACTTTCATCCTCAGAAATAAAGAATAAATGACTTCTATTAATAATTTACGCCAACTGATTTGATAATTTTCGTCTAATTTCTTGTGATAATTCATTATTTACCGGCGCAAGCATGTTACTAACAGTAATAATCATTTCCTTCGCTGCACCTTCTTTATATTCACTGTTTTCTTTGAGAATAAAAAATAAGTTCTCAAGCGCTTCATCATATTGACATTGTACTATTTGGTTAATTGAAAGATCGAAGCGGGCATCATAATCATTGTTATTAAGACTTAAGCGATTCTGAAGTTCATCAATGCTATCAGTTTTAGCTGCGAAATTTGCAAAGAGTAACTGTCCGCTAAGCGTTTTTCCCATTTCAGTTGTATGCGTATCCTCAGGTAGGCGTTTAAATAAATCGTTTGCTTGTTCAAGCTCATTTATATCAATAAAAATCTGAACCATATCCATGGCCACGAGTGTATTAGACGGGTCCATTTTTATCGCATCAGTCAGTAATAATATCGCAGTAGGCGTATCGCCAGATAAATGTTTTTCACGAGCTTGCTCACGCATTAAATCAACTTGATGAAAGATACCAAAATCTTTTAATAACTCACGTGCTTCTTTTTCTTTTAATTCGCCAACTTCTGTGCGAACTAACTCTCCATCCTTAAAGACAAGCAAGGTAGGAATATTTTTTATCTTATATTCCTTGCTTAGCTCTTCTTGCTCATCAATATCAACCTTGGCAAAAATAAATTTTTCAGAAAACTCTATCGCTAAATCCGAGAATACGTTGTCCATCGAAATGCATGGTTCAGACCAAACGCCCATAAACTCAACTATAACTGGGATTTTGTTTGAGTTTTGTATTACAGCTTGTGAAAAACTTTTCTGGGTTACTTCAAAAATAAAACTGTCTTTACTCATTGCTTTGTCCTGTTAATTAAATATTATTTTGATTAAATCTGCACAAACTATTCTTGCAGGGGGGTGCAGTTAACTTCGCACCCCCCTGATTCAGTCGAGATAAATAGAGATTCACCTGAAATACTTATAGATATTTCCATTGTCCGTTGCGCAAATGATGCTAATATTTTTAGATTATCCCAATCAAATCTAAAAACAGAAACTTTTAATTGCGTCATCTTTTCATTAATCTGTTTCCACCAAACATCAGACTTAGTATTGAAGCAATAAATTTTAACAGCACTTGCTTGGCGACTTGCTTTTTTAACTCTATCTATTGCTATTTCGCCCACATCAATCCAAAGTGAAATTTGATCGTCCAGCGTTCGAGCCCAAATATCAGGTTCATCTACTGCACTCAATCCTTTAGTGAAAATCAAATATTCTTGAGCATTAATACAATAAGCTAAAACACGTACCATCATTCGCTCAATGGTTTCAGATGGATGTTGTGCAACGGTTAAGTTTAATGTGTCGTAATAATCACGATTAAAATCAGATAGTGAAATTTTGATTTTATATATAGTTGGTTTAATTGCCACTAGAGGTTCCTTATAATTTTTTACCTGCTAACGTTGGCACTTTATCTGTCCTAGTTTCTACCTTTAAATAACTAATAAGGCGAATACTGCCTTGCTTATGTAATGCTTCATGTATTTCTTCAATAACAGCCAATATAGTTTGTAGTTCGCCCTCTATATTTGTACCCGATGCATGTGTTTCTAAAATAAAATCATGCCCTTCAAGTAAATAAATGATTTGCATGACTTCTTTACGAACAGAAACACCTTCACCAATAGGCACTACTTGTAATTCAGCCGTTGCTTTCACGTATTGATGCTCTCTATTATCTTTTAACTTTTAATCTATTATTAGTATCACGACTTTCACGTATAAGCTCTTCACTCGAAAAATTCTGTTTCGATTTTGCCAAGCGATCGTACAAAACCACATTGACAGTCGCAGCTAAATTCATACACCCCACTGTTGGTACATAAACAACCGCATCTGCCTTGTCGATGATGGCTTGACTGATGGTTCCATCTTCTGGACCAAAAACATAGAACGCATTATCTGGATGTTGATACTCAGTTAAGGGAGTGGCATTTTCTGCAAATTCGATACAGACCATTTTTAAATCAGGTGGTGCTTCATGTATAAAATCACTAACTTCAGATAACGGCACATTTTTGCTTACATTGCGGTGCATATCAGGTAAATCTTTGTTTCGTATTAAAGCTCGCGGGTAACGTTTACCGGTATAAAAAATACTATCCACCCTGTAGTTACCCGCTGCACGCATAACTGAACCAACATTATTTGGACTTTTTGGATTAATTAATCCAACACTAACGCTTTGCTTCTCAATCATTTAAGTTGTGGATTTTCAATCGTCAACATCATCGGAATCTACTTGACCAGATAATTTACGGCGTATGTGTGACCACGACATACCCACAGCAAGCACTGCTGAAATTAGGAATAGAATTACCCAGCTCATCGCGTTGATATTTTCCATACCCAACCAGCCCATATCAATCAGCAACCATATAATTGCACCAAAAAATAACAGCGCAAGAAGCAATCCAATCAAACCTAAAGAACGTAATGTTGCGCGGACATAAACAACCCAACCAATAACTAAACTCAATCCCGCCAAGACTAATAATGGTTCAATATTAGAAAAACTATTTTGAAGCCAATGCGTATAAGAATAACCACTTGGATTATAGGTAAGCATGACAAGTAACAGTGCAAATAAAAGCCTTAATAAAAAACCTTGGAGCGTCAATGACCGCATACTATTTCTCTCTCGAATTTATATAGAATTCAAGCATTATTGCATAGAATTTAAAATGCTTCCCTTATTTAGCTAATTACACTCCCTAAATGCAAGTTGTTGACACGTCTTACAGGTATCTTTATTTAAATGGTGGTATATCCCACTAATTGCATCTTTTTTCGAATCAAAGAAATGATGATTGCCAACGTGACTAATAAAACATGTTTTAGCAGCGAATTCATACACTTCGGAATTTAAGTCACAAAAGAATAAACCACCACCGAGTTTCTTTAGGCGTCTGTTTTCTTGTACCAGCATTTCTGCGCCACTTAAATCCATAAAATTTATTCGTGAGCCAATAATGAGGATATGATAAATGTGCTCGTTCTCTGATATTTGATTAATTCTATTTTGTATATGATTAACTGAACCAAAATAAATGGACATATCTATACGTATAATCTTTAATTGCGGACATTGCTTAACCGGTTTCTGCAGTATGTTGATTAACGCACGCTTGTCTTTAACTTCATCTATATCCATACCTAATGTTGGAATATTTGGCGTTGATGTTTTTGCCAAAAATATCACCAGTGATAATAAAACGCCCATATAAATCGCAAATTCTAATTCTAAAAATAGTGTTGCCAAAAAAGTGGTAATTAAAATAACGGACTCTGACAGACTATTTTTCAAAATCATTTTTATATGTCTAAAATCAATTAAGTTATAAGCAACAATTAAAATAACACCTCCCATCGCTGCAACCGGTAAATAAGCGGTTAATGGTGCAATTAATAGAACGATAAGCATTAACATAACCGCTGCGAAAATTGCCGATACCGGCGTTTCAGCACCTGCCGCATAATTAATACCTGAGCGTGTAAAAGAACCAGAACCGGCATAACTTGAAAAGAAACTTCCCACGATGTTTGATAAACCTTGGCCAACAAACTCCTGACTTGAATCGATACGTTGATTTGATTTTGCTGCAACGGAGCGACTAATCGAGACTGCTTCAATTAAGCCCAATAATGCTACCGCAAAAGCTTCTGGGGCTAATTGTTTAATCGTAGCTAAGGAAAAATCGGGGAGAGATAACGGTGGTAAGTGAGCGGGAATTTGTCCAACCAATTCAATGCCAGCTTCTTGCGCATTAAACATTAACGCTAAAACACTTCCCACGATTAAACCAATTAAAAGGTTTGGCCATTTAGGTAAGTTACGCTTCATCATCACTGCCACAATCAATGTCACAGTTGCTATGAAAAAGACATGCTCATTTAAACTACCGAGTTGAGAAAAGATATTTCCCCAAGTATGTAAAAAGGATTCACCTCTTGGGACAGCCACACCAAGTACATGCTTCACCTGACTCGTAACAATTAAAATAGCCGCTCCAGCAGTAAAACCAATAATGACGGTATGCGATACAAAGTTAACTAAGCTGCCTAATCGCGCCAAACCAAATGCAAGCTGGTAAACACCTGCAAGAAAGGTAACCGTTAACACTAATGAGATAAACTCAGGGCTACCGGGTTGTGCGTAGTTGCTGACTGTTGAGAACAGTACGATCGAAATTGCAGTTGTTGGTCCTGAAATTAAATGCCGCGATGAGCCAAATAGTGCCGCGATAATTGGTGTTATCATCGCCGTATATAAGCCATACTCAGGCGGCAAGCCGGCAATAGCAGCAAAGGCCACACCTTGAGGTAAGACAATAACAGCGCCCGTAAAACCCGCTATTAGATCCGCTTTTAGCGTTTGTTTTGTAATTAAACGGAACCAGCTTAAAAACGGGAATATCTTTGCCAATGTCATGGCTTCAACCTCTGAATAAAATTAGTAATGCACAAACCACTGAAAAGCTAAGTCGTCACTCTAAGCATTCGGCTTAAAATTCCAATTCAGAATATCAATAGTTACTAAAATAGATTGCAAATAGAGTTAAAACGTTTAGATTGTACGTATAACTAAGTAGCAAGGGTAAAAAATAGGCATTATACGCCGTTAGGCTTGACGTGCAATTGAATATCATTACAATAACATTCCTAAATGGAATATAAAAACTTACCTGATTTATCTGGCCTTGCCGCCTTACGCGCTATTGTAGAACACGGTGGCGTCTCAAAAGCGGCAGAAATACTCTTCATCGGCCAACCTGCTGTGACTAAACGTTTACGAACGCTTGAATCTTGTTTTGGTACAAAGCTAATGCAGCGAGTATCCGGAAGATTACGCTTAACCACCGCCGGAGACAAAGTTTATGAATTTGCTGTGCAAACACTCGATCGTAACTTTCTTCTTATTGATGATTTAAAAAGCATCGCTGAAGGTGATAACTTATTACGCCTTGACGTGACTTATTCAATTGGCGACCATTTCTTACCGAAACTGTTAGTTGCGTTCAACAATCAATTTCCAGACTACAAAATAAATAGTCGACTAGGCTATTCGAAAGGCATACAAACACGTCTGGCAACAGGCTTGGCGGATTTAGCCATAATGGAAAATGCGCCTGAACATCCCGATATCTTAGTACAAAAATGGTTAGAGGATGAATTGTGGCTCACAGTCGGCATTCAACACTCCTTAGTTAAAGACAATATAAAATCGATAGAGACCAATCAACTCAACTCACTAGATTATGTATTGCGTGAACGACAAGCCTCTGTTCGCCAAACAACGGAGAATGCATTACATAACGTGGGTATTGGTGATTTAAATATAAAAATGGAAGTGGGTTCTACTGATGCTATCGTAGAAATACTACTTCAAGGCCAACACGCCAGTTTTCTACCGCGTTTTGCTGTTGAAAAGCATATTGCAAATAAAGAGTTATTTCATATAAAAGTCACAAACCTTATTATCAAACGTACTCTTTGGATAGCACGCAATCGAGCCAGCTTAAACCACCATGTTGCTGAAGCCTTTATTCGTTTATTAAGAGAATATTAGCTACAATTTACTCTCACAAAAGGATAAGGAAACCAACATGTCATCACTAACAAGACGTAAACCCGTTCTTTGGATACTCGTCGACCTTGTCGGTACAGCCTGCCTACTTTTTGCAGGCTTTAAGTTCTTTGAAGTTGATGTTCCATACGTGTCGGATTTTATTGAGCCTATTCCTGTTACTTTACTGGCATCAGCGGGTATCATCCTTACCGTTGCTTCAATGGTTCTTTTTCTTGTTCCCGTTATTAAAGCATCAAATAAAACAAACGAAAATAACAAACCAAGCAAAGCCGTTGAGCGCAGTAAACGCTAGCCAACCCTTATATAAAGACTATACAATTCAAACACGTAACTTAACAAAATCGTGGCGAATCACCATTAATGACCCTACAAAAAACATTGCGTTTACTCAATATTAGCTGGGTCTTAATGCGCCATGGTTTAGACGACCTAATCTTGGCAACCCATTTATTTCGCCCTTTACGCTTTGTGCGTTTTTTGCTTCCTTGGCTTTGGTTTCAACGTGATTCGTCTACTCGTGGCGCACGTATTCGACGTAGCTTAGAAGATCTAGGGCCTATCTTTATAAAATTCGGCCAAATACTTTCAACTCGCAAAGATTTATTACCCGAAGATATTGCGAGCGAGCTTTGTAAACTACAAGACCAAGTACCACCATTCGCCGACAAACTTGCACTCGATATTTTAGAAAAAGCTTATCAACAACCTGCTTCAGACGTTTTTGCAGAATTCACCCCAACACCTTTTGCCTCGGCATCCATCGCCCAAGTTCATGCGGCTACATTGCATAGTGGTGAAGAGGTTGTGGTTAAAATACTGCGCCCAGACATATTACCCATTATTAAACGAGACGTTGCTATCCTTTACAGCATCGCGCGAAAAGTAGAACGTTACTGGTCATTAGGTAAAAAATTACGCCCGATTGAAATTGTTGCTGAATATGAAAAAACGATTTTAAACGAACTTAATTTAATGCGTGAAGCGGCTAACGCGGCACAACTTAAAAATAATTTTAAAGATTCTAATTTACTTTATGTGCCAGAGGTACATTGGGAATACACTCGTCAAAATGTCATGGTAATGGAGCGCATTCACGGTATCCCTGTTTCGCATACCGACACGCTTGAACAAAACGATATTAATTTTAAAAAGCTAGCTGAAGATGGTGTGGAAATATTCTTTACCCAAGTATTTCGTGATAGCTTTTTTCATGCCGACATGCATCCAGGTAATATTTTTGTTGCCAAAGAAAATCAATTAGAACCATTACAAGTTAAAGGCCAATACATTGCGGTAGATTTTGGGATTATGGGCACGCTCACTAAAAACGATCAGCGTTATTTAGCCGAAAATTTCCTCGCTTTTTTTAATCATGATTATCGTCGTGTTGCAGAATTGCATATCAACTCAGGCTGGGTTGGTGACCAAACAAAAATAGAGGAATTTGAAGCTACCATTCGAACTGTGTGCGAGCCCATCTTTAATAAACCACTAAAAGATATATCCTTCGCTCAAGTGTTAATTGGTTTATTCAATACTGCACGCGAATTTGATATTACCGTACAACCGCAGCTCGTTTTATTACAAAAAACCTTACTCAATATAGAAGGCTTAGGTCGGCAACTTTACCCTGACTTAGATCTATGGCAAACAGCAAAACCTTTCTTAGAAAATTGGATGCATAACCAAGTGGGGCCTAAAGCTATTTTTAAACAAATGAAAGATGTTTTACCTGAATGGCTTGAGAAAATGCCACAAATACCAAGTTTAGTGCATGATGTT
>Ga0316205_10001598_pt1 | contig 27392 bp, 26 predicted proteins | sample 3monthpyrite_MG_FD_204941 | JGI IMG/M metagenome (GOLD analysis project Ga0316205, IMG submission 204941) | Microbial mat bacterial communities from mineral coupon in-situ incubated in ocean water Damariscotta River, Maine, United States -... | ecosystem: Environmental > Aquatic > Marine >... | reverse complement strand
GCGCGCGCATCGCGACCAGCCGCGCGGTGCCGCGCGGCGCGGCGTTGAGACGCCGGAACAATTCCTGGCGGGGCGCCTCGGCGGCCAGTTGCAGCGCCTTCCAGGCCTGCGGGCCGCCGGTTCTGGCAGCCTCGGCGGCCGCGAGAACCGTGTCGATATCGACCTCGAACTCGTCTCTCAGGGCCTGGAAATAGGTCAGCAGCGCCGCGTCATCGGCGCCATCCAGAAGATTGAGGACTTCATCGGCGATCGCGATGCCGGAGGCCTGACCGCGCGCCGTAAGCAGGGTGTGGCTCAACCGAACCGGGTCGGTTTGCGCCGAATGCAGCGATTCGCCCCATATGCGAGGCATGATGCTGGGGCCGACGAGCCGCCGAAGTCGACTGGTAAGAGAAGGGTCCGTCGCCATTCCAGTGCCGCCTTTCCTGCCCCAGTATAGAAAATCGACTTTTTATTGACAACTCGTTATTTTCGGCCACAATGACGGCGAAACGATAGGGGACGGCTTGAATGAGGCTGCTGACGGGTAAATCAAATTCGGCTGGACAGCCGATGGTCTTTGCAATCGAGGGCAATGAGGCGATCGAGCTGGCCCCCGCAGATGGCGGTCTTGCCGGGCTGATCCGGGCGGCGGCATCGGGACAGGCGCTGCCGCAACCGGCGCCAAATGCACCACGCCATGCGGTGGCTGACATCACCCCGACGATGCCGGTGGAAAGCCCCGGAAAGATCGTGTGCCTGGGCCTGAACTATGCCGAACACGCGCGCGAAGGCGGGTATGACGTGCCGGATTATCCGGCGATGTTCATGCGCGCATCCAGTTCGATGATCCCGGCCGGCGCGCCGATGGTTCTGCCCAACGCCTCGCATATGTTCGATTATGAGACCGAATTGATGGTTATCATCGGCAAGGGCGGTCGGCATATTTCCGAAGCAGAGGCGCTGGGCCATGTCTTTGGCTATACCACCTTCAACGACGGCTCTATCCGCGATTATCAGCGCAAGACGCATCAATGGACGGCGGGCAAGAATTTCGACGGGACAGGCGCGGTCGGTCCGGTTGTCGTCACCCCTGACGAGGTGCCGGCGGGTGCCAGCGGCCTGGGGATCCAGACCCGCCTGAACGGCGCGATCCTGCAGGATTCCAACACATCGGACATGATTTTCCCGGTCGCGCGCACCATCGCCATCGTGTCCGAAATCATGACGCTTGAACCCGGCGACATGATCGCCTTCGGCACGCCGCCGGGTGTTGGCCATGCCCGCAAGCCGCCAGTCTGGATGCGCGCCGGCGATGTTGTCGAGGTGGAAATCGAAGGGATCGGCATCTGCCGGAATCCTGTCGTGGCGGAAGATGATCTGGCCGCCCATGAGGCCGCGCAATGAGGGCCCAGGCCGCATCCCATCAAGATCCCCGCCGGGCCGCGCAACAAGAGGTGCGCGCCGTTCGTGACAGGATCGCCGAACTGGACGAAGCGGGGCTGGAACTGATGCTGACCAGGGCGCGGTCACACTACGCCTGGACCGACCGCCCGGTGACGGAAGACCAGCTGCGCCGGATCTACGACATCACCAAACTGGGCGCGACCAGCATGAATTCGTCGCCCGCGCGGTTCATTTTCGTGCGCACGCCGGAAGGCAAGAAGAAACTGGAACCGGCATTGAAGCCAAAGAATGTTCCCAAGGTGTTGAGCGCGCCGGTCACGGTCATCATCGCCCATGATCTGCGCTTCTGGGAGCGGCTGGATTACCTGTTCCCGCATGAGGACCGCAAGCCGATGTTTCGCGGCAAGGAGGCCTATACCCGCGACACGGCCTATCGCAACGCGACGCTTCAGGGGGCCTACATGATGATGGCCGCGCGGGCGATCGGTCTGGATTGCGGTCCGATTTCGGGGTTTGACAACAAGGTTGTCGATGAAACGATTCTGGCCGGAACCACGCTGGAATCGAATTTCTTGCTGAATATCGGGTATGCCGACGAAACGGCGGTGTTCCCGAAGCTTCCCAGGCTGCCGTTCGAGGAGGCGTGCAGCTTTCTGTAGGGGGAGTGTGACGCGGCATCCGGGCTGACCAGGTGCGCGTTCGAACCGGGACCGGGAATTCCCGGCAGAAACAACTGGAAAGGGAGGTCCAGACCATGACTATGAAAATGAATCGCCGGACAATGCTGGCCGGAACGGCCGCCGCCGCCGGAATCGCGGGCCTTGGCCTGCCCGCCATGGCACAGGGGCGCCGCGTCACCGTGATCGACGGCTACCCGGATCGCGCGATGTGGGTGCAGGAACTGTCCAACTTCTTCCTGCCCGAGGTCAACCGACGCCTGGCCGAAATGGGCCTGGAGCCGATGGATTTCCAGGAATCCTATGGCGGCTCCATCGTGCGCCCGCGCGGCGTGCTGGAGGGTATGCGCCTGGGTCTGGGCGATATCGGCGTGGTCACTACAATCTTCCACTCGTCGACCCTGCCAAGCCAGGGGATCGCCGCCGTGACACCGTTCATTTCCGCCAATGCCGGCCTTGTCGCCCGTTCGGTGGACGAGATCGCGATGGAATTCGATGCCATGCGGCAAGAGTTCGAAGCGCAGAACCAGGTCTATCTGGCCACCGGCGTGGTGCTGGACAGCTACCAGATGTTCTCCAGCCGCCCGCTGAACGGGCTGGCGGATCTGTCCAATCTGAAGGTCGCGGGTGCGGGCTATAACCTGCGCTATCTGGAAGGTCTTGATGGCGCCGTTGGCGTGCGGGGCGGCCTGACGGATTTCTACAACATGGTGCAGACCGGCGTTGTCGATGCCGCGATGCTGTGGCCGGAAGCCGCGAATACCTTCGCCATCGCCGAGGTCGCGCCCTATATGCTGCGTGCGGATCTGGGGGCGGTGAACTCCAAGACCCTGACCGTCAACAAGGACTTCTGGAACAGTCTGGATCCGGCGGTTCAGGGCGTCCTGCGCGAGGTTGGCATTCTTTACCGTGACCGCCTGGCCGAGGTCGCCATGGGGCGCGCCGCATCCAGCGAGGCCGCCTATGTCGCCGCCGGCGGAACCATCGTCGATCTTTCCGCCTCTGAGCGCGCGCAATGGGCCGCCGCGATGCCCAATATCGCGGTTGAATGGGCGCGCGGACTGGATGAAGACGGCAAGGACGGCAGCGGCATGCTGCGCGCCTATATCGACAAGCTGATCGCCGGCGGCGAGACCCCGGCCCGCAACTGGGCGGACGAGGTTTAATCCGCATGGATGATCCGACGAACGGCGCGGGGCCCCAACGGGGCTCTGCCTTGGCGCGGCTGACCAACGGACCGGCCCGGGCAATGACCATACTGGCGCAGGTCGCGAATACCGCTGGAACGCTGGTCGTGCTGGGGCTGGTCGTGCTGATCAACGCCGATGTTGTCTCGCGCAATGCGTTCAACGCGCCCTTTCGGGGCACGTATGAGCTGGTCCAGTTCCTGATGGTTCTGATCGTTTTCCTGCAACTGCCGGACGTGGTGCGCATCAACCGGTTGACGCGGTCCGACGGGTTCCTTGCGCTGATTGCCGACCGTTACCCGCGCGTCGCGCGGTTCTTTGCCCGGCTCATCGATGCCGTCGCAGCGATTTTCATGGCGGCCATTGCCTATGCCATGTGGCCGGAATTCGTGCGTTCCTGGACCGAAAATAACTATTTCGGCACGCCCGGGATCTTCACCGCGCCCTATTGGCCGATCCACCTGGTCATCTGGTTTTCCGCCACCCTGACGACGCTGATCTTTGCCACCAAGGCCATCGCCGGCAAGCGCCGCCCTGAATTGCTTCATCTCGAGGAGTCCGGGGCATGACACCGTTTGAAATCGGCCTGATGTCGGTCGTGGCGATGGTCGTCCTGATCTATCTGGGCGTCTACATTCCGATCGCGCTGGGCGTTGTGTCCTTTGTCACGATCTGGTTCCTGCGCGACAATTTCGATCTGGCGCTGGCGCTGCTGAAGATCGCTGTCGGCGACAGCGTGACCGAATATTCCTTCGCCACCATTCCGCTGTTCACCTTCATGGGTCTGATCGTCTCCAAGGCTGGCATGGGCGAGGATGTGTATCGGGTGATGAACACGCTGTTCCACCGGATCACCGGCGGGGTCGGCATGGCAACGGTCGGCGCCAATGCCCTGTTCGCCGCCGTGACCGGCAGTTCCATTGCGTCCGCCTCGGTTTTCTCGAAGGTCGCCGTGCCTGAAATGATGAAGCTCAACTACAACAAGCGCTTCGCGGTCGGTGTCGTGGCGGGCTCGTCGGTGCTGGGCATGATCATTCCACCGTCGGCGATGCTGATTATCTACGCCATCGTCGCCGAACAATCCGTCGGGCACATGTTCCTTGCCGGGATCATCCCGGGGATCTTGCTGTCTGTGGCCTATATCGGGGCGATCTGGCTGATGTCCAGGTTCCGCCCCAGCCTCATCGTGAACGAAGGGGCCGGCCAGTGGGAAAGCGAGGATCTGCTGAGCTGGGGGCAAATGGCGCTGTTGTGCCTGCCGCTGATCGCGCTGGTCCTGATGGTTCTGGGCGGGATCTATACCGGCTGGCTGACGCCGGTCGAAGCCGGGGCCGCCGGGGCCGCGCTGGGCCTGGTGCTGGCGCTGCTGCGTCGCAAGATGGACCTGCGGGGGTTCTGGACCGCCCTGCTGGAGACCGGGCACATCACCGCCGCGATCCTGTTTCTGATAACCGCGGCGTCGATCTACAGCCGGATGCTGGGCATCGCCGGCGTCCCGAATGCGCTGAGCGATTTCCTGGAGACCTATCAGCTGGGCTTCGGCGCTGTGATGCTGATGCTGGTCGTGCTGATGCTGTTTCTGGGCACGCTGCTGGACACCGCGTCCATCATCCTGATCGTCGTTCCGCTGTTTCTGCCCCTGGTCGAACCGCTTGGCGTGAACCTGGTCTGGTTCGGGATCATCGTGGTGATCGGCGCCGAAATCGGCCTGCTGACACCGCCGCTGGGGATTTCCTGTTTTGTCATCAAATCGACGATCAACGATCCGAACATCACCTTGAAGGATGTCTTCATGGGCGCGCTGCCCTTTGCCGCCGTGATGCTGCTGGTCCTGCTGATCCTGATCGAATTCCCCATCCTGTCGACGGCCCTGCTGCCGTGACCCCAGACCTGGAGCCCTATCATGCGTGACGTATCACCCCACACCTTAACGCAAACCCTTCTGGGCCTCGCAGGCCCCGACACCGACCCGCGTCTGCAAGAGGTCCTGACATCGCTGGTGCAGCATCTTCATGCCTTCACCAAGGAGGTGAATCTGACCCATGACGAATGGCGCAAGGGGCTGGAACTGCTGACGCGCGCCGGGGAAATGACCGATGACGAGCGCAACGAGTTCGTGCTGTTTTCCGATGTGCTGGGGCTCAGTTCGCTGGTCGACATGATAAATTCGCCCGAGGGCGCCACCAATTCCTCGGTGCTGGGTCCGTTTCATATCCTGGGGGCGCCCGAGATGGCTGTCGGCGGCGACATGATCGGCGACAACCCCGGGCCGCAGGTCGCGGTCGAGGGGTATGTCAGGGCGCCATCCGGCGCGCCGATCGAAGGGGCCGTCATCGAGCTTTGGCAGACTGCGGATAACGGGCTCTATTCGAACCAGGACCCGCAGCAACCCGACTACAACCTGCGGATTTCGATGAAAACCGGCGCGGACGGGCGCTATGCGCTGACCACCATCCGCCCCGCGCCCTATCTGGTGCCGACCGATGGCCCGGTCGGGGATCTGCTGAACGCGACCGGTCGCCACGCCTGGCGCCCGTCGCATCTTCATTTCATCGTGCAGGCCGAAGGGTATCGCACGCTGGTGACGGAAGTGTTCCCCAGCGATGATCCCTATTTGGATGCGGACGCGGTGTTCGGCGTGCGCAGCGATCTGGTGATGGATTACAGCCCCGGAAACCGCGCCGATCTGGCCGATGATTTTGTCGCGAAGGACCGGCTGGCGGACGGGTTCAGCAAGGTCGATTTCGATTTCGTTCTGGCCTCGGCCTGACGACGTTGCCGAAGGGCGGGAAAATCCGGCTCAGCCCGCTGCCTTGAGCGAGGATTCCTCGCGTTCGGCCAGACGCTGAAAAAGGAATTCGCCGGTTTTGCGGTAGTGGTCCAGCAGCAGCGCGACCGCGGCATCCGCGTCGCGCGCCAGCGCGGCCTCGGCAATCCTGCCGTGCTCGTCCTCGATCTTGCGCGCTGGATAGGCGGCGGTGCTGGCGACATTGCGGTAGCGCACCGCCAGATCGTAGAGCTGCTTGCAGAAGTTCAGAAGATACTGAGACGGGCAGGCGGAAATCAGCGCCGCATGAAAATCCTTGTGCGCAATTTCCCATGTCCCGGCATCCAGATTGCGGTTCAACGATTTCAACCGGTATTGCAGCAGCACGATCCGTTCCTCCCATTCCGCGCCACCGTCTCGGATCGCGTCGGCGAAGGCCATCGCCTCGACACGGCAGCGGGTATCAAGCAGGATGGCGAAGTCGGCGGCGCTGATGTCGGGCGCGCGAAACCCGCGTTGTTCATGGCGCACCACAAGCTGCTCTGACGACAGGATGCTCAGTGCCTCGCGCACCGGGCTGGCGCCCATATCCAGCGACTTGCGCAGGGCGTCGATCTGGATCCTGGATCCCGGCGGCAGCGCACCGGACAGCACCATCTCCCGAATTCGGGCATGCGCCAGTGAGGTCAAAGAGCGATGTTGTTCCATGGCTGTCTCCTGGGCAAAAGCTACGATGGAAATGCTCAACTCGCAATGAAAATCGATTTTTCTCAGCCGATTCCGCGATCCGATGAGCCCGCTTGCCCGATCAGGTCCGCGATGACCGAGGCGGCCGGAAGTCCTGTCGCTGCGAAGCGGCGCGGATGCCGGGTTCACACGGCACAATGCCCGCCGAGGGCAAGGGCATGGGTCGGAAATGCCGCCAACGGCGTCAACCTCCAACACTGCCCGTCACAATCCGCTCCAGTCGACGGGCTGGACGAACAGTCCGAACCAGACTGACCACAGGCCAAGCGCGACGAACACGCCACCCAGTATCCCGCGGCGCGGCCGCAGCCAATCGGCCAGCCGGTCCAGTGGGCGGGCCAGACGGGGCAGAACGGACAGCGGCAGCAACGGCAGCGACAGCGCCAGCGCAAAGACCGCCATCGCCACGAAACCGGTCAGGGCCGAACCGCTGGCGGTTGCCGCCCCCATCAGGCCGAACAGGATCGGCGCGGCGCAGGCTGGAATATTCAGCCCGAAGGCCAGGCCCTGCACCAGCGGGTTCGAGGCGGCTTTCCAGCGTTCGGGCGCGATCCTGATCCGGTGGCGCAGCGCCCTGTCCCAGCCCCCGAAAATCGCCAGGCCAAGGCTCAGATACACGGCCCCGAAAACCAGCCATGCGCCGGTCTGCACCCCGATCAGCCGTTGGCCCAGAAAGACGATCATCCCGCCAAACCCGCCCATCACCACCAGCCTGGCCAGAAGAAAGACGCTGGCGGCGGCAAGACGCTGCCCCATCGGGCGGCTGCGCTGGCCACCCAGAAAGAGCATATGGGCGCCGATCGTGCAGGGTTCGACAAACCCGAGCAACCCGAGGCCGAAGGCAAGCAGCAGCGTTTGATAGGTAAGGTCCATGGATGGCTTTCAGCGGTGGAATGGAAGCCTGCCATGCGGCCCGCCGACCGGCAAGGCAGGACAGGCGCGGGCTTCGCGCGCGCGGGGCGCCCGGACAAGGTTTACCGCCGCCGCCCCGGCGATGCCCGCGCCGATGGCAAAGGTGCCGCTGCCGCGGGTCCTGGTTTGCCTGTTCACGGTATTGTCCGGTTCGAGTGTAGAGCTTGGCGCGCTTTCATGAGGCGCGATTGCGCGTTCCGGCACCCTCAGACCATCGATCCGATGTCCGAGGCATAGCTGGGATAGGCAAAGATCATCGCCTTGATCTGGTTCGCCGTCAGCCCGGTTTTCATCGCCATCGCGAACAGATTGATCTGCTCCTCGGCGCCTGGGCCGATGAGATGCGCGCCAAGGATCTTGCCGCTGCCCGCCTCGACCAGCACCTTGTAGCCGGTCCATTTCGCGCCGACGCGCATCGAGGAATACCAGCCTTCGGTCTTCTCGAAATGCGTCTCGAAGTCGAGGCCCTTGTCGCGTGCGGCCTTTTCCGACAGGCCAACCGTCGCGACCGGCGGCAGCGTGAACACCACGCTGGGGATCGGCGGGTAGTTCACCACGCGGGCGTCCTTGCCGGCCAGCAGGTTCTTTGCGGCGACCCGCCCCTCGTTGGCCGAGACGGGGGTCAGGTTCGGGCCGCTGTCGGCGCAATCGCCCACGGCGAAGATGCGCGGGTTGGTGGTGCGCATTGAAGGAGAAACCTTGATGCCGCGCCGGGAATATTCAATGCCCGCCGCCTCCAGGTTCAAGTCGTCGATATTCGGCACCCGTCCGGTGGCATGGACGACGGCATCACAGATCACGGTGCTGACGCCCGAGGGTGTCTCGTAAACCACCTCGAAGGCCGATCCGGACTTTCTGATTTCCAGCACTTTCGCCCGAGTTTGCAGGTCGATGCCAAGATCCCCGGTCGCCTCGACCAGCATCGCCACCAGATCGGGGTCGAAATTGCCCAGTGGGCGGTCCATCATCTCGATCACCGTCACCGCGGCAGCACCGGCGCGTTTCGAGATGTGGGCGAATTCCATGGCGATGAAGCCGCCGCCGACAAAGGCGATCCGGCCGGGCAGTTCGGGCATGTCCAGAAAATCGGTGCTGGTGATCAGATGCTCCTCGCCGGGGATGTTCAGCGTCATGGGCCGGGCGCCGGTGGCGATGTGGAAATGACGCGCGCGGTAGGCGGTGCCATCTACTTCGAGCGTATCGTGGCCGGTGAACCGCGCGGAGCCGTGCAGGACGGTAACGCCTGCCTTCTCCAGCCCGGCTTCGATGCGCGGCGGCATGGCGTCGGTGAAGCTGCGCTTGAAGGCAATCATGTCCGGCCAGTTGACGGATACCTGTGCCTCGAACCCCTTGCCCTTCATCGCCCGCGCCCATTCGACGCCCTCGGTCACGGCGATCAGCATCTTCTTGGGGTCGCAGCCGCGCAACGCGCAGGTGCCGCCGAAGGGCAGGCAGTCTACGCTGGCCACTTTCCAGCCCGCAGTCGCCGCCATCCGGGCCACGCCATTGCCGCCGGTTCCGCCACCGATCACGATCAGATCAAATTCCTGGGCCATGCCGAATACTCCTTTTCGTGGTTTGCGGCGCAGATGCCCGGCTTCGAATGATTGCCAGGGCGTCAGTCGCTGGATGGTCTGACGGAGCTTCGCCGTTGCCCGTGCAGGATCAGGACCCCGGCCAGCCCGGCTGCAAGGAACGCGCCGAGCAAAAGAACGCCGATGCCCAGCGGCGATGAAATCAACATGGCAGCGCCCGACGCGTAGGCGCCGACGGCGCTGGCGATCTGGTCCAGTCCTGGGGTGCTGTCGAAGAATACCCTGCCCCAGTAGAGGGTCAGGTAGAGACCGGCCAGAAACGTCAGGCCGCCGGCCAGACGGCGCAGGAGCACCGCGCGGACCTGCACCACCCGTGCGAACCCGGCCCCGGTGACGGCGCCGAGCATCGACACAAGGATCAGAACCGATGTCGCCCCCGCCAGGAACGCGATGAGGCCAACCGGTGAGACCTCGTTCGAAGTCAGAAACGACAGCCCGGCCACGGACATGAAGACCGGAAGCGTGCAGGAAATGGAGGCCAGACCATAGGACAGGCCAAAGCCGAACGCGCCATATCGGGTGTTCACGCGGCGGCATGTCTCGACCACCGGCAGGCCTGGCAGGCGCGCACCCAGGACCCACAGCGCCCCGACCAGGGCAAGCCCGAGGCCAAGCGTGATGCCGATCCACGGCAACGCCGGCCCGAGCCATTGAACGCCAGCGGCCAGAAGAAGACCCGCGACAACAAAGATCACCACGAACCCGAGGCTGACCGCGCCGCCCGCCAGAACCGAGCGGATCAACCGCTCGGACAGCGGACGCCCGGCATGAGCGGCCATGCCACGCGCATACCAGGCGGGAAGAAGCGCGAAGCCACAGGGGTTGACCGTTGCAACGGCACCCACCGTGAAGCCATACAGGATCAGCGAATTCATGCGCGGATCTCCTATCCCGCGCAACAACTGAGCTTGGCTACGTCCTTGTCGAAGGTCTGGGCGGCCAGCTTCAGCCCCTCGACCGTGGTCAGATAGGGGAAGATCGTCTCGCCCAGTGCCCTGGCCGTCATGCCCATCTTCAGGGCCATGGCCAGTGTCTGGATCGAATCCGCGCCTTCCGGCGCCACGATCTGCCCGCCCAGCAGCCGGTCGGTCCGGGCATCCGCAACCAGCTTGATCAGCCCGCGCGTGTCGCGCGCCGCCAGCGCACGGGCCACATTGTCCAGCCCAAGGACGCTGGTCTTGACCTCGTGCCCCGCCGCGCGCGCCTGCGCTTCGGACAGGCCCACACCCGCCACCTGCGGATCGGTGAACACCACCCAGGGCATGGTGGCGTTGTTATAGAGCATCGGCTCCAGCCCGAATGCATTGTTGACGGCGATCTTGGCGCCGTAAGCGGCCATGTAGACAAACTGGTCGCGGTCGGTCACATCACCGGCGGCGTAGATGCCGGGCCGCGTGGTGGCCATGTCGGGGCCGACCACGATGGCACCGCGCCGGTCGGTCTGGATGCCGAGCGTCTCCAGTCCCAGGCCTTGCGTGTTGGCCAGGCGTCCGGTGGTGGCGACCAGCCGGGCGGCGGTCAGCGTCTCCGCCTCGCCGTCCCGCTCGATGGTCAGCGCCACGCCGCCATCGCGGGCGGCAACCTCGCGGTAGCTCAGGCCGGTCTCGACGCGAATGCCCTCGGCACGCAGCGCCCCGGTCAGCGCCTCGGCCACTTCGGGTTCCGCCCCCGGCAACAGGCGCGAGCGGGTGACCAGCGTCACCCGCACCCCCAGCCGGGACGCCATCTGCGCCAGTTCGGCGCCGATATAGCCGCCGCCAAGCACGATGATGCTGTCGGGGCGCTGGGGCAGGGTCAGAAGACCGGTGCTGTCGAGCACATCGACCGCGTCGATGCCGGGAATATCGGGCAGGTGCGGGCGCGATCCGGTGGCGATGATGAAACGGTTGGCCGTGAGTGTGCGCCCGCCGACCTCGATCCCACCTTCGACCAGCCGCGCGGGGCCGTCCTCAACATAGTCGATGGTTTCATATTGCGGCAGCAGGTCGGCGTATTTCTTCTGCCGCAACCCGGCCACAAGCTCGGCGGTGCCGGCCACCAGCGCCGACCAGTCAACCGGCGGCGCGCAGGGATCGACGCCCGGAAACCGGCCCGAGGCGGCGGCACCATGCACCGCCTCGGCGGCACGGATCATCGCCTTGGACGGCACGCAGCCAACATTCACGCAGGTGCCACCGATCGTGCCGTGGCCCACCAGCGCCACCCGCAAGCCTGCCTCGGCGGCGGTGATCGAGGCCGAGAACCCGGCTGAGCCCGCGCCGACGACGATCAGATCATAGGCCCCGTTTTCCCGGGCGCTGTCGGAATCCTTCATGGTTTTGTCTTTCTTTCGCAATCAGTTGAAATCTGTTTCGGCCCCGGACGGGGCGCTTCGCGTCGTGCGTTTCAGCCAGATCGCATAACCGGCTACGGCCAGTGCAGCGGCGACAGAAATCCGCAAGGCAAAGCGAAATTCAAGCCAGATCAGCGCGGCCGAAAGGGCCACGACAAGCGCGACGATCACGTTCTTCGGGCAGCGCCCGGGCTTGCCGGCCCGTAGCCACAGCGCGTGGGCGACAACGCCCATCGAGGCGAACAGCAGCGGAAACAGCGCATAGTCCAGCCAGCCGACCAGCGCCGACAGCCCGACACCAGCGACCACCACGACCAGAAGCGGTGTGAAACAGCAGATGGCGGCAAAGACACTGCCGATCAGGCCGCGCCGCAGCAAGGACTTGTCATTCATCGGTCCCGACCTTTCGTTGCCTCACGATCCCGACACGTCGTCAAGCACGCGCCCGGGATATCCGTATTGCATGGGGGCCTCGGCGATGGCCTCGGGCGTCGTGATGGCGTCATCGTAACTCACCAGAAAGACGATCGTTTCGGCGTCTTCGTCATAGTCACCCTGAATGATTTCAACGCTGTCGATGGACTTGACCGCATTGGCGGCGATGTAGGGGCAGGACGGGCAGAACAGCTCGCTCACCTCGATGCGCGCCTGTCTTTCTGTCGCCTGCGCGCCGGTGGCCGCAAACAGGGCCAGCAGCGACAGTCTCAAAAGTCTCATGTCATGTCCTTCTCTCAGAAGCTCAGGATGTAGGGCGTGATGTAGGGAAAGATCATCGCAATCGCGGTGACGATCGCGGCAACCCACAGCGACGCCTTCATGGCGCGTCGGTTCACCGGTCGCGTGCAGGTCGCCCCATCGCGGCATTCGCCCTGTTCGGCGCGATGCACTTTCCAGAAACCATAGCCGATGAACGCGCTGGCAAAGGCGAATGTATACCATTTGTAGGCGTAGAGCGCGGTAAGCTGGGCGATCCACACGCCGCCCACACCAAAGCTGACCAACACCAGCGGCAGAATGCAGCACGAGGTCATCGCCAGTGCGCCCAGACCGCCCAGGCCGGTCGCACCCCAGCCTTTCGTGGTGTCATCGCCAAGATGCCGCGCCTGGTCTGATGTCTGCCCGGTAAAGCTCTGTTCCATGAAATCGCCCTTGCCTGGATTGTTTCCCCTGTCTAATGTCTGTAGCAGATACAGGCTCAAGGGATTTCTTGTGAACAATGGATAACAGGGGTGTGAAGGCGCTGCGGCGGGTCGATCTGGCCCGGTCCACGGGATGCAATCTGGAAACCATCCGCTACTATGAGACGGTGGGGATCATGCCGGACCCGCCCCGCACCGCGAATGGCTATCGATGCTATGACGAGACCCATGTGCGGCGCTTGAAATTCGTCATCCGCTCGCGCGACCTTGGCTTCTCGCTCGATGGGATCCGGGGCATGCTCGGGCTGGTCGATGACCACTCGCTGACCTGCGCGCAGGTTCAGGGGGTTGCTTCAGCGCATCTTCAGGACGTTCAGGCAAAGATCGCCGATCTCAAGCGGATCGAGCAGGTTCTGTCCCGGACCGTCGCCCGTTGCACAGGCGATTCAGCGCCCGATTGCGCCGTCATCGACGCGCTTCTCGGGGCATAGGGGCGTCGCTGCGGCGCAGGATCCGGCCACGGATGACGCGGTTGTGAACAGCGTCGGGCCCGTCCGGGTTCGATTTCCCGGGTTGCGCCTGTAATGGTCCCGATAGATGCAGCGTCTGTGCATCATTCCGGGCGTGGCCACGGGTTCAGCTTGCTTGTGCCGCACTCTCGCCCCTAGTCTGACCAGGATCCGATAGCCCCAAGGAGGCGCCAGCAATGAGCGAACTTTCGCAATACGCCATCCTTTTTGCGCTGAGCATTGGCGTATTCGGCTTTGTCCTCAGCCTCTTTGCCCTTGCGCGGGCTATCGGGCGGGCGCGTGCCGAACCCGGCAAGGACGTGCCCGCCACCGCCGGGACGTTGTCACGCGATCCGGTCTGGGTGCGCTATCACGCGCGATACGCCGGTTATGCGCTGTTGTTCCTGGCCTTCGATATGGAGATGGCATTCATGTATCCCTGGTCCGTCGTCTACCGCGAGGAAGGGTTGATCGCCCTGCTCGACATGGGCGTCTTTCTTGCCATCCTGTTTCTGGGCCTGCTGTATGGCTGGAGCCAGGGCGCATTGAGGCGGCAGTGATGATCGCGGGTGCGCGTCCGGGCGCGATGACCGGAATCAGGCGGGTGATCGCCACGGCAATGGCCCGCGACCTGAGCGCCTTCGTGCTGCCCGGGGTCGCCATTGCCCGTTCGATGGGGCTGGATCTGGCCAGGTCTCATTTGCGCATCACCGGCACGCCGCGTCATGCCAATGTCCTGATTGTCGTTGGCCCGTTGCATCCCGGTCTGCGCGATGCCGCCGCGGTGGCCTATGCCCAGATGCCGCGCCCGCGGGCGATCCTGGCGCTGGGCACGGACGATATCGCGCCGCTGCCGGCAGCCGACGCGACCGCGGCACTGACGCCCGACGGATTGAAATCCGGGCTGGCCGACCTGCGCCGCGCCATCGCCGCCGGGGCCTTTCGCCCGGAGGTGGAGGACTTCACGGCCCCGGCGCTGGAGGTGCGTGTGCAATACACCTGCCCGATGCACCCCGAGGTGGTGAGCGATGAGCCGGGTGACTGCCCGATATGCGGCATGACCCTGTTGCCGCGCGAGACCGCCGCAGGGGGCCATGCCGGACATCAGCCGTCAGCCAGCATGGCGGCGACATCCGGTCATTCCGATCCCGTTGCCCATGGCTCCGCCGATGCGGCATCGGACGGGCCCTATACCTGCCCGATGCACCCCGAGGTGGTGAGTGACGAGCCCGGTAAATGCCCGAAATGCGGGATGAACCTGGTGAAGGTCGGGGACGAAGGGGGGCACGGGCACTCCGGGCACGGGCATTCCGGGCATGGGGGGCACAGCGACCATTCCGCGCATGGCGAGCCTTCGGCACACGCCGAATCGGCGGCGAAACCGACCTATACCTGCCCGATGCATCCCGAGGTGGTGAGCGATGAACCGGGCGACTGCCCCAAATGCGGCATGCACCTGGTGAAAGCCGGGGACGAAGGGGGGCACGGGCATGGGAGCCATGGCGATCATTCTGCCCACGGCGGCCACGGCAGCCATGGTGCGCACACCGCCCATTCCGCCCGCGCCCATGAGACGACGGCTTCGGAGGCGATCTATACCTGCCCGATGCATCCCGAGGTGACCAGCGCCGAGCCCGGTAAATGCCCGAAATGCGGGATGAACCTGGTGAAGGCCGGGAACGAAGGGGGGCACGGGCATTCCGGGCACGGGGGCCATGGCGGGCATGGGGAAAAGAGCGCCCAAACCGACCACACCGGCCACGGCGCCCATGGGGGCCACTCCCCGGTTGCCATCGAGGGGATCGAGCCGCATTTCATGTCGATGGTCGAACTGACCAAGGACCAGCCGCGCAGCAGCGACGGCTTGCAGATGGATTGGATCGAGGCGCCGTTCGGGCCGTTCTTTCCCGGCCTGCCCGCCGGCTTGCACCTGAACCTGACGCTGGACGGCGATACCGTGGCAGGCAGTGCGGCGCGAAGCCTTGTCGGCCAGACAGTCCTGAAAGGCGGCACCACGATGGCGGCCGCAGAATTTGTCGATCATCTGGGCGCGCTGATGCCGCTGAGCCCGCAGGCCTATCGAGCGCTGGCTTGCGCGGCGGTCGAGGAGGCCGCCGGGATAGCGCCCACCGCTGATGAGCGCCGGGCCCGCGCCGCCGCTGTCGAGCGCGAACGGATCGCCAGCCATCTGGGCTGGTTGGCGGAGTTCGGTTCGCAAACCGGGTTCCTGTGGCTGTCGAACCGGGCCGGAGCGCTGCAACTGGCGGTGCAAGACGCCGATATCGCCGAAATCGCCGCCCTGGCCGCGCCGCTCAAACGGCTGATCCGCCGGGTTCAGTCGGCGCCGCTGATGCGGATGCGGCTGCGCGGCATCGCGCGGATCGGCAAGGACATCGCGGCCAGCGGCCCGGTGGACCGGGCGCGCGGCGGCGGGGCGGATGCCCGCACCGGCGATGCCACCCTGAGCGCGCTTGGCTTCGCGCCGCGCCAGCGTGAGGGCGGCGATGCGCTGGCCCGGCTGATGCTGCGCTGCGACGAGATCACCCAGAGCCTTGCCCTGATTGCGGCAGCGGGCACCCTGGCAACGCCCAGGCTGGCCGATGTCGGCGCGGTCTTGGGCGAGGGTTCAGCCAGCGTCGAAACACCGCGCGGCGCGGCGCGCCTGCGCGTGAAACTGAGCGATGGCAAGGTGACCGGGGCCGAACTGGAGACGCCTTCAACCCTTCATCTGGCGCTGGTCGACCCGCTGACCGCGCAGCAAGAACTGGGCGACGCGCTGGTCGCCGTCGGCTCGCTGGACCTGTCGCCCTGGGAGATGGCTGTATGAGTATTCTGATCGTCCTGCTGTCGCTTGCGGCGGGGGCCTATATCTTGGCGGTCATCGAACGCTGGGCGGTGCACGGGCATCTGAGCCTGACCGGCCCGGCCTGGGCGGCGCTGGCGCTGCTGGGCCGGGAATCGGTGCTGGCGCGAAAATCCGACCGGCTGTTCTTCGAGGCCGGGCCGGTCTTGTTGCTGATCGCCGGGCTTCTGTCGGCAGCGGTGATCCCGCTGGCGCCGGGGCTGATCATCACTGACCTGGCCACCGGCGCGCTGTTTCTGAACGCGGCGCTGGCCTATGTGCTGGTGGCGCTGATCATGGCGGGCTGGGGGCCGAACGGCGCCTATGCGATGATCGCCGGCTGGCGCTTCCTGGGTCAGTTCATCGCCTATGCGATGCTGATCGTGATGCCGATCACCGCCGTGGCGATGCGCGCGGAATCGCTGTCAACGGTGCAGATCGTGGCCTCGCAGGAACAACTGTGGAACGTGATCTACCAGCCCATCGGATTTGCGCTGTTCGTCGTCGCGGCGATGGGGCTGGCCTGGTTGCCGCCGCTGGACCTGCCCGATGCGACCGGTGAACTGGCCGGCGGAGTCGAGGCGGAATATACCGGTGTGCGCCTGGCGGTGCTGCGGTTGGCGCGGATGGTCATCATCCTGGCGCTGGCCGGGGCAACCGTGACTTTCTATCTGGGCGGCTGGCTGGGCCCCTGGCTGCCGGCCTGGGCCTGGAGCGCGATCAAGATCCTGGCCGTGGCCGCCGCGATGCTGAGCATCGGGCGCTACATGCCGCGCATCCGCGAGGCGCGCTATCTGGCGCTGAGCTGGAAATTGGGGATTTCGCTGGCGCTGGCCAATATCTTTCTGGTCGGGGTCATAGCATTGGTGGTGCCGATATGAGCGTTCAGGTGATCTTTCTGGTCTTTTTCGGCGCGGCGGCGGTGTGGTTCGGCATTGTCGTGTTCCGCACCCATTCGATGGTCCGTTCCGCCCTGGCGTTGCTGTTTTCGCAAACCGCCATCGGCGCGATGTTCCTGGTCATGCAGGCCGAGTTCCTGGGCGTGTTGCAGATCATGATGATGGCCACGGAAATGAGCGTGATGGCGATCTTCATGGTCATGTTCATGATGGATCCAGGCGGCATGGGCGCGATGGACATGACCCATCAGAAACGTCTTTCGCTCTGGGCCGGGGGCATCGGGCTGGTGGCCGCGGTTCTGCTGGTCTGGCTGCCCGACTGGGGCCCCATCGCCCTGGCGGTGCCGAGCGCGCAGCAACAGGCCGAGGATCTGGGCCGCGAGTTGCTGGGCCGCTCGATGTTCATTTTCCAGTCTGCCGCCCTGACGATCCTGACCGCGATGGTGGCCGCGACGATGGTCGCCATCGTGCCGAACGCGGAGCAACGCAAATGATCCTGGAACTGATGATTGCGCTGACCATCGGCGCCGGTCTGTTCGCGGTGGGCCTTTACGGCGCGCTGAGCCAGACCAACCTGGTGATGATTATCATGGGGGTCGAGCTGATCCTGGCCGCGGCGCTGGTCAACCTGGTGGCGTTCTGGCGCTATCTGCATCCCGATGAGCCGGCCGGGCAGATGTTCGTGCTTATCATCATGGCGGTGATGGCGGTGGAAATGGCCGTCGGATTCGCCATCGCCATCTCGCGGTTCCGCTCACGCGGGTCGGTCGAGATGGAAGAAGCGCGCGAGTTGAAGGGATGACGATGCTGGCCCTGACCCTCTTGTCGCCCCTGCTGGCCGGTTTGGCCTTGCTGGCGCTGCGCCGCGCGCCCGAGATGATCGCACTTGCGGGCATCGGATTGGGCTTCGTGGCGGCCCTGGCCCAGCTGGCGGGCATCGCCGGCGGGGAAACGGTGCAGATCATCCTGCCCGGCCTGCCGCAGATGCCGCTGCGGCTGATCGCGACGCCGCTGACGGCGGTCTTTTCGATCCTGGTCGCTACCGTTGCGGCCAGTGTGGTGCTCTATGCCGTGGGTTACATGCGCGGCGATGCCGAAAGGCCGCGGTTCTTCGGCACCCTGCTGCTGTTCGTCGCGGCGATGCAGGCATTGGTGCTGGCGGGTGACTGGATCACCGTGCTGGCGGCCTGGGAACTGATCGGCTTTGCCAGTTATCTGCTGATCGGCTTCTGGCATGGCCGCGCGGGCGTGGCCAGCGCCGCGACCCGGGCGTTCGTGTATACCCGCAGTGCCGATCTGGGGCTGTATGTCGGGATATTCGTGCTGATCGGCTGGGCCGGCACGTCGGAAATCTCGGCCACTCTGGCGATCAGTGGCACGCCGGCGCTGGTGGCGGGGCTGTTGCTGCTGATCGGTGCGATGGGCAAATCGGCGCAGGTGCCGATGCAGGACTGGTTGCAGCGCGCCATGGCCGGGCCGACGCCGGTTTCGGCGCTGCTGCATTCGGCAACGCTGGTGGCGGCGGGGGCAATCCTGTTGATCCGTGCGGCGCCGATGCTGCCCGGTGGCGCGCTGCTGGCGGTTGGCCTTGTCGGCGGCGTCACGGCGGTCATCACCGGGCTGATCGCGCTGGGCGAGCGCGACCTCAAGCGTCTGCTGGCGGCATCGACCGCCAGCCAGTATGGGCTGATGCTGGTGGCGATCGGCGCCGGCGCGCCGATCGCGGCGCTGCTGCATCTGATTGCCCATGCAGCGATCAAGAGCGCGCTCTTTCTGGGCGCGGGCGTGTTTCAGCATGACCGCAATGGCACCGGGCTGGAAATCCTGGCCGGGGCCGGGCGGGCGCGCCCCGGCATTTTCGCGGGCTTTGCCATCGCTGCGCTGGCGCTGGCGGGTCTGCCGCCGATGGCCGCGTTCTTTTCCAAGGACGCCATTCTGGCCGCCGCCCTGGGCAGCGACGCCGCGCCCTGGCTGCTGCCGCTGGCGCTGGCCGGATCGGTGCTGACCGGAGCCTATATGGGCCGCGCGCTGAACGTGCTGTGGGCGGGCGCACCCGGCACCGCGACCGCGCCGGTTCCGCTGTTGGCGGCGGGCATGGGCGTGCTGGTGGGCCTGGCTGCCGTGCTTGGCTTCGGGTTCGGCGCGCTGGAGGAGTTTCTGTCGGTCGAGGTTGAAAAACCCGGCTGGATCGTGCCCGCGATGGGGCTGGCCGTGGGGCTTGGCGGGCTGGCGCTTGGCTGGTTTGTCGCCCCGGCGCGTCTGCTGGGCCCGCTGCTGGCCCCGTCGCAAAACGGCTTTGCCATCGCCGGGGGTATGGACGCCCTGATCCTGCGCCCGTCACTGGCCATTGCCGCGGCCTGTGAAAGACTGGAACGCGCGCTGTTCGACGCCGTCATGGCCGTGGGGCGGATCAACCTGTCCTTTGGCCGGGCGGCGCGCAGCGCCGACACCGACGCCATCGACTGGGCAATCTTCGGCTTTGTGCGCCGCACCTTTGCCCTGGGCGACCGCGCCCGCCGCCTGCAAAGCGGCTTCATTCATCGCGAGCTGGCGCTGACGGTGATCGGCATCGCGCTGATCGCGGCGGCGCTGCTGGCCGCGCCCTTGTATTCCTGAGGAGACCCCCGATGCCGCTTCTGACCATTGCAACGTTCCTGCCGATCCTCGGCGGCCTGTTGGTCATGGCCATGCCCGACCGGTCGGCACGCGTGGCGCATGGCGTATCCATCGGTGTGACCGGCCTGACCTTTCTGGTGACGCTGGCGATCTGGGCGCGGGGCACGCTGCCCGGCGGTTTTGCCCAGGTCGAGGAAATCGCCTGGATCCCGGCCATTGGCGCGGCCTACCGGCTGGGCATCGACGGGCTGAGCCTGCCGCTGATCCTGCTGACATCGCTGCTGTTCTTCCTGTCGTCGATCTATGCGGCGCGGATCACCGACCGACCGGCGGTTTTCGTGGTGCTGATGCTGATGCTTGAAACCGCGTCCATCGGCACCTTCGCGGCATTGGACGCGCTGCTGTTCTACGTCTTTTTCGAGGTCTCGCTGGTGGGCATGTATTTCATGATCGTCGGCTGGGGCTACGAGGAACGCCAGCGCGCGGGGCTGATGTTCTTCATCTACACGCTGCTGGGATCCCTGCCGCTGTTGCTGGCGATCATCGGGTTCTATCTGGCCAGCGGCAGCTTCGACATGCGCGCCTGGATCGATGCGCCGCCGCTGACCGGTCTGGCGGCGATGCTGGCGCTGATCGCCATGCTGTTCACCTTCGCCGTCAAGATCCCGTCATTCCCGGTGCACACCTGGCTTCCGGCGGCGCATGTTCAGGCGCCGACCGTGGGCAGCGTGATCCTGGCCGGGGTGATGCTGAAATTCGGCACCTACGGGCTGGTCCGCTTTGCGCTGCAAATGACGCCCGAGGCCTTTGCGCAGGCCGGGCAGGTGGTGCTGGCCTTCGGGGTGTTCAGCGCCATCTACGGGGCCTTCGCGGCGCTGGCGCAGTCCGACCTGAAGAAGATGATCGCCTATACCTCGGTCAACCACATGGGCTATGTGGTGATCGGTGTCGCAGTGGCCGCGCTGACCATCGACCCGGATCTGCGCGCGATGGCCTTGAACGGCGCGACCCTGCAGATGATAAGCCACGGGATCGTCACCGGGGCGCTGTTCTTCCTGGTGGGCATGTTGCAAGACCGCGCCCACAGCCGCGAGATCGCGAATTTCGGTGGGTTGCTGGGGCAGGTGCCTTGGCTGGGCTGGGCCTTCATCCTGTCGGCCTTCGCCTCGCTGGGGCTGCCGGGGCTGGCGCATTTCCCGGCCGAGTTCCAGGTTTTCCTGGCCACGCTGAACGCGCAACCCTGGGCGATCGTGGCGATTGTCGCCATTGTCGTCACCGCCGGGCTGTATCTGCGCGCCATCGCGGCGGTATTCCTGGGTGAGCGGAACGAGAAATGGGCCGCCATGCCCGACCTTGACCGCGGAGAAAAGCTGGCGATCGTGCCGCTGCTGATCCTGATCGTCGTAATCGGCGTCGTTCCGTCCTGGTTGCTGGACATGATCGACGCGACAATGCGGGCGTTGCAATTCTGATGGCCCGCGATCTGTCCCTTCTGTTCCCGGAACTGCTGCTGTCGATGACGGTGGTGTTCATGCTGTTCGCCGAGATGCTGCGCGCGCCGCGACTGGCGCTCGTCATCGGCGTGATCGGGCTGGGCCTGGCCACCGCCGCGACCCTGCCGCTGATGTCGATGGACACCACGGTGTTCGGCGGCACCTACCGGATCGACCTGCTGTCGGCCTGGGCCAAGCTGATCCTGCTGCCGGGCACCGCGCTGGTGCTGCTGATGACACGGGCCGAGATCGCCGGGCAGGACCGCGAGGGCAGCGTTTATGCGCTGTTGTGCCTGGTGACGCTGGGCGCGCTGATGCTGGCGGGCGGCGGCGACATGATGCTGCTGGTGCTGGGCGTGGTTCTGACCGGGCTGGGTTCCTTTGCGCTGGTCGCCTGGCCGCGTGACGATGCGGCGACAGAAGCGGCGATGAAATACCTGGTCTTCGGCGCCGTCACCGGATCGGTGATGATCTACGGGCTCAGCTTCTGGTTTGGCGGCACCGGGTCCACGCTGTATTCCGAACTTGGGCAGACGGAAGGCAAACCGCTGATCGCCCTGGCCGGGCTGGTCGCGGTGCTGATCGGGCTGGGCTACAAGGCGGCGCTGGTGCCGTTCCACTTCTGGGCGCCCGATGCCTATGACGGCGCGCCGATATCCATCGCCGGGTATCTGTCGGTAATCACCAAGGTCGCCGCAGTGTTTGCCTTCGCGCAGGTGCTGCGCGACCTGCCTGTGGGCACCGGCTGGCCGCTCGTCATCGCGCTGATCGCTGCCGTGACAATGACCTACGGCTATCTGGCGGCGCTGGTTCAGACCAATGTCGTGCGGCTGCTGGCCTATTCGTCGGTGGCGCAGGCGGGCTATTTCATGATGGGGATCGTGGCGCTGGGAACCAGTTCGCTGGCCCTGCCTTCGGTGATCGTGTTCGGCGCGGCCTATGTGGCGATGAACCTTGGCGCCTTTGCGGTTCTGCTGGTCGCCGGCCGGGATCTGGAAGCGTTCAAGGGCTTTGGCCGCGCGCGCCCGGTGATCGGCGTGGCAATGGTGGTGTTCCTGCTGTCACTGACCGGCATTCCGCCGCTGTTTGGCTTTGTCGGCAAGGTGCTGCTGTTTGGCGCGGCGATCGAGGCGGGCTATCTGTGGCTGGCGGTGATCGGCATTCTGAACAGCGTTCTGGCGCTTGGGGTCTATCTGCGCATCATGGTGCCGATGTATCAGGCGCCAAAAGCGGTGTCCGAAGCGGGGCCAGACAAGGTGATGGCGGCGCCGGTGCTGCAGGTCGTGCTGTGGGTGGCCACCCTGGTGACGTTGCTCATGGGTGTGTTCTCGGCGGTGTTTCCGGGCTGACGCGCCGGTTTGTCCCTGTCAGGCCCGGCCCTGAAGCGGCGGTTGTGTGGCCTAATGCGGAGGCGACGAAGGGCGGATGGCGCGGGCGGGCGCAGCCGGGTCCAGCAGCGCCGCGATCTTGTCCAGCGCACGCCGCGTGGCCACCGCGCCCGCCGCGATGCAATGCCGCTTGAGCCGGAATTCAAGCGTGCCGATGGTCTGGTTGAACGCCGGCCGGATGACCAGATCCGCCTGGGTGAAGCGCAGCCGTGCGTGTTCATACTGACAGACTTCGACGCTGCGCAGCATCGCCTGTATGCCGTTTGTCGGGCCGACGCTGGCTTCGGGCTGGCTTGGATCCACGGCGATGACGATTTCGGCGCCGGTGGCCCGCGCGATGTCCACCGGCGCGATATCGGCATAAGCGCCGTCCATCAGCACATGCGGCCCGTGAACCAGCGGCGGCAGGATCCCCGCCAGCGCGGCGCTGGAATAGACAAAATCGGTGGCCCGGCCACGGTCAAAGACCACCCGCGCGCCCGTCAGCATGTCGGTCGCGCAGACGAAGACCGGGATGCGCCCGTCCTCCAGGTTCTTGTGTTTCGTCAGGCGGCTCAGGACATTGCGGCCCCAGGTCTCGGTGCGCGCGCCGATCCCCCAGCCGAAATACATGTCGCGCGCGGCCAGCAGCGCGATCCACAGGCTTCGGGCTTTCGCGCGCAGCCCCGGAACGCGAAAATCCGGTGCCGCCGGAAAGCCGCTGGTATCCATGCCCACCAGCGCATCATACCAGTCATCGTTCAGCGCATAGGTCGAGCCGACAACCGCGCCCATCGAAACACCGACGATGGCGCTGGGGACATATCCCCGGGCGATCAGCGCCCTGAGGACACCGGCATGGGACAGGCCCCGCGCGCCGCCACCGCTGAGCACCAGCGCAAAGGATTTGTGGCCCCTGCCGCCCGGCGCCGTCTGGCGCGTTCCCGCGCGGCCTGCTGCGGATTGGTTTCGGCGCTGTGCCATCTGTCGCTTCCCAGTATCGGACCGCCCGGTATCAGCGAGGACGGTCATCCGTTGAAAACCTGCAACCGAGCTCTTCCAGCGACGGTCGCAATTGTGCCAAATTAACGATATCGGCGATCCCGACAACACCGGTCTTGCCCCCGCCATCCAGCGTCAGCAATCGTTCGACGACCTTCGCCGCCACGACACCGGTCACCTGTGACTGGTTCCGGCCGTTCATCCGCATCAGCGCGCTGTGCTGGCCTGATCGCGCGCGCGCGATCAGGCGCACGCTATCGCCTGTCAGGCGCAGCGCCGCGAACACCCCGGTCAGAACCGGTTGCGACACGGACAACAGCGTCGGAAACCGGGCAAGAACCGGTGCAAGGACAGGCAACAGCCGCGTCGACCATTTCGGCGATAGCGCAAGGGCGGAAAAGACCGTATCCACGTGCAGTTCCCGTTTCATCTTGTCCGGGTCGACAAAATCGACCGCGATGACGTGACGGCCGATGGCAGGCAGCGCGGGGTCGATCCTGACGGCGCTTCGCGCCTCCAGGCTGCGCGCCAGGGTCCAGTCCATGGCCTCGGCGCCGTGCTCGCCGATCAGGCCCAGCTGCACGATCACCTCGGCCACGGTTGCACCGGGAAGCTGCCGGACGACCTCGTGCAGCATCAGGTTGGTCAGGCCCGGCCCCAGTCCGACCTCGGTCACCAGCGTGACCTGCGCGGCGCGGGCTTGGGCCGACAGAGCTTCCAGCGCCCGCAAGACCGGGACACTGGCCGCCACCGTGACCATGGAAATCCCGTGATCGATGCAGGCGCGGGCCGCCATTTGCGTCCCCGCCTCGGTGTTCAGAACGACAAGTGAGGCCAGGGGAAACACGGCATCGATCGAGGTGCGCGATGTCAGGTCGATCTGCCGGGCGCTTACCCGCGAGGCGAACGTGTCGGCAAGGGCCTGCGCCTTGTCCAGCGCGCGCCCGGCGACGATGATCCGTGCGCGGGGCAAGGAGGCGTGCAGCCTGGCCACGATGTGCCGGCCCACGGCGCCGTAACCGCCCACGACCAGGATTGCGGTGTCTTCGGGCACGTCGATATTCCTTTTCGGCGGTGGTGGCGGATCGTGGTTGGCGCGGTTTTCAAGCGGCAGGTCTGGATCAGACGCCAAACTGCGCAAAACCTTACATCAAGACATTGCCTGTGGCCCCCGGTTTGCGAAGGCAGCCCGGTTTCGCGCCGACCAAGCCACGGTCATGCACCGTTCAGGGCGCCGGGTTCGCGATGCGCCGGGGTGTAATGTTGCCCGCCTGAAAGCGTCTTTCCAACTGACGATCGCCATGGATCGCAAGGACCATTTAACAGGAGCCGGTTTTGAAAACCCTGACTTTGGAAGTTCGCGGGCTGTTCGAGGAACTCGATCACCTCGCGGTCGAGCGCCATGTTTCTGCCCTGAACGGGGTGCACCGCGCCGAATCGAACCCGGCCTCGGCCAGTGTGACCGTGCAGTATGATCCGGCGGTGGTGGATGAGGCCGCGCTTCGCGCGGCGATCCGGTCCTGCGGGTTCCATTGCGCGGGCGAGCGGCTTCCCAACCATGTTTGCCACACGCTCACGGCGGACAAGCCGGCGCATGCGGGGCATTCGGGGCATGCCGCCGAGGACGCGAAACCCGCCGCCGGGCATGACGCGATGGCGCATGAGATGGGTCATGGCGGCGGCATGGACATGTCCGACATGGTGCGCGACATGCGCAACCGCTTCTGGTTTGCGCTGCTCTTCTCCGTTCCGATCTTCATCTATTCGCCGATGGGCGGCCTGTTCACGCCCCCCGCACCGCCCTTCGGGCTGAGGCTGGACCTGTGGCTGTTCTTCCTGGGCAGCGCGGCGATCGTCTGGCCAAGCTGGCCGTTTTTCGTGGCGGCATGGCGGGCGCTGAGGAATGGCATCCTGAACATGGCGGTGCTGGTCGTGCTGTCGGTCGGCACCGGCTATGTGTTCAGCGTCGGTTCGACCTTCTTCTACCCCGGGGTGCAGTTCTACGAGGCGGTCGCGGTGCTGCTGGTGTTCATCCTGCTGGGTCACTGGCTGGAAATGCGCGCGCGCGCCGGGGCGTCGACGGCGATCCGGGCGCTGCTGGATCTGGCCCCGCCGATGGCCACGGTTCTGCGTGACGGCCAAGAGGTCGAGGTGCCGACATCCGAGGTTCTTCAGGGCGAGACGGTGGTCATCCGGCCCGGCAACAAGATCCCGGTGGATGGCGAAATACTGGAAGGGTCGTCGCTGGTCGACGAATCCATGCTCACCGGCGAATCGATGCCGGTCAACAAGGCGGTCGGCGACACCGTGATCGGCGCCACGATCAACAAGTCGGGCACGTTTCGCTACCGCGCGACCAAGGTCGGCGCCGATACCGCACTGGCGCAGATCGTCAAGCTGGTGCAAGAGGCGCAGAATTCCAAGGCACCGGCGCAGTTGCTGGCCGACCGGGCGTCGCAATGGCTGGTGGTGATTGCCATCGTCATCGGTCTGGCGACCTTCGCGGTCTGGTTCTGGTGGATCGGCTCGCCGCTTCTGTTCGCGGTGACGCTGACGATCACCGTCTTTGTCATCGCTTGCCCCGATGCGCTGGGGCTGGCCACGCCGATGGCGGTGATGGTGGGCACCGGGCTGGGGGCGAAAAACGGCATCCTGTTCAAGAACGCCGGGGCGCTGGAGGATGCGACCAAGCTGAACGTGATCGTGTTCGACAAGACCGGCACGCTGACCATGGGCGAACCGCGCGTTGTCGAGATCGTGGCTGCCGAGGGCAGTGCCGAGGACGACGCCCTGCGTGCCGCCGCCGCTGTCGATCGCGGATCGGATCACCCGCTGGCGCTGGCCATCGTAAAACGCGCCGAGGCGCTGGACCTGCCGCAAATGGCCGGTTTCCTCAACCTGGAAGGCCGTGGCGCGCGCGCCGAGATCGGCGGCGAACCGGTGCTGGTCGGCAACCGCAGGCTGATGGACGAGGAAAGCATCGACCTTGGCGGGCTTGGTGCCGAAGCCGAACGGCTGAAGGGCGAGGGCCGCACCGTGGTCCATGTGGCGCAAAGCGGGCGGATGCTGGGCCTGATCGCCATCGCCGATGCAGCGCGCCCCAGCGCCAAGGCCGCCGTGGCCAAGCTGCGCGCGCGCGGAGTCGAGGTGGCGATGCTGACCGGCGACAACGAGGGCACGGCACGGCGGATCGCAACCGAGCTGGGCATCGACATGGTGCTGGCCGATGTGCTTCCGGGGCAGAAGGCCGACAAGGTCAAGGAGCTTCAGGCCCAGGGCAAGAAGGTCGGCATGGTCGGGGACGGCGTCAATGACGCCCCGGCGCTGACCCAGGCCGATGTCGGCTTCGCCATCGGCGCGGGCACCGATGTGGCGATGGACAGTGCCGATGTCGTGCTGATGAAAAGCGACCCCTACGATGTCGTGGGGGCGATCGAGCTGTCGCGCGCGACGCTGCGCAAGATGCACCAGAACCTGTTCTGGGCGGTGGCCTACAACGTCATCGCGTTTCCGATGGCGGCGGGCGTTTTCTATCCGCTGATCGTCAGCCCCGCGGTGGCGGCGATTGCCATGTCGGGCAGTTCCGCGCTGGTCGCGGTCAATGCGCTGCTGCTCAAGCGGGTGCGGCTGGAGGGGATCCGCGCGGGCACGGGCGGGTCAGGTGGCCGGCCCGCGCCGGTCGATCCGCAACCCCGGCAGGCACCGGAAGGCGGGCAGCCCGCGCACCAGGTGCATTGACCGAAGACGGAGAAACGGGGCACGCGGTTCCGGCCGTGCCCCGGGGCCTGACAGCATGGATCGTGGTGGCGCCCGGCGTTGCCACGATCTTGTCCGGAACAAGGGGGGGAACCGATGACCTGCAACCTGCGAAACCGCCACTTTCTGACGCTGCGCGACTTCAGCACGCAGGAAATCGGCTATC
>Ga0316205_10001597_pt1 | contig 27404 bp, 28 predicted proteins | sample 3monthpyrite_MG_FD_204941 | JGI IMG/M metagenome (GOLD analysis project Ga0316205, IMG submission 204941) | Microbial mat bacterial communities from mineral coupon in-situ incubated in ocean water Damariscotta River, Maine, United States -... | ecosystem: Environmental > Aquatic > Marine >... | reverse complement strand
CCGATTACTACCCGTTCAGCCATGACTTCCTGGGCGAAACCGCGACCCGGATCATCAATGAGGTCAAAGGCATCAACCGGGTGACCTATGACATCACCTCGAAACCGCCGGGCACCATCGAATGGGAGTGACCCTGACCGGCCATATCGACGTGGCCCCTGACCGGCTGGATCAGATCCGCGCCGCGCTGGTCGAACACATCGCGCTGACCCGGGCCGAGCCGGGCTGCATCCGTTTTGAGGTGGCCGAGAATGCGGATGTTGCGGGCCGGTTCATGGTGTCCGAGGAATTCACCGATGCCGATGCCTTTGCCGCCCATCAGGCCCGCGCCAAGGCCTCCGCCTGGGGCCGCATCAGCGCCGGGCTGACGCGCGACTACGTGGTCACGGGTCTCTGAGCAAGCGCTTGCCAAGCTGCCGGTCCGCTGTCACCACTGGGCCACGTCCCAGATCAAGGCCCGCGCGTTGCCCCTATCCGCCACCCCCCCTACCCCGATGAACCCGGGCCGTGCCGCGCTCTGGATGATCGGGGCGATCGTGTCTTTCTCGGCGATGGCGGTGGCGGGGCGGGCCTTGGCGTCGAACCTCGACACGTTCGAGATGATGACCTACCGGTCGCTGATCGGCGTTGTCACCGTGGTCACAATCGGCGGGCTGACCGGGCATCTGCGCGAGATCACGACCCGCGATCTGGGCCATCACGCCATCCGCAACATTGCCCATTTCACCGGCCAGAACCTGTGGTTCTACTCGCTGACGCTCATCCCGCTGGCACAGGTTTTCGCGCTGGAATTCACCTCGCCGCTCTGGCTGACGCTGCTGGCCCCGTTCTTTCTGGGTGAAAAGCTGACGGCGCTGAAACTGGCGGCGGTGGCGGCAGGGTTTCTGGGCATTCTGTTGGTGGCGCAACCCGGCGCGGCCCCGCTGTCGCTTGGCACCTTCACCGCCGCCGCATCGGCCGTCGCCTTTGCCTTTACCGGCATCTTCACCAAGCAACTCACGGCCCGCGCTTCGGTCACCTGCATCCTTTTCTACCTCACCACGATGCAACTGGCCTTTGGCCTGATCACCGCAGGTATCGACGGCGATATCGCGCTGCCGACGCTGGCCAACCTGCCCTGGATCCTGGTGATCGGCTTCGGCGGGCTGACGGCGCATTTCTGTATCACCACGGCGCTGAGCCTGGCTCCGGCCACCATCGTCACGCCGATCGACTTTGGCCGCCTGCCGGTGATCGCGCTGATTGGTGTCTGGCTTTACGATGAGCCAATCAGTCTGGCGGTCCTTGCTGGGGCGGTGATGATCTTTGGCGCGAACTACGCAAACATCGTCATCGGGGCCCGCAGCCACCGCGCATCATGAATATGATGCAAATCCGTGACATTCGCGCGACGGATTTAACCGCAACGTCGCCTGACGGGCAGTTTACGCTAGGGAATATTTGACCCGTTTCGATATTTTTTGTGACATCGGATTAGGGAGTAATGGGCCAACACGGCCCTGAGGAGGGAAATCTATGAAATACTTGGTTTGGGCAACGACGGCCCTGATGGCCAGCACGGCAATGACACAGGCCGGTGGCATTGAGCGCAGCCAGCAAAGCGTCGGCATTCTGTTCGAGGAAGGCACCTATGCGGAACTGGGCTTTGCCTGGTCCGACCCTGACGTGACCGGCGACTGGAGCATTGCGCCCGTAAACTCGGGCGATATGGCACCGTCCTATCTGGTTCCGTCTCTGAGTTACCGGATGGACCTGACCGACCAGCTGTCCTTTGCCTTCATCATGGGCGATCATGTCGGGGCCGACGCAAATTACCCGGTGGGTGGCGGATATCCGGTCGCCGGCTCGACCGCCGAACTGACCGGCATGGCCTACACCGCGCTGCTGCGCTATGAGCTTCCGTCTCGGGTATCGATCTATGGTGGTCTGCGCATCAGCCAGATCGAGGCGAACGTTGCCCTGCCTTGGCTTGGACCCGGATATACCGCCGCCGCAGATGGCGGAACCGAGCTTGGCTATGTCGTCGGTGCCGCCTATGAGCGCCCCGATATCGCGCTGCGCGTGGCGTTGACCTATAACTCGGCCATCGATCACACTTGGCAGGCGACGGAAACGCTCGGCGTGACCACCCCGGGCACCTTCCAGACCACAATCCCGCAATCGCTGAACCTCGAGTTTCAATCCGGTGTTGCCGAAGACACGCTGGTTTTCGGCTCGATCCGGTGGGTCGACTGGTCCGAGTTCGACATCACCCCCCCGGTCTATACCGGCGCAACCCTCGGCGGATCGCTGGTCAATTATACCGATGACCGGATCACCTATACGCTCGGTGTCGGGCGCAGGTTCAACGAGAACTGGGCCGGGGCGCTCAGCGTCGTGCATGAACCGTCCGTGGGTGGCCAATCGGGCAATCTGGGCCCGACCGACGGGCGCAATGCCGTCGGCGTCGGTCTGACCTATGAAAACGAGCGCTTCGAGATCTCGGGCGGGGTGCAATATTCCTGGCTTGGCGATACCTTCACCGTTCCTGCCGCGGGCGTCGGCAATTTCAACGACAACACCGCCCTTTCGGCCGGCATGCGGATCGGTATCCGGTTCTGACCCCTCCACCTGACGTGAAAAGCCCCCGTGCGAACGCCCGCACGGGGGCTTTTTCATGGCGCATTTCCGGATAGACCCCGCCGCGCGCCCGCGTTATCCAAAGGTCAGCCTTGACCAAGGGGATACACGCCGCATGGGCCTGATCTACGAGACTGCAAACGATTGGACGGCGGCGCGCGACAAACGGGTGCTGTTTTTCGGCATGTCGGGTCTGGGCAAGACCCATCTGGCCAACATGCTGCGCAGCGAGGGCAGCTGGTTCCATTACTCGGTCGATTACCGCATCGGCACCGCCTATATGGGCGATCACATCACCGACAACCTGAAACGTCAGGCCATGACCGTGCCGTTCCTGGCCGAGCTTCTGCGCTCGGACTCGATCTATATCGGCTCCAACATCACCTTCAAAAATCTCGATCCGCTCTCCAGCTATCTGGGCAAACCCGGCAATCCCGACACCGGCGGCCTGCCCTTTGCCGAATATATGCGCCGTCAGGATCTGCACCGCCGGGCCGAGATCAACGCGCTGCTGGACACGCCGCAATTCATCACCCGCGCCCGTGATCTCTATGGCTATGACAATTTCGTCTGCGACACCGGCGGCTCGATCTGCGAGGTCGTGGACCCCGCCGACCCGCGCGACGACGTGCTGCGCAGCCTCAGCGCCCATACGTTGATGGTCTGGATCGAGGGCAGCGAAGACCACACCGCCGAATTGATCCGCCGCTTCGACAGATCGCCCAAGCCGATGTATTACCAGCCCGACTTCATGCGCAGGCTGTGGGATGATTACAAGAATGAAACCAAGGCGGTAGGGGCGGACGTTGATCCAAATGCCTTTGTCCGCTACGCCTATGGCCGCGCGCTGCGTCACCGCGCGCCGCTTTATGCGGCCATGGCCCGGAACTGGGGCATTTCGGTCGCCGCCGCCGATGTCACCACGATGCGCGACGCCGCCGATATCGAGGCGCTCATCGCCTCGGCCCTTGCCGCCCATCGCACCCCTTCCTGATCCGGGACCGCTTTCATGCCCATCAAACTGCCCGCCTCCTTGCCTGCCTATGATGTCCTGTCGCGCGAGGGCATTCAGGTCATGGCCGAGGATGCCGCCGCGCGTCAGGATATCCGCCCGCTCCGGATCGGGTTGCTGAACCTGATGCCGAAAAAGATCCAGACCGAAAACCAGTTTGCCCGCCTGATCGCGGCCACGCCGTTGCAGATCGAGCTGAGCCTCATTCGCATGAGCGAACACCGCACCAAAAACACCGCCGCCGAACATATGGAGGAGTTCTACCGCCCCTTTGACGCGGTTGCGGCGACGGGCGAGAAATTCGACGGGCTGATCATCACCGGTGCGCCCATTGAACATCTGCCGTTTGAGGATGTCACTTACTGGCCGGAACTCACCCGCGTCTTTGACTGGACGCAGACCCATGTGCATTCCACATTCGGCGTCTGTTGGGGCGGCATGGCGATGATCAATTATTTCCACGATGTGCAGAAACACATGTTGGAGGCCAAGGCCTTTGGCTGTTTCCGGCACCTGAACCTGGCCCCCGACAGCCCCTATCTGCGTGGATTTTCGGATGATTGCGTGATCCCGGTCAGCCGCTGGACCGAAATGCGCGGCGATGAGATCGAGGGCGCGGGCGGCTTGAAAATCCTGCTCGATTCCCCCGATGTCGGTCCGGCGCTGGTCGAGGATCCGGGCCATCGGGCGCTCTATATCTTCAACCATTTCGAATATGACAGCGGCACCCTGAAACAGGAATATGACCGCGATATCGCCGAGGGCACGCCGATCAATGTGCCGATCAATTACTATCCGGGTGATGATCCGGCCAAACAGCCGCAGAACCGGTGGCGCAGCCACGCGCATCTGCTCTATGGCAACTGGATCTCCGAAATATACGGAACAACGCCCTTTGACATGGCGCGGATCGGGCAGGAAAAGACGGATCTGCGCGGATAGCGCGGCGCTGTCCGGGCTCTGCCCCGCCGGGGCGGGCATTTCGGCGGCCACGGGCGGCACCGGATTGCGCTAACCGCCCGCGCGGCCCATATTGACGACCAAGAGCAGCCACAATGACATGAGGATCGCCATGGCCGATCTGCCTTTTGACGGAGCGATTTCGGCGTTTTACCGCGACGATGCCTCCGCCCCCCTGCGCGCAGCCATCGAGACCGCGAAAAAGAACAGCGTGCTGGACCCGGCTTTTCCGTATCGCAAACGCATGGATCGCAGGGAATATGAACGCGATCTGGCGGCGCTTCAGGTCGAGCTGGTGAAATGCCAGGCCTGGGTCAAGGCAAGCGGCGCACGGGTCGCGGTGGTGTTCGAAGGCCGCGATGCCGCTGGCAAGGGCGGCGCGATCAAACGGGTGCGCGAAAACCTCAATCCACGCGTGGCCGGTGTTGTGGCCCTGTCAAAACCCACCGATCGCGAGGCGCGGGAATGGTATTTCCAACGCTACATTCAACACCTGCCCGCCGGCGGCGAAATTCGCCTCTTTGACCGGTCCTGGTACAATCGCGGCGTGGTGGAGCATGTGTTCGGCTTTAGCACGCCAGTGCAACGCGAATCCTTTTTCCGGCAATTGCCCGAGTTTGAGGATATGCTGGTCGATGACGGCATCCATCTGGTGAAAATCTGGCTCAATGTCGGGCGCGCCGAACAGCTGCGGCGGTTTCTGGATCGCGAAGGCGACCTGCTCAAGCAATGGAAGCTGAGCTGGATCGATGTCGAGGGGCTGAAGAAATGGAACGCCTACAGCAGTGCCATCGCTGAAACCCTGGCGCGCGGCCATACAGACAAGACCCCCTGGACGGTGATCCGATCCGATGACAAACGCCGGGCGCGCCTGGCGGTGATCCGGCGTATCCTCTCGGGGCTAGATTACGCGGGTAAGGATCATGCGCTGGTCGGGCAACCCGACCCCGCCATCACGGGCGGCCCCGAGATCTGGGCCGACACGGGAACAGATGTCTAAACGCGGTTATCATCACGGCAACCTGCGTCAGGCGCTGGTCGATGCGGCACTGGTGTTGATCGAGGCCAAGGGCCCGACCGGGTTTACCCTGTCGGAGGCGGCCAAGACCGCGGGCGTGACACCTGCGGCGGTTTACCGGCATTTCGAGGGCCGCGAGGATCTGATTGCCGAAGGCGCGCGGCAGGGCCACGAGATTTTTGCCGATCTGATGGAATATGCACTGGAAACCGGCGGGCCCACCGCACTGGCGGCGTTCGAGGCCACCGGGCGCGCCTATCTGGCCTTTGCCCGCAAATATCCCGGCCACTATATGGCGATGTTCGAAAGCGGTATCGGGGCGAATGCCAATGCCGGCCTGGCGGCGGCTTCGGCCCGGTCGCGCGCCATCCTCGAACGCGCGGCCGAGGCCCTGTCGGAACATATCCCGCCCGAAAAACGCCCGCCCGCGCGTATGTTCTCCGCCCATATCTGGGCGATGAGCCATGGCGTGGTGGAGCTTTTCGCCCGTGGCAAGCCCGGCGGAAATGCCCCCTTTCCGCCCGAGGAATTGCTTGAGGCCGGGATCGGCATTTACCTGCGCGGATTGGGGCTGATTGCGCCCGATCAATGAGGCTCGGAGCCTGCGCCCAACCTCTGGCCGCATAGGGTGTCGAAAGGTCTGCGCCATGGATATTTGAAGCGCAAAGAAGGCCATGAGTCTCCTCTTGGCCTCAAAGACGGGCGCGTTAACCTTAACGACCCAAATATTAAGGTTAACGCGCGCCGCCTTGCGCCCGCCCCCGCTTCTTTGCGCTTCAAATATCCAAACCCCGCCCTCGCAGCCCGCGCCGCCGGGTGCTATGACGCACCCATACCGACCCCAAACCACCCGGAGGCAAGCACGATGACCTGGAAAACCCTCGATGACATGGATCTGGGCGGCAAAATCGTCCTGACGCGGGTCGATATCAACGTGCCGGTCAAGGATGGTGTGGTCACTGATGCCACCAGGATCGAGCGGATCGTGCCCACGATCACCGACATCCTTGCCAAGGGCGGCAAGCCCGTCATGCTGGCCCATTTCGGCCGGCCCAAGGGCCAATATGTCCCCGAGATGAGCCTGCGCGTCACCCTGCCGACGCTTGAGGCCAAGCTTGGCCGCGCCGTCACTTTCATCGAGAAACCGGATCGTGCAACGCTGGAGGCCGCGCCGAATGGCAGCGTCATCCTGATCGAAAACACCCGTTTCACGGCAATGGAAGAAGCCAACGACCCGAAAATGGCCGGGTTCCTGGCCTCTCTGGGCGATGTCTTTTGCAATGATGCCTTTTCCGCAGCCCATCGCGCCCATGCCTCGACCGAGGGCGTGGCGCGGTTGCTGCCGTCTTGTGCCGGGCGTCTGATGCAGGCCGAGTTGCAGGCGCTTGAGGCCGCGTTGGGCAACCCTGCGCGCCCCGTGGCCGCAGTTGTTGGCGGGGCCAAGGTTTCCTCCAAGCTCGACCTGTTGGGCAACCTGGTGGAAAAGGTCGATCATCTGGTTATCGGCGGCGGCATGGCCAACACGTTTCTCGCGGCGCAGGGCCTGCCCGTCGGCACCTCGCTGGCCGAACATGACCTGGCCGACACCGCGCGCGCGATCCTGGCCAAGGCCGAGACAACCGGCTGCGCAGTGCATCTGCCGCGCGATATCGTGGTCGCCCGCGAATTTGCCGCCCATGCGGTGCATGAGATTCTGCCCGCCGATCAATGCCCCGAGGACGCGATGATCCTCGATGCGGGGCCCGAAACCGTGGCGGCCCTTTCGGCGCTTTTCGCGACCTGCAAGACGCTGATCTGGAACGGCCCGCTTGGCGCGTTCGAGCTTGCGCCCTTCAACGCGGCCACCAACAAAGCGGCCCAGGTCGCGGCAGAGCTGACCCGGGCCGGCGGGCTGATCTCGGTTGCAGGCGGCGGCGACACGGTGGCCGCCCTCAACCAGGCCGGCGTGGCCGATGCCTTCACCTATATCTCGACGGCCGGCGGCGCATTTCTGGAATGGATGGAGGGCAAGACCCTGCCCGGCGTCGCGGCTTTGCAGGGCTGAGCCAGCGCCAATCCGTCCCCTGTTAGCGTAACCAGAATTGCAGCCCGCCATGGCCTGCAATATGACGAGACCAGACCGGCAGGCGCGCCCTGCAACAGAAAATCCCGGGGGACACCCAGATGCCAAACCCAGACCAGACCGCCAGAATTCGCGCCGGACAGGGCTTTATCGCGGCGCTTGACCAATCGGGCGGGTCATCGCCCAAGGCGCTCAAGCTTTATGGCATCGACGAGGATGCCTATGCCTCGGATGCCGAAATGTTCGACCTGATCCACGCCATGCGCGCGCGCATCGTCAATTCGCCGGCCTTTTCCGGCGACCGGGTTGTCGGTGCGATCCTCTTCGAGATGACAATGGACCGCGACATTGGTGGCAAACCCTCGGCCGCGGCGCTGTGGGAAGATAACGGCGTCGTGCCCTTCCTCAAGGTCGATAAAGGGCTGGAGGCGGCCCGCGATGGCGTCAAGCTGATGAAGCCAATGCCCGATCTCGATGCGCTTTTGACCCGCGCCAAGGCGCTTGGCATCTACGGCACCAAGATGCGCTCGGTGATCGACGCGGCCAATCCCGCAGGCATCGACGCCATTGTCGAGCAGCAATTCAAGGTTGGCGCGCAGATCATCGGCCACGGGCTGGTGCCAATCCTTGAGCCCGAGGTGACCATTTCCATCAGTGACAAGGCCAAGGCGGAGGAATTGCTGCGCGATGCCATCCTGTCTCGGCTCGATGCCCTGCCCGAGAACCAGATGGTGATGTTGAAACTGACGCTGCCCGAGGTCGATAACCTCTATAAACCGCTGGTCGATCACCCGCGCGTGCTGAAAGTCGTGGCGCTGTCGGGCGGCTACGCCCGCGAGGAGGCCAACGCCCGTCTTGCCCGCCAGACCGGCATGATCGCAAGTTTCAGCCGCGCCCTGACCGAAGGTCTTTCGGCAGATCAGAGCGATGCCGAATTCGATGCAGCTCTGGACGCGGCCATCTCATCGATTGCGGCGGCCTCGATGGCAGGCTGAACAATCCGGCAAGGACTGTGCCGCGCGCAATTGACGCGCGGCAGCCCTCTACTTGTCAGGCCTCTGCGCCCGAGCCGATATAGGTCTGGAAAAAGGCCGGTTCGCCCATCCGCTCCAACAACGCCAATTGCTGATCCAGCCAGCCCCAATGGCCTTCTTCATCCAGCGCGATGGTCTCGAACAGAACCCGCGTGCCGATATCGTTGGCCTCACCCGCATCGCGCGCGGCCTGGGAATAAAACGCGATGGCCTCGGCCTCATCCGCGCGGTCTGCCGCGAACATCTCGGCCAGCGTTTTCGCGCGCACCGGTTTCTTGGCGGGCACCACATCGGGATCGCCGCCCAGAAACAGGATCCGGTCGATGAAATTGCCGGCATGGCCAAGCTCTTCGGTCATTTCCTCCCGCATTTTGGCGGCCAGCTTGTCCAGCCCCCAATCGGTCAGCACATGGGCATGCAGCAAATATTGCTGAACGGCGGATAGCTCCATCGCCAGACCCCGTTGCAGGGCGGCGATACTTGTCTGTTTTCCGGGCATAAATCCATCCTTTCCGGTCTTGTGCAGGGCAGCATACGTCGCCCTGCAATGTTACTTTAGAATCAATCTAATTCGCCAAACCGCGATCGCAACCCCCGTGTTGCAAATGCCGCATCATACCTAACCAAGACGGTCGAGAATGGCGCTGGTATCCATCGCGCCCATGCTGCCCGCGACCTGCCCGCGCGGCGTGCCCAAACGGGTCTCGGCATAGGCCCCGGCGATGGTACCGGGGGCCTGACGAAGCAACACCGCAGCGCTCAGAAGCCGGGCCAGGCTTTCGGCAAACCAGCGCGCCTCGGCCTCGGGCGGCAAGCCGGGCCAGCGGTCGCGATGGGTTTTAAGGGCCGCGTCATAGGCGTGTGACTGGCCGGCGACGGCCTGCAATTCAGCCTCCAGCACCTCGCCCGCCAAGGGCGAGCGCGCCAATGTGCGCAGGATATCAAGGCAGATCACATTGCCCGAGCCTTCCCAGATCGAATTGAGCGGGGCCTCGCGGTAGAGCATCGGCAACCCGCTCTCTGCGACGTAACCGACGCCGCCCAGGATCTCCATCGCCTCATAGACCAGACCAGGGCAGAGCTTGTTATTAAGAAACTTCGCCAGCGCCACGGCGATGCGGGCAAAGGCACGGTTGGCTTCGGAACTGCCGTCAAAGGCGCGCGCCACGCGCAGGCCAAGCGCGGTCGCGCCCTCCCAATCGAGCGCCAGATCAGCCAGAACCGCCTGCATCAGCGGCTGATCGATCAACCGGCGTTGAAACGCGGTGCGGTGGCGGACCCAGTGATGCGCCTCGGCCAGTGCCGCCCGCATCAGCCCGGCCGGGGCCAGCGCGGTATCGAGCCTTGTGTGATGCACCATCTCGAGAATCGTGGCCACACCGCGCCCCGCCTCGCCGACCTGCAGCGCAAAGGCGTCGTGATATTCGATCTCGGTCGAGGCATTGGCGCGGTTGCCCAGTTTGTCCTTGAGCCGCATCAGATGGATGGCGTTGCGGTCGCCCTCCAACCAGCGCGGCACCAGGAAACAGGTCAGCCCGCCGGGGGCCTGCGCCAGGGTCAGAAACCCGTCCGACATCGGGGCCGAGCAAAACCATTTATGCCCCGTCAGCCGCCAGCCGCCATCGCCAGCGCGCGCAGTGGTGGTGTTGCTGCGCAGATCGCTGCCGCCCTGTTTTTCCGTCATCGCCATGCCGATGGTGATGGCGCGTTTCTGCGCCACCGGTGCAATGACCGGGTCATAGTCGGCAACGGTCAGCTTTTCGGCCCAGACCGACGGCAGAGACGCTCCGGCCCGGATCGTGGGCAGGGCGGCATAGGACATGGTCATCGGGCAACAGGTGCCGGGCTCGACCTGGCTGTGCAGATAGACCATCGCGGCGTGGGTGACGTGCGAACCGCCGCTCCAGGGGCCCGCCGCATAGCCCGCGCCCAGGCCAAGCCGCATCATATGATGGTAGCCGGAGGGAAAAACCACCTCATCCAGCCGTCGCCCGCCCTGATCAAAGAGCCGCAATTCCGGCCCGATCCGCTCCGCCTCCCGCGCGGCGGTTTGCGTTTGCTCGAAACCTAGCGCCGCGCCATAGGCGGCCAGCGCCGTGCGGTCGGCACCAATCGCATGGTCGCGCAGCACGGAATCGTTGGCCCAGAGGTCGCGCGCGCCCTGAACGGGAGGTTGGTTGGTGACCGCGTGGGTCGGCAGGTCGGAACGCGCATTGCTCATGCCGCATCATACTCTTGATCAAACCGAATCGGGGGATTCCCTTTTGCAATCATATATGCGACTCTGCCGACAGTCGCCCATTCAACGAGGCGGCAGGATGGCAGATGCAGAAAAAACGTTTCATAACCGGCCTGTTGATGCCCATGGGGCTGCTCTTTGTCGGGGCCTATTTCACCTTTGCCGCCGTGCAGGGCGATTACGGCCTGTTTCGCCGCATCCAGATCGATGCCGAACGTGATCTCTATCAGGCCGAGCTTGATGCCCTGCAGCTGCAGGTGGCGGAGATGACCCTGCTGACCCGGCGGCTGTCGGATGATTATCTGGATCTTGACCTGCTCGACCAGCAAGCCCGCGATCGGCTTGGCTATATGCGCGCCGACGAGGTCGTTCTGCCCTGATCCCCGCCCCATTTCGGAGCGGATTTTGCGCATTCTGACGCAAGGGCAATTCTTTGCGTGATTTTCCGCCAACGATGCGATAATAGATAGTTCAACGTTAAACTATCATCCAAACCTGCAGGAGGGCATCGCATGGCCGCACGCAAGGCATCCGCGAAAAGTGCCGCAAAACCAAATGTTTCCGCAGAAGAACTGCTGACATTTTACCGCGAAATGCTGCTGATCCGCAGATTCGAGGAAAAGGCCGGTCAACTGTATGGCATGGGCCTGATTGGCGGCTTCTGTCACCTTTATATCGGTCAGGAGGCCGTTGTCGTCGGGCTGGAGGCGGCCGCCAAAGAGGGCGACAAACGCATCACCTCCTATCGCGATCACGGCCATATGTTGGCCTGTGGCATGGACCCAAAGGGCGTCATGGCGGAACTGACGGGGCGCGAGGGCGGCTATTCCAAGGGCAAGGGCGGCTCGATGCACATGTTCTCGAAAGAGAAGCATTTCTACGGCGGCCACGGCATTGTCGGCGCGCAAGTGCCGCTTGGCGCAGGCCTGGCGTTTTCCGACAAATACAAGGGCAATGACAACGTCACCTTCACCTATTTCGGCGATGGCGCGGCCAACCAGGGCCAGGTCTACGAGACCTTCAACATGGCCGCGCTTTGGCAATTGCCGGTGATTTTCGTCATTGAAAACAACCAATACGCCATGGGCACGGCGCAATCTCGGTCGACATCTTCCCCCGATATCTACACCCGCGGCGCGGCCTTTGGCATTCCCGGCGAAACCGTCGATGGCATGGATGTGCTGGCGGTCAAGGCCGCCAGCGAGAAGGCCACCGCGCATTGCCGCGCCGGCAAGGGCCCCTACATCCTGGAGGTTAAAACCTATCGCTATCGCGGCCATTCGATGTCGGACCCGGCGAAATACCGGACCCGCGAGGAAGTGCAGGAAATGCGCGAAAAGCGTGATCCCATCGAACAGGTGCGCCAGACGTTGCTGACCGGCAAACATGCCAGCGAGGACGAATTGAAGGCGATCGACAAGCAAATCAAGGGCATCGTCAACGACGCCGCCGAGTTCTCCAAGGAAAGCCCCGAGCCCGCGCTCGCGGAACTTTGGACCGACATTTACGCTGACGCCTGAGGGAGACGACACTTATGGCAACCGAAATTCTCATGCCCGCCCTCTCCCCCACGATGGAGGAAGGCACGCTGGCCAAATGGCTGGTGAAAGAAGGCGAACCCGTATCCTCGGGCGACATCCTGGCCGAGATCGAAACCGACAAGGCCACGATGGAGTTCGAGGCCGTCGATGAAGGCGTGATGGGCCAGATCCTGATCGCGGAAGGCACCGAGGGCGTGGCCGTCAACACCGCCATCGCGGTGCTGCTGGAAGAGGGCGAAGATGCCTCTGCCGCCCCCGCGCCGCAAGCCAAGGCGGCAGCACCCGCTGCCGAGGTGGCCGCCGCCCCTGCCCCTGCGCAAGCCGCGGCACCGGTTCCGACGGTCAGCGTCGCGCCCGATTACCCCGCCGGTACCGAGATGAAGACCCAGACAGTGCGCGAAGCGCTGCGTGACGGCATGGCCGAAGAAATGCGCCGCGATGAAAACGTGTTCCTGATGGGCGAGGAAGTGGCCGAATATCAGGGGGCCTACAAGATCAGTCAGGGGCTGCTGGATGAATTCGGGTCCAAGCGCGTCATCGACACGCCGATCACGGAACATGGCTTTGCCGGGATCGGCGTCGGGGCCTCGTTCGGCGGCCTGAAACCGATCGTTGAATTCATGACCTTCAACTTCGCCATGCAGGCGATTGACCAGATCATCAATTCGGCGGCCAAGACGCTCTATATGTCGGGCGGTCAGATGGGCGCGCCGATGGTGTTCCGGGGGCCCAACGGGGCCGCCGCGCGGGTCGGGGCCCAGCACAGCCACGACTACGCCGCCTGGTATGCCCAGGTGCCCGGTCTGAAGGTCGTGATGCCCTATTCGGCGGCCGATTACAAAGGCCTGATGAAAACCGCCATCCGCGACCCGAACCCGGTGATTTTCCTTGAGAACGAGATCCTCTATGGCCGTTCCGGCGAGGTTCCGGTTCTGGATGATTTCACCATTCCCTTTGGCAAGGCACGGATCTGGCGCGAGGGCTCGGACGTCACCATCGTGAGCTTTGGGATCGGCATGCAATATGCGCTGGAGGCCGCCGACAAGCTGGCGGAGGAAGGCATCGCAGCTGAGGTCATCGACCTGCGCACGCTCAGGCCGATTGACTATGACACCGTGCTGGCCTCGGTGATGAAAACCAACCGCTGCGTGACGGTCGAGGAAGGGTTTCCGGTCGCCTCGATCGGCAATCACCTCAGCGCCACGATCATGGAGCGCGCCTTCGATTATCTCGATGCGCCGGTGATCAATTGCACCGGCAAGGACGTGCCGATGCCCTACGCGGCCAATCTTGAAAAACTTGCGCTGGTGACGACCGATGAGGTCATCGCCGCCGTCAAGCAAGTCACCTACCGGTAAGGAGAGCGCGACATGCCCACAGAAATCCTGATGCCCGCCCTCTCGCCAACCATGGAGGAAGGCACGCTGGCCAAATGGCTGGTGAAAGAAGGCGATACCGTCAATTCCGGCGATCTTCTGGCCGAGATCGAGACCGACAAGGCCACGATGGAGTTCGAAGCCGTCGATGAAGGCGTGATCGGCAAGATCCTGATCGCGGAAGGCAGCGAAGGTGTGGCCGTGAACACGGCCATTGCGGTGCTGCTTGGCGATGGCGAAAGCGCGGCTGATATCGGCACGGTTGCCCCGGCTGCCGACGCACCTGTCGCAGCGGAACCGGCTGCGGCTGTGGCCCCGGTCGCCACTACGGCTCCGGCCCCATCCGCCGCCGATGGCTCCCGCATCTTTGCCTCGCCTCTGGCGCGCCGGATTGCTGCGCAAAAGGGCCTGGATCTTGCCCGGATCGCGGGCTCCGGCCCGCGTGGCCGCATCGTCAAGGCCGATGTGGAAGACGCGACCGCCGTGCCCGCCGCAGCCCCGGCACCCGCCGTCGCCGCTCCGGATGCTGCTGCCGCCATGCCCACCGGCCCATCGACCGATGTGGTGCTGAAAACCTACGCCGATCGCGAGTTTGAGGAGGTCAAGCTCGACGGTATGCGCAAGATCATCGCGGCCCGCCTGACCGAAGCCAAACAGACCATCCCGCATTTCTACCTGCGCCGCGATATCCGGCTCGATGCGCTGCTGAAATTCCGCGGCCTGCTGAACAAGCAGCTGGAGGCACGCGGCGTCAAGCTGTCGGTGAATGATTTCATCATCAAGGCCGTCGCCAATGCGCTGCAAGCCGTGCCCGAAGCCAACGCGGTCTGGGCCGGTGATCGTGTGCTGAGCCTGAAGCCTTCGGATGTGGCCGTGGCGGTCGCCATCGAAGGCGGCCTCTTCACGCCGGTTCTGCGCGATGCCGACATGAAATCGCTCTCGGCACTTTCGGTGGAAATGAAAGATCTCGCCGCCCGCGCCCGCGACCGCAAACTTGCGCCGCATGAATATCAGGGCGGAGCCTTTGCGATCTCAAATCTCGGCATGTTCGGCATCGACAATTTCGACGCCATCGTGAACCCGCCGCATGCCGGCATTCTGGCCGTCGGTGCCGGGGCCAAGAAACCGGTCGTGGGCGCGGATGGTGAATTGGCTGTCGCGACAGTGATGTCGGTCACCATGTCGGTCGATCACCGCGTCATCGACGGCGCGCTTGGCGCGAATCTCTTGAACGCCATCGTGGACAATCTGGAAAACCCGATGGTCATGCTGGCCTGAGCGCGTCAGGCTTCAAGAAACAGAAAAAAGGCGGGCCGCGATGGCCCGCCTTTTTTCAAATCTCGCCGCTCGATCAATCGTCCGAGCCACCCGGTACGATCTGGTCCATCGACATCGCTGGCTGATCGCAACCCGCCTCGCCCACGATCTTTGCCGGCACGCCGGCCACAGTCTTGCACGGCGGCACCGGCTCCAGCACCACCGACCCGGCGGCGATCCGGCTGCATTTGCCGACAATGATATTGCCCAGAACCTTCGCGCCCGCACCGATCAGAACGCCATCCTCGATCTTCGGATGCCGATCATCATCCTCCTTGCCGGTCCCGCCCAGAGTGACCGAATGCAGCATCGAGACGTTGTCCCCCACCACCGCCGTTTCCCCGATTACGATGGAATGGGCGTGGTCGATCATGATGCCCTTGCCGATTCGGGCCGCCGGGTGGATGTCGATACCGAACATCTCGCTGACCCGCATCTGCACGAAATAGGCCAGATCGGTGCGCCCGGCCTTCCAAAGATGATGCCCGACACGAAACGCCTGAATGGCCTGGAACCCCTTGAAATAGAGCAAAGGCTGCAGGAACCGATGACAGGCCGGGTCACGGTCGTAAACCGCCACGATATCGGCCCGCGCCGCGGCACCCAGCACAGGATCCGCGCCATAGGCATCATCGGCGATTTCGCGGATCAGCTGTTCCGACATATCTCCCGAAGCCAGCTTTTGCGCCATGCGATAGGCCAATGCCGCCTCAAGCGATCCGTGATGCAGGATACAGCCGTGCACCAATCCGCCCAACAGCGGTTCATCGGCCACGGCGGCCTCCGCCTCGCGGGTGATACGACTCCAGACCGGGTCAAGCTCGGCCAGTTGGGTGCGGGTTCTTGCCATGACGGCCTCCGGAGGGTTGCTGCCCTCCTTGATACATCAAATCGCGGGGCGGAACCAAGGTGAAACCTGTGATGGCCGGGATCACAATCGCTTATACCGGATCGGGAATGGTGAATTGCGCATAGTGAATGGCGATCCGCACCGCTCCACCGACGAAATTGCCGCCATTCGGCGTCAACAGCAGCGGCGTGCCGGTCCAGACCACGAAAGGGCTCACCGGACCGCTGATCCATGAGTTTTGTGCAATGCCCAGACCATTGCCAAAGCGCGCATCGCTGGCGGCATCGCCCAAGCGCCAATCGGCCAAAGTGCCGGTAATTGCCTCGGTCACCCGCCCCGTGGCCCCCAAAACCAGCGACCTGGCCGGAAAGGACAGGCTTGAGGTCACCGTTGCGCCCGCCGTGATGCTGACATCCGCCTCGACGCTTTGCATCGCCATGCCGCCGCCGCCCGGCGTCGCGGTCAAACCACCCGCGCGCCAACCGCCGCCATCATGCAGATCCACCGTGCCGGTATCGGTCACAAAGGCGCGCCACCCGGCATTCGGCCTGAAGAACACCCATCCGCCATTGACGAATTGCGCCACCTCGCCGTCCCGCCCCGCCCAGGCGTTCACCGCATTTGCGGGCACGCCAAAACATTCGCCCTCCAAAACCGCGCCCGGAGGTGTCGTCTGGCTGCGCGACCGCAAGGTCAATTGCACCACACCATCCAGCCGTTGCAGGGCCTCGTTTACGGTCACGTGTTTTTGCGCCTGCGACGCGGCCAACAGCGGCAGGCTCAGGTTTGTGGTATCAGTCATTGATCTCGATCCTTGCAAATGGTCCGGGGCCGAAGCGCGCAGAAACCTGTGCCACTTCAATAGTATAAGGCGCGGTCACCCCATCAGAGGCCCGCATGGTATCGCTATAGGAAAAGGCCGGAACGCCGACGCTGGCCTCGCGTTGCAGCACGCCGTCCGTGTCGCGGATGCGCAGGATGTAGCTTTCCACATCCTCGCCCAACGGCACGTCGGTTCCCTGCCAGCTATCGCCATCAATCCGCGTGCGCCTGATCCAGGTGATTTCGCGACCGGTGCCGACCTGCGGCGCGCGCAGATGCGCCGGGGCGTAGGGCCTGAGCCCGATACCGTCAAAGGCCAGATCGCGATGCACATAGCTCGGATGGTCATAGCTCTTTGCCGCCTGCCCCACCCGGTAATGCCGCGACAGACCCCGCGCCGACAACGCCATGTCGATCTGCTGCGGCCCGCCATCCAAGAGCACAAAGAGCGAGCCCACCGGCCAATCCGGCGGCATGGTTGCGTCACTGCCCGCCTGCCCGCGCAGCCGCATCGTGATGTCCCACAGGTCTTCGCCCACCAGCGTGGCATCGGCAAACTGGATCACTTCCCAATTCGCGCCATCGCCATCGCCAATCGCGGCCGCATTGGCCCCGTTCAGAACATCCTCAAGCGGGGCCGAGGCCAGCGCACCGGCGCTCAACCGCACCCTGAGCGCCGGGCCACGGTCCCAGCCCCCCGGTTCGGCGGCAAATAGGGGGCTTTCCAAAACGCCCACAACAGATCTGCGTTCGACCAACGTATTCAATGCATACCCGCTGTCATTGGCCGAACTATAGGCCGCGACAACCCCCGGCCAGGGCACAGCAGCAACCGCCAGATGCGGCGCATGTTCAACTTCGTCGCCGGTCAACAGCGGTAGATCCAGAAACACCGGGCTGACTGGCACTGGCGGCACGAAGGCTTCCAATGTCACCGCCTCATCAACCGTGTCGGAGGGCTCGTAGATCTCCATTTCGGATCGCACCGCCTCAACCTGACGCGCGCCCGCATCCTCGACCCGGTCCACCCGCCATGATGAACCATCTTCCATCTCAAAGATCGTCCCGGCACCGATATCGACGCGCGATGGCGGCAGGGCAAAACTGATCGTATCCCGCGCCACCCGCGATTCCGCCAACCACCGTTCGGCCACGGCCCGGCCTTCACCCACTGTCATGACCAGCGGCAGATCGCTTTGGCTGATGCCATCCTCGGCGTCGTCGGGAAACACCGCCTCACCAACGCGGGTCTCATAGGCACCCGCCGCCTCGACATGCGACAGCCGCACCCGGCCCACCATATCGGTGCGCGGCTGGCGGCTGTTGACCGGGGCCGCCAGACCATCCTCGCCCACGGCCATCAGGTCAGCGTCGACGACCGCCTCGGTCCTCCCTACACGCGACCGAAATACCAGCTTGCCCTCGCGCTCGCTCACCTCAAAGCCATAGGCCAGCATCAAAGGCTGCATCCGCGCCCGCCCGCTTTCTACGTCCGCCGATGCCGCGCCGCGCACGAACCCGTACAAACCGCTGACATCATAATCAAAAACGCCCGCAGCCTCGCAAATTTCGGCCACCACATCGGCCAAAGGCTGCGCCCCCATCCGGCCCGAGATCCAATGCCCGCGCGCGTGGTTTTCGCCGTCCGACCACAGCGCCATGTTATTCGGAAACGCAGGCCACGGCCGCGCGTCCCAGGCCCAGACATAGGCGTGGTCCATATCCAGCATCGGCGCGTCATAAAGCTCCGAAACCGGGTTCTTCTGAGGGTCCAGCCAATAGCTCGTCATCGCGCGCAGATATTGCATCTGCATCAGGTCATCGCGTCGACCGTTTGAATAATGCGGGATGCCCGATTCCGAAGATTTCGGATCAAGGAACTTGTTGGGCTGGTTGCTGCCCTTGTCGATGGCCGCACAGCCCATCTCGGTAAAGCGGATGGGCTTTGACTGCGGCACCCACGCGGTTGAGACTGCGGGCCAGGGCGATACTTCCGCGCCAAACAAAATCACGTCCTCACCCGGTGCCGCGGCACCTGGGCCGAAATCCAGCCTCACATCCGAGGCCGATGAAAACCGCACGATCATCCGCAGTGTGTAGATATCGCCGCCGTGATCGGTGACCTCGATATCGCGAGCCTCATGGACAGCCGAGGCAACTTTCGGGAAAACGCCCGCATCGCCCAGGATATTCACATTGCCATATTGGTGGATCAAAAAGGCGCGATATGCGCCCGATGTTCCCAACTTGAACGTCAGGCGCACTTCAAAATCCGACCCGGTGGTCACCGGAAACTTCTGCGGACTGATCACACGGTCATTCGCGTGCTGGCCGTAGATCACCCGCACCGCATTTTGATATCGCCCAAAGGTCTCGTTTGACGGGATCGCCGTGGCCCACAGAACCGCCTGCCAGGTGTCGGGTATCTGCCCGCCCACCAGAATTGAGGTTTCGATCGGGTCTTTCCGCTCAAAGTGAGGTCGCTGCCACCAGTTGCGAATATCCTTGTAGCGAAAAATCCAGGGCTTGTTTTCCAGCCCATCTGAAATTTCCAGGCGCTTTTGCGCATCGCGCCCGGCGGCCGATCCGTAATACCAATCATAGCCCTCGCCGCCTTCGATATTGGCGTGCAGATACTCCAGATCGTAGATCGAGCGCCATGCTGCATCGGCATGGTCCTGTCCCTCGCGCCAGTCAGACAGGGGCATGTAATTGTCGATGCCGATAAAGTCGATATTGGCATCCGCCCAAAGCGGATCGAGGTGGAAATAAACATCGGCCGAGTCATCCTGCGGGTGATAGCCGAAATATTCCGACCAATCGGCGGCATAGGAGAGCTTTGCATCGGGCAGCAGAATGCGCACCTCCGCGGCTAAGTCAATCAACGCCTGAACGGCAGGAAACCCCTTTGCACCGCGCAATTGTGTCAGGCTGCGCATCTCGGACCCGATGCAGAAGCTTTCGACCCCGCCCGCCGCTGCACAGAGCGCCGCATAATGCAGGATGAAACGGCGATACCGCCACTCTGAGGGGCCGGAATAGCTGACCTGTCCGCCCGAAACCGAAAAATCCGACGCAGATGCGGTCCCGAAAAACGCCGCCACCTCTGCATCCGCCGCCGCCGTTTGATCCGGTGTACCAGCCACGCCCGGTGCCTTCGCGCCGGTGATCCGCCCGCGCCAGGGCAAGGCTGGCTGGTCGCCGGTTTCGGCCCAAGGGTCCGGCAACCCGCTGCCGTCGAGAATATCCATCAACAGGAACGGGTAGAACATCACATCCTGCCCCGCGCCCTTCAGCGCCGCGATGGCTTCGATTACCGACGCATCGGCGGGCGTGCCGCCATAGATCGCGCGCCGCTCAACCTGCGCGATCACCTCGGCGCTCGCCCGCGTCTCACCAGCCACGACCCAGGGCATCTCGGCCCCGTCGGCCTCCTGCTGTTCCACCTTGGGCTTCACGCGGCACTGGCCCGCGCGCAGGTCATCGCCAAACCAACTGACGATCAGGCTGGTGGCACCGCAATTGGGCAATTCCCCCTGCAGATTGTCCAACGCGCGCAGGAAATCCGCCTCGCCGCTGGCGGTATTCACATTGGCACTGGCCGATTTGCCAAAGCCATGCGCATAGCTCACGGATGTGGTGGCCAGCGCATATTCGCCAGTCCCCGGCATCATTGCCACGGCCCGGATCGCCTGGCTCGGTTGCGGCGGGCTGTCCAGCATCTCGGGCTGCGCAGGCCGGATCACCTCGAAACTCAACTGCGGTACCCGGTTGCCATAGGGTGTCAGGTCCAGATCCTCGATCACCACATAAGCAATGCCGCGATAGGCCGGCACCATGCCTGCCCCTTCCACGGCCTCCATCTTGGGGTCGGGCATCTGGTCATCGGTGCCGCGATAGACGCGCATCGTGACGTCGGACTGCGCAATCTCGGCCCCATCGGCCCAGACCCGGCCCACCCGCGCAATTTCTCCCTCGCAGAGCGCCACCGCAAGGCTCACCGAATAGCTGTAGCTGGCGGTGCGTGGTTGTGGTGGCGCGCCCTTGCCGCCGCCCGTCACCGCGACATCTTCACGAAACTGCGTGGCCCAGATCACCTGCCCGCCCAGCCGCATCTGACCGAACAGCCGCGCCACCGGCGCACCCTCGGCGGCACCCGTCAGGCGAAACCGGTCCACCCGGCCCTGCTCGATCACCTCCGAGCCCTGCCCCAACAGCCGCTGGTCAATGACCCGGCCCAACGTGGCCCCCACCGCACGCCCGATCACAGCGCCGGTCAGCCCCAGGACCGTGCCCGAGGACAAACCGCCGATCGCGGCACCCGCCGCTGACAGAAGGATAGTCGCCATGAATTCAGGTCCTTTCCGGAAACGCAAAACGCGCCACGATGCGCCGTTCCCACGGCGGCGTCAGGGCGCTCTCGACAACTCCATGACCGCTATAGGCATGGATGAATGTGGGGCAGGTTCCGGTTTCGGCCTGCAATCCCAGATGTTTGGCAACTGCCCCCTGACGCATGCGAAAGAGCAGCACATCGCCCTCGGCGTCCTCACTCAGAGGTTTGGGCCTCAGTTGCCGCAACGCCGCGCGCCACAGCCGTTCGTCACCCTGCGGCTCGGACCAGTCGCGCGTATAGGCGGGCACCGCCTCGGGCTCAGCCCCGAACACTCCCCGCCACACACCGCGCACCAACCCCAGACAATCGCAGCCTGCCCCGAGGCTTGAGGCCTGATGCACATAAGGCGTTCCGATCCAGCCGCGCGCGGCGGCGATAACCGGGCTCATCGCAGACTCCCGCCGCCCTTTGGCGCGCTTCCGCGACCGGGATAAGCCATCACCCAATCATCGCCGGGAATGTCCGGAAATCCCTGAAAGTTCAGGATATTGGAAAATTTCAAACGACAGGTCTCCAGCCGCTTGTCGCATCCCGCCTCCAGCCGCACCGTATCGCCCGCGGCGATTTCGGCGCGCAGTTCCTCCCACAGCTCGACCCGGCGCGCGCCGCCCGCATAGCGGTCGTTCTTGATCACACCGATCAGGCCTTGAGCCGACCCAGACAGCACCGTCAGCCGCCCACGTTCGAACCAACGCGGCGAAAATTCATCGAGCCCGGCAAAGACCAGCACCCGATCTTCCTCAATCCGGGTCACCGCGCCTTCATGGGCATAGCCCGAGATCGCAAGATCGAACCCACAGGCCGCGTCGCCCAAAACAGCTGAACAGGGCTTTTGAAACACCCGCCCCTCAGGCCGATTCATCGGTTCGGCCAGGCCGCGCAATTCGACCTGAAACGCCCCGCCCTGGCGCTCAAGCTCGCCGAACGATCCCTTGAATTGCAGCGCCCGGTTCTCCGGGGCCGACCAGTTGACCAGCCAGGCCTCCACTACCGCGCCATCGAACCGGCCGGCCAGAATATCCGCTTCGGTGATCGCGGCATCGCTCAGCGCGCCGACGGCTTCGGTATTGTCCACCGACAGGCCCGTGGTCTGGCTCAGCGCCGCCGCCGACAGGCCGGTATCGGCCTTGAACACGGTGCCCTCGAACGCCAGGGCGACGTCATGATCGGTAAAGCCATAGGTCGCCCCATCGGCCCGCGTCACCCGCCAACAACGCGCAACCTCGCTGGTGCCGGTCTGCAGATGCGCCAGCAACCCCTCGCTTGCCCCGCTCATACCCGGATCTCCACCACCGGCACATCCGGCGCTTCACCGGCCTGAAAACTGGCCAGCGAAGTCTGGATCCGATCAATGTCAAAGCGAACCGGCACGTCAAATTCAAAGCTCGCCGCAACCTCCACCCCCGCATCAGGGGCGTCGTTGAAGCTGATCAGCCCGGTCGCGTGATCGACATCGAAATGCGTGCGGTAGACCAGCTCGGCCTCATCCAGCCCCGCCACCACGCTGCCATCCACCGGCTTGGTAATCGGGCGGGCATAGGTCTCGGCCCCTGACCGGTAAACCTTGGCCAACTGAAACACCCGCGTCTCGCCATCGCCCACCCCGATCACATTATCCCGAAAATGCAACGGTTTGGAGGGTGCCGTGCCCTTGAAATCCGACCAGTCCTTCCAGCGAAACCCGTGCAATTGCCCGCGCCTCGCCTCGAAAAACGCGATCAGCGTCTCGATATCGTCCAATGACCGCATACCGACACCCGCATCATAGCGGCGGCGCGAATGCGCCCAGGGGGTGTTGCGTTCCTCAAACCCGTTGGCCAGCGTCACAACTTCCGTGCGCCGCTCCGGCCCGCCGACCGAGCCAAAGCTCAGATTGGTGGGAAAGCGTATCTCATGAAATGCCATCTCAGGGCCTCCCTCAACGATTGCGTTGCCCGCGCGACAGCGCCCGGCCCATCTGGGCAGCAATCTGGCTTTTTGATTTCTGGAACCCCTGCACATCGGGGGTCTGGATGTTCATGGTAATATTGACCGGCGCGCCGCCGCCGCGTGCCTGCACACCCAAACGCCCATCGGCCCCGCGGGTCAGCGGCATGATCGCCTCGGGCCCCGCCTCGCCCATCAGGCCCATCCCCCCGCGCATGGCGAAATTGGTCGGGCCATTGACAATGCCGCCCTGGGCAAAGGGCGTCACCCGCCCGCCGGAAAACGCGCCGCCTTTTTCAAATGGCAAAATGCCCGAAACCAGCGCGTTGACGCCGTTGGCCAGAGCCCCGCCCATGGCGTTCTGAACCGGGCGTAGGGCCGTGTTATAGGCTGCATCGACCATGCTTTGCGCCACGCTGCGCAACGCATCCGACAGCCGCATCCCGTCAAACACCACCCCGTCAAAGGCGCGCCTCAGCCCGGTGCCAAACGACCGGCTCAGCCCCTGCACCTCGCGGCCGGTATAGAGCATGGTCTCCTGCATCGTGCGCAGCTCGCCCTGAAAGGCCGCAACCATCGCCGTGGCCGATCCCAACGATGCCTCAAGCTCTCCCAATTCGGCGTCAAAGCCGTCAATTTCTTCATCCATTGCCATCGTCCTTCACATCCGCATCGGGAAAACGGGCGGCCAGGGCCTCAAGCCCCGCCCGTCCCATAGGCGCAATGCCGGGCTCGTCACCCATCAAAAGCAGCAATTCCGCAGGCGTCAGCGCCCAGAACGCCGCCGGTCGCAACCCGAGCCCCTGCATCCCGGCCCGCATCAGACCGGGCCAGTCGAACGGTCTAGCGCCGCTCATTGGGGCGGCCGGAAGGCCAACGCCAGCAGCCGCGCGGCAACGCGCGCGGCCTCCAACGGTCCACCGGCGATCTCGGCCTTGGCCAGATCGCACAGCTCACCATTCCAACCGCCCCCCCGCAGCCCCGCGCAGACCAGCGCCAGAACATCGCGCGACTTGAACCCGCCCGCCTCGAACCGTTCGACCAGATCGGCAATGCTTTCCGCATTCAGCCAGGTTTCCAGTTCGGCCAGCGCGCCCAGGGTCAGTTTCAAAACCCTGCGTTCGCCATCCAGTTCCAACACCACTTCGCCTGCCCAGGGGTTCGCCATGGCTCAGAGCGCCGTGAACGAGAGCAGGCCCGCCGATGCCAGCGACAGCTCATAGCTCGCCTCGCCATCATGGCTGCCCGCATATTCGATCGAGGTGATCTGAAAGGCCCCCTCGACGGTTCCGAAATCGGGGATGATGACCTGAAATTCCGGCACTTCCCCATCAAAGAAAATCTGGCGGGCGCGCTCATCGGTGGCCGCATCGCGAAACACGCCCGAGCCAGAGATGGCAGCCGATTTCACACCGCCACCGGCCAGCAGCTCGCGCCAGCCGCCGACACTTTCCAGACTGGTGACATCCACCGTCTCCGCATTGAAGCTCAGCCGCGACGCACGCAGGCCGGCCATGGTCTGAAACGTCGATGTGCCGTCCAGATCGACCTTGATCAGCAGGTCCTTGCCATTTTGGGCAACCATATCATTCTCCAGTTATATCAAGTGCCTAGGGTTGTGTATTCACGCAATGGCTTCGTCCAGCCGGGCGCGAAACCAGATGTCGATCCGGCGGTTGGTGTTGGTTCGCACGGCCGTCGCGCGGTAAAACTGAATGCGGCTCACACGGCCCCGGCTCAGGCTCAAGGGAGCGGCCAGAACAGCGTCCGACACCGCCGCTGCCGCCTGCTTGGCCAGATGAAACCCGGCCCCCGTGGTGACGACCGAGACGCTGAACTCATGCAGCGCGCCACCCTCGGATCCGTCGCTCTTGTCGCGTACCTTTTCGGGGCCGAGCGTGACGTAGATCTCGGGCTGCGGCCCCGGCGGCATCGCGTCATAAACCTCCGCGCCGACAACCGCCGCCAACCCCGCATCGACGCTCAGGACGCCATAAACCGCCGTCTGAAGCGCCGCTGTCATGCCATAGCTCATGCGCCCTCCTCCTCGGTGGCAAAGCAGATCAGAAACCGCCCCTCGGCGTCGGCCTCCGTCACCGCATCAATGGAAAAAAGCCGGTCGCCATCGCGAAACCGCTGCAACGGCGTGGGCCGCGATGGCGCGCCTTGCGGGGCCGCGCGGACGGTGATCCTGAACCCCATCCGCGCCAGATCGCCGCTTTCGCGGCCGGTCCGGGGCAAGATCTCGCCCCAGACCGTGCCAAGCGGCTGCCAGACCTCGTTAAATCCGCCCGCGCCATCGGCAACCCGCACCGGGGCCTCCAAGAGCAGGCGGCGTGACAGATTTGGCCGCATCATCCGCCCACTCCCCGCATCCGCACCGGCCGGTAAGGCTCGATCAGCACGGCCACACCCATGGCAATCCCCGCCTCTCCGGTGCCCTGCGCCTCATAGATATCGGCGGCCTGGATCAGAACCGCCTGGCGCAGATCGGCGGGGATGCTCGGCCAGTCCAGCCCAAAACCCGCCACCATCTCGATCTCGATCGACCCGCCGCGCGACGGGTTCGGCAAGCTGCCCGTCGCCTCCAGAACCGGACGATGCGCATCCTTGCGCAAGGTGTAGGCCTCCGCGTCCACCACCGTTTCGACACCGCCGCGCGTGATCACCTTGACCGAAGTGATGCTTTGCACCGGAGCCACAGGCAGGGCCTGTTCCTGCGCCGATTTCCACCCGCTCAGATACCAGATGAACCCACGCTGAAAGAGCGCTTTTCCGATCCGCGCCTCGATCGTCGCAAGCGACGCCCTCAGGCAGCTATCCAGCTGCGCATCCTGACTGCCATCATCGGCAAAACCCGACGCCAAGCGCAGGTGATCGGTAAGCTCGGTCACCGGCAGCAATGCGCTTGGAACCGAGGACATTTCGACCATCATCATATTGTGTTTTCTCCACCAAAGAACTGCCTCAGGAAATGGCATGGCAAGGCCCTGCACCGCTCATGCGGAGGACAAAATGGCTGGAGGCCGCCGGACCCCGCCATGCCGCCCGCCCCGACCCGATCCAGGGGTCGGAGCGCGCATCATGTGCCTGCAATTCGCGCCCGATCAGGTGATGCCGAATTTCAGCAGCTTGATCGCCGCGAAATCACTGACATCGCCGCCAACCCGCTTGGTGGCATAGAAAAGCACATGCGGCTTGGCGCTGAACGGATCACGCAGAACGCGCAATTCGGGACGCTCGGCAATGGTGTATCCGGCGTCGAAATTGCCAAACGCGATGGCCATGGCATCCGAGGCGATGTCGGGCATGTCTTCAGCGATCAGAACCGGATAACCCATCAGGCGCGCGGGCTCTCCGGCGGCCAGACCATCGGACCACAGGAACCGGCCATCGGCATCCTTCATCTTGCGCACCGCACCTGCGGTTTTCGAATTCATCACGAAATTCGCATTTGCGCGATATCGCGCGCCCAGCGAATAGACCAGATCGACAATGGCATCGGCGGGGTTGGTGGCGTCAAAATCTCCCGCCGCGCCGGTGATGACATAGCCCAGATTGCTCCAGCTCCAGGTCGCGTCATCGACCGTCGGATGGGTCAGGAACCCAGTCGGCTTGTCGATACCGTCGCCCGCGATAAAGGCCATGGCCTCGGCGCGCGAAAACTTGTCGGCGATGCGTTCAGCCAGCCAACCCTCGATGTCAAACGCCGTGTCATCCAGCAGACGCTGGCTCGCCTTGGGCAGCGCCGACAGCTCGTGCAGCGGGATCGAGATGCGCTCGATCTGCGGCGTGCTGGTTTCAACAGACGCGGCAGTTTCGCTGGCCCAACCGGCCCCCACATCGGTCTGATCGATCAGCACGTCAAAGGACGTCGCCTCGACATTCACCACATTGGCAACCGAGCGCAGGCTGGAGGACCCGCGCAGCACGCCCTGGATCGCTTCCGCCGTCTGCGGATCGACCAGATAACCGCCCTCGGCATTGACGGCGGTGTTCAGCGCCTTGCCTTCCAGCTCAAGCCCGCGCAGGCCGTCATCATCGCCGGTGCGCAGATAGGTGCCCATGGCTTTCTTGTGCGGTGCACCCTCATGGGTCGCAGCACACAGCGCCGGGCGCGAATGGGTCATGGTTTTGGTTTTCAGCATCGAAATACGCTCTTCCTGTTTTGCAAGTTTGGTGGTCATGTCGTCCTGGAACTGGCTGAATTCATTCAGAAACCCTGCCAGTGC
>Ga0316205_10001594_pt1 | contig 27455 bp, 25 predicted proteins | sample 3monthpyrite_MG_FD_204941 | JGI IMG/M metagenome (GOLD analysis project Ga0316205, IMG submission 204941) | Microbial mat bacterial communities from mineral coupon in-situ incubated in ocean water Damariscotta River, Maine, United States -... | ecosystem: Environmental > Aquatic > Marine >... | reverse complement strand
TTCCGCTTATAAATATTTATATCATACAGATAGTTAAAGAAATTTTACGTTATTTATAACGCCATGTAGTGGAAATAAAACATTCCAGATAATAAATTCGCATAAACCATAGACGATGAAACATATAAGCCAGGACAATATTCAACGCTCACGAGAAATGCTTCTTTATACTGTTTTCATATGTTATACATTTGTGAACTTTTCGAGATACGCAAGTGACACTTAAGCAATATCATTGCTTTCATTACAAGACCAATAGAAAAGGATAAGCATTATGAACCGACGCCATTTTATATTCACCTGCATGGCTTTGGCACCACTACCGTTTGTTGCCTCACGCTCTTTTTCAAAAGAAATAAGTTCATCAGAGATCATGCCGATCACCAAGTCAGATGCCGAATGGAAGCAACTACTGACGCCCATTCAATATGACATTCTGCGTAACGAAGCTACTGAACGCGCCGGAAGCAGCCCATTAAACGATGAAAAACGTGATGGCCAATACCATTGCGCGGGTTGCGACTTAGCTTTATTCAACTCTGAAATGAAATTCGATAGCGGCACAGGCTGGCCGAGTTTTTATACATCACTACCTAAAGTATTAGAAACCAAAATTGATTTTAAATTAATTTTTCCACGCAAGGAATATCACTGTGCACGCTGTGGCGGCCACCATGGCCATATTTTTTCTGATGGCCCAAAACCAACCGGTGAACGCTGGTGCAACAATGGTGCCGCGCTAAAATTTATTCCTGCTTGAAAACTTACAAGGAACAAACGATGTTACGCAACAAATTATTAGGACTATTGAGCATTGCATTATTGCCTTTTGTGGTTAACGCAATGTCGCCAAACAAAGAAAAATCAATAACTAACGATGGTTATCAAATTGCCACTTTCGCCGGCGGCTGCTTTTGGTGTGTAGAATCCGATTTCGATAAAGTCACTGGTGTCATCAAAACCATTTCCGGTTATACCGGTGGAAAGCAAGACAACCCCACATACAAACAGGTCTCATCTGGTCGCACTACACACGCTGAAGCCGTACAAATTACCTTCGACCCAAAACAGGTTAGCTACGAACAATTACTGGAAACATTTTGGCGCAGCATTGACCCGACGACCAGCGATGGACAATTTTGCGATCATGGTGATCAATATCGCACAGCAATTTATTATCATGACAATGAACAGCTCAAGCTTGCTGAAAAATCTAAATCAACACTGATCATGAACAAACCTTTCAGCAAACCCATCGTGACAGAAATCACCCAGTCCAGTGAATTTTTTCCTGCCGAAGACTATCACCAAGACTATTATATAAAAAACCCGCTACGGTATAAGTACTATCGATACAGCTGCGGACGTGATCAACAACTGACCGAACTTTGGGGGGAAAGCTAGCCTAAGAGCTAGTCTAAGAACTACAGGAGAGCATCGAACAACCGGCTTTATGGCGCGCCCAATCTGGGCGCTTTTTGGCAAACTCATCTTTACCAGGCTGTTCGTCATAGGGTTTACGCAGCACTTCCAGCAACTCATTAACCATCGAATAATCACCTTGCTCAGCTTTATCTATGGCAAGTTGCGCCAAGTAATTTCGCAAAACATATTTAGGATTCGTCGCATTCATACGTCGAGTTCTTTCTTGATAACTCACACTGCCCTTACTTAATCTACTTATATATTCTCTCACCCAACGCCCAATGCGCTGCAGATTTTCACCTTGCAACTGCTCAGGAACATAGTAGGCATCCAATAACGGCGCAATGAGTTGTTCATTTGATTTATCTTCGGTCGATTGACCTTCAACATCCAGCAAGACCAGGCTTCTAAAAAAAACACTCATGTCCGTCTCAACCAATTGCAACACGACAATAAGCTCGTCAATTAAAAACTGATCCGTGTCGGGTTCAAAGTTCGTTATGCCAAGCTTTTCAGCCATCATTGTTTGCCAATTATTTTCGTAAGCTTTTAATGCGTTTTCTAATGCTGCTTGCAAGCTTTCAACATCAGGGATTAACGGCGTCAATGCTTGCGCAAGCTGAGCCAGGTTCCACAAAGCCACCTGAGCTTGCGCACCAAAGCGATAACGACGTCCACCAGCATCGGTGGTATTAGGCGTCCAATCCAGATCGTAATCTTCCAGCCAACCGTATGGACCATAATCGATAGTCAGACCCAGTATTGACATATTGTCGGTGTTCATTACACCATGAACAAAACCGACCCTTTCCCAATGCAGCACCATGGCCATCGTTGTTTGGCAGACTTCTTCAAACCATGACAAATAAGTTTCTGTTGAAGGTTCGCCAAGATGCGGGAAGTCGGTACGAATAGTGTAATTCACCATTTTTTTCAGCAGCTCAATCTCACCTCTTGAGGTCAATATTTGAAAGCTGCCAAAACGTGTAAATGAAGCTGCGACACGACATACCACGGCTCCTGGTTCATGCTGAGCATTGCCGTCATAAAACATATCCCTCAGCACTTGATCACCCGTTGAAACAAGGCTCAGAGCGCGCGTCGTCGGTACACCCAAATGATGCATCGCTTCACTACAGAGAAACTCCCGTATCGATGAACGTAACACAGCCAGCCCATCTGCAGTCCGACTATAAGGCGTCGGTCCCGCGCCTTTAATCTGCAATGCCCAACGCTTACCAGATTGATTTACGATTTCGCCTAAATTTATAGCACGCCCATCGCCCAGCTGACCTGCCCAACTGCCAAACTGGTGACCGCCATAACATGTTGCATAAGAGTCCATTCCCGACAGCATCCTATTACCAGAAAATACCTTGAGAAAAGCTTCAGACTCACAAATCTCAACCGAAAGATCCAAATCTTTAGCCACTTCATGCGCATAAGCTACAAGCGTGGGCTGAGAAACTTTTTTCGTTTGTACGCGAGAAAAGCAGGATCCAAGCACCTGACGCTGATAATTTTCAGCCACAGGATCGGCAGGCAAATCACGCGTAAAACGATTATCAAAAACCAGCTCTTCGAGATTTTTCAGCATGTTTTACGCTCAGTTTTGAATGTAAAAATTAGAAGTGAAATTTCAATCCGCACTTGAAATAGTGCTAATAGTAATAACATCTGATGGGTGAAACAGGTAAGCTGCATTCCCTCTTTTGCAGAGAAAATGCAGCATAGTTTACAGCTGTCGCCATAAACTACCTTTTTTTACTTGATAAGCTTTAGATATGCAACGTGGTTTGCACACGTCTGATATTACCAACTGAACCCGACAACACCACTGTATCAGTCGTCATAAAACGTCCCTCGGCGTCAGTACCCACTTTCACATGATTTACATAGGCACCACTGGTCAAACCCGTTGCAATGAACATGCAATCATCAGAATTCACCAACTCATCACGTGTGATAATACGTTGGGTATCGATACCTTCTTTTTTGCACAATTCGATTTCAAAATCTTTCTGCGGCGCCATACGGCCAAACATTTCAGCACCCATCGCACGTGCAGCACATGCTGTGACAATGCCTTCGGGAGTACCACCAACACCAAACAACGCATCTGAACCCATATTCAGCACCGCTTGAATCGCACCGTTTACATCACCGTCTGTCGCAAGTCGAACTTTAGCACCACAAGCATAGATTTCTTGAATCATGGTTTTATGACGCGGCTTATCAAGAACAAATACTCGGATCTCTTTAATATCTTTACCCAGCGCTTTTGCCAACTGATCAAGTCTCACAGCAACTGGCGCCTCTGCATCAATCTTGCCGCGCGCAGCTTTTGGGTAAACCTGTTTATCCATGTAAAAACATGAACCTGGACGATACATACTGCCGGCAGGTGCTGCCGCCAGCGTCACAATGGATCCCGGCATATCTTTGGCAAATAGATTGGTCCCTTCAATCGGATCAACCGCAATATCAACACCAATACCACTACCTGTGCCCACCTCTTCATCATCATACAGCGCAGGCGCTTCATCTTTAGCCCCTTCGCCAATAACAATGACGCCTTTCATTTCCACCTGATTGATACGCGAGCGCATCGCATCTACCGCTAAACCATCACCCTCATCCTTTTGCCCAGAACCAACAAAAGGTGCACAAGCACGTGCAGCAGCTTCGCACACTTCAACAAGATCGATTTTAAGATCTGAAACAGACGTCATTTTTACTCTCCAAAGTTATCATCGAAACTACAACGGCCACTAAACAAGGAACAACGCCATAGTTTTTAAAATTTAATAAACACATTAATTGACACACTTTACCCTCAGAAAGCACTGCTAGCAAATCTCAGCAACCAAGAATATTCAGGCATGAACTAGTAATTGGGATGACCGATTATGAAAGCTAACAATCAGAAAATACTCGACATGTTTTAATATGGCAATGTCAACCATCACAGTCTAACCAAGTCCAGATTAAAACGAGATAATCCGTACATAAGCTGTACATTAATCCGTACATTGGAAACTAACAGACATGGCCAAAACCACTGAACGACTAAAGCCGGCAGTTATCCTGACGGCAATGCGCTATACCTGCAAGCCAGCATATCAGGCAGCCCACACATGCCGAGTCTTACGCAAAGAAGGCATAGACCCCATTGAACATAAAAAACAACTGGAAGCCACCAAAATACTTGAGCAAGCTAAACTCCATAACCTTCAAGGAATGCGCACTGGCATACATCAATTCTCACCAAGCAGGATGGAAAAATCGCAAGCACGAACAACAATGGCGCAACACCCTAGAAACCTATGCCCACCCTTTCATTGGCAATAACGGTGCAAGATATTGATACGATAAAATCTCAACTTAGGTAGACAGTTTATACTGTTTTATATCCATATAGGAGTCGAGAGTAACGTACAGAAATGCACAACATTAAACGTGGTGCGTCAATTCAGCGGGTAAGTTGTGTCTAAAATTTGCTAGATCAGATAGATAGAAAGAGGCGATTTCGAATAGATACTCTAAGGAAACCGCCTTTTTTGACAACGTAAACACGAATCAAAGTTGCTATGGGCCGATTCGCATATAAATCTGCGGATCTTGTAAAGGTCTCAAATACTATTTAAATGCCATCCCCGGATTTTTACCCATGGCTTTAAGTATTTTAGCCAAAGGGCAAAAACCGGAGAAGGCGGCCTGAAGCATGTTGGCACCGACAAAAGCCGTCAACCACAGCCAGTAAGGTGAATGCAATTGACTCAATGCCACACTGACAAGAATTACAGTGCCTGCAAAAGCGAGTACGATTCGATCAATGTTCATGATGTTAGCTCCTCAATTTCAGTGTACATCAAAAAATATTCTGTTGTATTAATATTTGCATATGATAATATGAAATGCAAGTTATTTAAAATTGATTGCAAGAGACAAAGACAGGCAAGCGATGAGTAAACACAAAGACAGTGCCTTGATTCGGTATGCAGTAGACCACCCCAGGGCCGTCAGCTGGGCCATGGGGCTATCCACACTCATGCTGATATTGCTGGCATTACTGCCCAGCCTCTGGCCAGCAACATTTAATTCGCTCAACCCGCTGAAGGTGGATACAGACCCGGAGAACATGCTGGCCGAAGATGCCCCCGTGCGCGTTTTTCATAACGAGATGAAGCGCACTTTCTCCTTGAACGACATGGTGGTTGTTGGTGTTGTTAATAACGAAGAGCCTAACGGCGTATTCAACCCCGACTCGCTCAAGCGGGTTTATGAACTCACCGAGTTTGCCAAAACACTCACTTGGCCAGACCCGCAAGACCCAGACAAACAGGCGGGTGTTATCGAGGCTGATATGATGGCTCCCTCCCTGGTGGATAATATGGAGCAGGGCGGTCCGGGGGTTGTCAATTTCAGCTGGTTGATGGAGAAACCACCCACCAGCGAGGCGGAAGCACTCGCCATCCGCGATCGTGCACTACGGATCCCGCTGCTAAATGACACCCTGGTGAGTAACGACGGCAAAGCCCTGGCGCTCTACCTGCCCCTGACGGAAAAACACTACAGCTATCAAGTGCGCGAAGCACTGCTAGAGAAGATCGCCAGTTGGCCTGATTCAGCCGATGAGTTTCATATCACTGGTCTGCCCGTCGCCGAAGATACCTTTGGTGTTGAGATGTTTATTCAGATGGCAGTCGCTGCACCGGCGGCAATGTTGGTGATTTTTCTGCTGTTGTGGTTCTTTTTCAAAAAACTGATCTTGGTTGTTTCGCCGATGATCGTCGCCGTGGTTTGCTCGCTCTCCGCCATGGGTGCCCTTGTCATCAGTGGCAATACCGTTCACATCATGAGTTCCATGATTCCAATCTTTATCATGCCCATCGCGGTACTGGACGCGATTCACATCCTGTCCGATTTTTTTGATGAATACCCCAAACACAGGGACCGCCGCAAAGCGATACTTGAGGTGATGCGCCACCTCTACAAACCCATGCTCTTCACCACACTTACCACGGTGGCCGGTTTTGCATCCCTGGCACTAACGCCCATTCCCCCTGTGCAGGTGTTTGGCCTGTTTATCTCTTTGGGAGTGCTTCTTGCCTGGTTCTGGACCATTGTCTTTATTCCGGCCTTCATCATGCTCATTCCCGAAGAAAAGTTGGCCAACTTCGGCTACAAGATTAAAATGGGCAGTAACGAACATGCTCCCACGATTATGTCCAGATTATTAAACGGCGTTGGGCGGCAGACCTATCGTCATGCGCGCATGATATTGATGGGGACTGCCGTCGCAGTGTTGGTGGCGGTCTATGGCATCAGCCAAATCAACATCAACGACAACCCCATTAAATGGTTCGACAGTGAACACCCCATTCGTATCGCCGACAAAGTATTAAACGAACACTTCGGTGGTACCTATATAGCCTATCTGGCGCTTGAAGCCGCTCAAACAAGTGACAAAAATGATGCGCAAACGCTGGTCAAACGGCTGCTGGCGCACCAGAGTAGCGCCGAAGAGGAGCAGATTGAGAACGCAGCAGAGGTGTTCGGCACCGTTCGCCAGCGCATCGAACAGAGCGATCTAACATCGGTACAGCGATTTGTGGAAGCACAACTGGACAGTGCCGGGGACGACTATTACGACGCTTGGGATGCCGCAATGACATTTTTCGATCAGGCGCAGCAACAACGCGAAGTATTTAAACAGCCAGAAGTATTAAACTACGTTGCGCAGTTGCAGGAGTACCTGGCCTCGCTTGGCGTGGTGGGTAAAACCAACTCCGTTGCAGACATCGTTAAAACCGTGCATCGTGAACTGCTATCAGGTGAAGCATCAGCATTTCGTATTCCCGACAGCGCCAACGCCGTCGCGCAGACTCTCGTGACCTTTCAAAATAGCCATCGTCCCCAGGATCTGTGGCACTTCGTTACCCCCGACTACCGTCAAGCAAACATTATGGTGCAACTCACCAGCGGCGATAACCAGGACATGGCCGCTGTTGCGCGGGCGTTGGATGACTACATCAGCCAAAACCCACCGCCGCTTGAATTGAAGCAGCGCTGGTTTGGGCTGACTTACATCAACGTCATCTGGCAGGATGAAATGGTTGCCGGGATGGCCAAAGCATTTGCAGGTAGCTTTGTTATCGTCATGCTAATGATGATCTTCCTCTTTCGCTCCGTTTTGTGGGGGGTGCTCTCCATGGTGCCACTCACCGTCACCGTGGGCCTCATCTACGGCGTCATCGGTATTGTTGGCAAGGACTACGATATGCCCGTTGCCGTACTCAGTGCGTTAAGTTTAGGCCTGGCCATCGACTATGCCATCCACTTTCTGGCACGGGCACGTCAGACTTATGAACAAACCGGCAACTGGCGTGACACTATCAAGCCCATGTTTGCCGGACCGGCCCGCGCCATCACACGTAATGCGATTGTGGTCGGCGTTGGTTTTATTCCCCTATTGGCAGCACCACTGGTGCCCTATCAAACCGTTGGTGTATTTATCGCCGCGATACTGATTCTGGCCGGGGTTGCCTCACTGCTGATTTTGCCAGCGATCATTACCATGGCAGAAAAACACTTGTTTAAACCAATAACCGGGAGATCATAAAAGATGCGTTTACTTCTATCACTCACCTTGCTGCTATCTGGCGCAGTAAACGCGGCCCTGACCGTAGAAGAGATCGTGCAACGCACCAACAAGACTGTCTACTATCAGGGCCAGGATGGTCGTGCCCAGGTCAAGATGACCATCACTGACAGCCAGGGCCGCGAACGCAATCGTCGGCTCACTATCCTGCGGTTAGACGAGTCTAAAAGTGATGAGATCAAAGGCGGCGCTTATGAGGGGGGGCAGAAATTTTATGTCTACTTTCAACGCCCGGCTGATGTTAGCAAAATGGCCTTTTTGGTCTGGAAGCATAGGGAGAAAAATGATGACCGCTGGCTCTATCTTCCCGCGCTTGACCTGGTCAAACGTATCGCCGCCACTGACAAGCGTACCAGCTTTGTCGGCTCAGACTTTTTTTATGAAGACGTCTCCGGTCGTCGCCTGAGCGACGACAATCACGAACTGCTGGATACCACCGACAACTACTACATCGTAAAAAATACGCCAAAAGATCCGGCAACAGTAGAGTTTGCCTACTACAAAATGTACATTCACAAAAGCAGCTTCATTCCCGTGCAAGTTGAATACTTCGATGATCAGGGAAACAAATACCGCGAAGCCAAAGCGCTGGCAGTGGATACCATTCAAGGCTATCCAACGGTAACCAAGGCCAGCATGGAAAACCTGCGCACGGGCAGCAAAACCATCATGGCCTATCGTAAAGCGGAATATAACATTGGCTTGAAAGACGAACTGTTTAGCGAACGTTTTCTGCGCAATGCACCTAAAAAACAGTTGAGATAATCGCAATAAAAAGATGTTGCCTACTGTCTCAAAAGCCACGCTTTTACTATCACTCATCATCGTCAGTGCGGGCGCAATCGCTGAAGAGCCTGCACTGCCGACGGGGCTGGGTGTAGAGAGCGAACCCGGCCTGCCGTCGGGTTTGGAGTCGGGGCCGGCGCTACCCGCCGGGCTTGCTTCAGCGTCACAAAACGAAGACGACAGGGATGATGAAGGAGACGATTGGCAAGATGAAGAGCGTTGGCAGCTTGACGGGTTCTGGGAAGCGCGCTGGGGGCAGTGGCAAGAAGATCAGCGCTATTTATCCCGGCAGCCCATTGCAGAGAGTCGTCTTCATCTGGCCACCGAACGCGCTTATAACAAGGTCACATTCAATCTTAGCGCCGACCTGCTTTACGACAATGTATCAACCGAGCAAGATGCAAAACTGGAAAGCGGTCAGGGCTGGATCGATCTGCGCACCGCCAACATCGTCTTTTCACCACTTGCCAACACCGATATCAGGCTGGGTCGACAGATACTCACCTGGGGGACGGGCGACCTGATCTTCATTAACGATCTTTTCCCCAAAGATTGGAATTCATTCCTGATCGGCCGCGACGACAGCTATCTCAAAGCCCCCTCAGACGCAGCAAAACTCTCGCTGTTCAGTAATACGGTTAACCTGGATCTTGTTTACACGCCGCGCTTCGACGCCGACCGTTACATTGATGGCGAACGTGTTTCGTACTACAACACCAGCCTGGGGCGCATTGCCGGAACCGATGCGCTCGTCATCGCAGAAAAGCCAGCGCAATGGTTTGATGACGACGAATTCGCCCTGCGCCTCTACCGCAACATCAGCGCCTACGAAGTCGCCCTTTACGGCTACAGCGGTTTCTGGAAAAGCCCCGGCGGGGCTAACCCCGTCACTGGCAACGCCATCTTTCCGCGCCTGAATGTTTATGGCGCTAGTCTGCGCGGGCCGCTACTGGGTGGTATCGTAAACGGCGAATGGGGCTATTACGATTCAATAGACGATGCCAGCGGTAACAATCCCCTGGTCAATAACAGCGAGCAGCGTTTACTGCTCGGCTACGAACATGAATTGATCGCCAACCTGACCCTGGCCATTCAGCTCTACAGCACCCGTATGCAGAACTACAATACCTATCGCCAAACTCTGCCGAGCGCACTGTCGGCCACCGCTCAAAACCGCCACGAGATAAGCGCACGCTTGACCTGGATGACGCTTAATCAAAAACTCACAACATCACTGTTCCTGCGTTACTCAGCGTCCGATAGAGACTATTATCTGCGCCCCAAATTCCACTATGCGGTGGACGACCACTGGTCCTACGAACTCGGGGCCAATATTTTTTATGGCGAGCAGGCAGATACATTTTTTGGCCAGTTTAAATACAGCGACAATATCTACGTCGCTCTACGTTACGGGTTTTAACAGATAAGATGGTGAGTAAATGAACAATATCGACCCAGACAAAATAGCCGCCGCCGCTGAAGCCCTGAAAGGCATCGCCAACGAACGCCGTCTGCACATCCTCTGCTCTTTGTTGGATGGCAAAAAAAATGTATCTGAGCTGCAAGAGGTCACCGGCATCAACCAGTCAAACCTCTCCCAACATCTGGCGAAAATGCGTGCGCTCGGTGTTCTGCTTAGTACGCGCGATGGAAAACAGGTTTACTACACACTTTCCCATCCCGCCTTCAAAAAGATTATCGAAGCCCTGCAAGAGATTTTTTGTCCGCCTGAGTAGATTAGGTGCCATAGAGAGGGGCATCGTTAAGTGTACGTCGTCAAAACCTTTTTAGCTTACCTCAACTCTTAGCGGTGGACTTGTGAAAAAATTACGCGGCAGATATTTTATTGGTTTTGCGTATATACTCCGAGAATTTTTCTGGCGGTAGAGGAGGACTATAGTAATAACCCTGGGCTACACTGCAATTTTGTCCACGCAAGAAATTCAATTGCTCCTCGTCCTCCACACCTTCGGCAATAATTCTTTTTTTGAGGATCATTCCCAATGCAATGATGGACTTGGCAATTGCGGATGAATTTTCATCGCTACAGACATCCATGATAAAGGATCGGTCAATCTTAAGGTTATCAAAAGGAAGTTGCTTAAGATAACTCAGTGATGAGTATCCAGTGCCAAAATCATCTAATGAAATATTAATGCCATAGCTGCTCAACTTATTGAGGGTATCAATAGTCGCTTCTATGTTATCCAGGCAAGCGCTCTCAGTGATTTCCACTTCCAGATTAGATGGTTGCATACCCGTATCATTAACGGCCATTTTAATCTTATCAATGAAATTGTTTTGCTTGAATTGACTAGCGGATACGTTTACAGCGACGCTGTGCAGATCAATACCCTCTGCCTCCCAACTCTTGAATTGCTTGCAGGCCGTGCGTATAACCCAGTCGCCAATAGCATCCATCAGGCCCGAATCTTCTACGACAGGGATAAACTGGTCAGGTGAAACGAACCCCCTGTCAGGGTGCTGCCAGCGGATGAGTGCTTCGGCACTTTCTACCATACCTGTGCGCAGGGTTATTTTTGGCTGGTAATATAGAATAAATTCATCTCGTTCTATAGCGAGACGCAGTTCCCGCTCAAGGGTTATACGCTCAAGCGCCTGAAAATTCATGTTTTCGGTAAAGAATAAATACCGGTCACGACCATTTTTCTTGGCACGGCACATGGCGGTGTCTGCATTTTTCACCAGATCATCCACATTGCTACCATCAGTTGGATAGAGTGCAATACCGATGCTGGCACTGATGTAATTGTCATTATTATTAATATTGAAGGGTTCAGCCAAAGCTCTGATGATATTTTCCGCTACATGGCCAACGTCTATCGGAGTGTCAATACCAGGAAGGATAACGGTGAACTCATCACCGCTAAGGCGTGCAATAGTACTTGTTTCTCGCACACAACCTCTTAATCGTTCTGCTGTGCTTCGTAGTAATTGATCCCCTACTGCGTGACCATAAGCATCATTAATTTTTTGGAAATGATCAAGATCAATGTAGAGCACTGCAACTGTTTTATTTTCACGCTTAGCATGTATTATTTCCTGGCTAAGGCGGTCTTTTAGAAGTTGGCGATTGGGTAATCCTGTTAACACATCGTAGTGAGTCTGGGTGTACAGTTCCTCGTCACGTGCCGCTATCGAAAATGTAACGGCAAGGCGATCGGCCAGATCACGGCCAAAAGTAAGGTCCTCATTGCTAGCTCCAGCGTGGTTTCGGTAGCCGAGGCCGATCATCCCATAAATATTTTTTTCAAAAATGACAGGTAAGATATAGACCGTGCTGGCCCCATACCTGGCCAATGGCATAAGCTCAATCAGTTCCTGACTGGAATCTGAATGGAGCTCATCAGGGTTATCAAGGAGAAGTTGTTTGTCTGCATCAGACAATACAATTCTTTCTTTAATAAATTTATCATCATTATCATATGTTGAAATATAGCGCTGAGCACTTTCTGGTGCGTCGCAATCTGTAATGGCTATGGCAACAATATCGCAGGGGATGATATTACGCATGCGCGTCAATACCATTGTGGGGATTTGATCGAGATCCGGCGTAGACAGTATAAAGCGGTCGATATCAGAAAACACAGTCAGGGCATTGAATTGCCTCGCCAGGTGGGTCGACATCGTGTTAAATGATGACGCCAATGTTTCAAATTCATCACCACTGCTAACACTAACCTGGCTTTCGAAATTGTTATTCGCAATGCGTCTGGTTCCATCTATAAGTTTCTCTATAGGGTTAAGGGTACGACGGATATGAGCGATACTCACAAGTGCTACTATAAATAAAGAGATGAGAATTACCGGAATGAAAATCGACTTAAAACTAGCGGTGGCAGCCGTCGCATAATGTTCTGGTTGGTGGGCTATTATTGTCCATCCGGAGATGTTGAAATCAGGTTTAAGGAAAAGATTCCAGTAACCGGCCAGAATATTCTCATCATCGAATCTCCATTCCAGGTTTCCAGAAGGAGATTCTGCTAGTTTCAACGAAATATCGGCGGACACGGTATCCGGGACGGGGCGCGAACAATAAAGTAATTGTTTACTCTCGTTAAGAGCGCAAAAATCAACCATGTATGAGTGGTTTTTCTTGTCCTCCCATAGATAGCTTGGGTCAATCTCGGCAATGAGCATGCCGTTTTCAGAAGGCTTCTCATGCAGCATCACACCCATGAAAACCTGTGTCTGGCCTGATGGACTTTCTTTGTAGAACAGGATGCTTTTCCCGTGTAACAGATACTCTTGTGATAAAAGCAAGAGATCTATGTGAGCATCCATTCTGCCTGATACAGGCATGATTTCCCCATTTCCCCATATTAATGCCACGGCTTTTGTCCGACCATTGTTATATTCGGATAGACTATCTTTTGAGTTGTTTTTCAGTCGTATTTGGCGGGCTGTCTCATATAAGCCGTCTCTGATTGACGTCAATTTTTCTTTAATCGTCAAACCGTAATTTTTGCTCGCCTGGCGAAGCTGTTCATGGCTTTGCTGGTTGAGAAGTTCTGAGACATGGTTGAGCGTTAATGCAGCCATGATCATGGCTGGAACGAGAGCAGAGAGCATGAGCAGCATAAAAACACGCCGCGCCACTTTGCTGCGCAGGAATGTTAGCTCGATTCCCACAGTGCGCCCGATCTAATAATCTGAGGCTAAGCCAACAAAATCACCATTGTTCGCACGCACGATATCATCACGACTGTGGTTAGCGGTCAACGGCGTCCTGCTCAAACCGTCTTTACCCATGCTGTAAAGATCATAGTCGGTGTTGATTGGAACCAAATTCCGGTCTTTACGAAATGAACCATTACCTCTAACATTGGTAAAATCCAGATACTGATAAGCGTTACCCCACGGATCAAGCATGTTGCCGATTCCTGCCTCATTGAGTGAAACCGGATAGCGAAAGTTATTTTCCTGCCAGAAGCGCTCGATCACCATATCAATGCGCGTGATATCCGATCCGGCCGTTACATTATTTGTTTTATCAACATAGTCCTGATAGGAAGGTATTGCTATAGCAGCAAGTAATGACACTATGACTATAGCAATGAGTATTTCGATTAAAGTAAAACCGGCGTTAGCTTTAATGCCACGGTTGACTGACAAATAGGTTTTGTTAGGGAATTTTTTATCCATAGAAAGTTTTGCAGATATTATATTTTTCGTTTTCTCTACAAATAAAGAAGAATATACTTAATACATCAACTTATTAGGCAGTTTTTAATCAACAAAATATTTCGATTACTTTCAGCAGCACGATTCATTTTATTCGTATTAATCGCGATCAATGCGCCCTTAATAAACAGTTTCTGTTTAGACATGCCGTATCGAAATAGTCATCTCACTTTTACGGCCAATTAATCTAAATATTTAATTGGTGTGTTCGTTCAAACTATTCCTTATAAGATCTTACTAATTTGAACTAAAGAAAAATGCCCAAATGATGGTATTGACAAGCTAACTCCTCAACCCAAAAATACATCCTGCAGAGAACCTCTAATTACGCTACTGCATTTTCCCAAGACGCAAAGGCACGCAACCGAAACAATCGATAATGATTTTCAGAAACCAGGTGACGTCCTAAATTGAATAAATTGTAAACTGCTGCATGTACATTTAAGAAACGGTGAGCTTGCTGAATCGATTTGAATCGTCGCACTCCTCGTTCTCGAGATTCGTCAACCAATACATTGACTGAATGGTCGTGGTGGTATCACCTAGCCACTGCTAACTCATTTATTGCCCCCCTTCATAGCCTGATTTTTTAAGTCGACACCTCTTCACTCGCGCTGCTCCTGCCACCCTGCGATTCATAAGCGCGTTGCATTCACCATTATCACAATACCGCCTTGGTCGCCCTTTACCCGCGAAGTGTATTCTGAATTTTTCACACTCTTTGTTGCCACACTGCTGTAATCGCGAAGTAATGTTTCGTTTTCTATCAATACTCAACGCCACACCGAATGCACAAACCGCTTGAACACCATTCAAGGCATAAACGTAGTCTAACTTTTCATCCTTAAATACAATCTGTGCGCCACCTGTTTCCTTAATCCTTTTAGCAACCAGACCCCTGATTTTTTTCATTCCTGAACTGGAGCTGACAATCGTAGCCAACCACTCACGCAATTCAGCCTGACCATTTCGATATGCCTGAACATCACTTTTAGGGATAACCTGAAAACTATTAGGCACCAATTTTAATTTTTTAAACTTTTTTTCAACCTCACCCCTTGAACAGATAGGCATACCCAGCAGAATCATCCATAAAATAATTATCAGTAAAGACGAAATACAAACACTGCTGTTACAACAGGGGCTATACAATCTACTGGCTGGTGAAAGCAATGAAGCTGTACCAGATCCCGATGTGCTTTATGACATCACCATTCCAGCCAATCTCAAACGCTGCGGCATCGAAACCAAACTGGTCATTGCAGGTTCAACAGAAGAAATCGCACATGTGCAGACAGTAAAGGCTATTCAGGATGCACTGGTAAAAGCCCTTTCATGGAACAATGTGCTCATTAATGACAAAAGTACATCCATGCAAAAGATCGTAAAAGAAGAAGGGGTGACACAACGCTATATCGCCCAAATCGTCAAACTTGCCTATCTGGCACCTGACATCATGCTTAATATCAGAAAAGGCCAAATACCCGTTAATCTAACACTTGGCCATCTCAAAAAAGGCTTTCCACTGAGCTGGGAACAGCAGCGAAAAACACTGCAATTCTCAACTTCCTGGCACCAAACCGAACTCGCCAAATGACGATTCGAGACACTTCAGGAAATAGCGGATATTTTGACCCTGGGAGTTCGGGTTTTCGCCTATCTTATTGGCGAACTTACACCGCAATCCATTGATATTTACAAAAATAACTGGTTATAGGTAGCGTCTCTGAGCAGAGGCAAGACTGTATGGCAGTGGTTACAGTCTGGAGTTAACCAAGCTCTGACTTTCCCTGATAACCGGGAAAATACAGGGAAACTTTGCATTATTTCAGCCAATTTCATAGCCCTACCCTACTAATCCCTTATTATTCCATTTCTTTTATCAGCATTCATTCTAGACCGCGGATATTTATCAGGGAATTAACAGGGAAAATTACGATTTCGCCATGCACAGCCAAAATGTATGTGTGTTACAAGATCGTGATAATTGTGTGATATCTCTATGGCAACCTACTCTCAGCTTGAAACTTGGACGCGGTGCGGCAGAGCAGTTAACCGACCCGATAAAACAGATTCAAGTTACCTTGTGTTTTTTACATATTTTTCTTTGGAGGAATTTAATAATGACTAAAGCGATAATGAAAATTACCTCAGCTGTATTCACTACCTGCCTGTTCGCTTCCGGTGCTTATGCGGCGCCAATTTCACTTAACGAAGCTCAGATGGATTCAGTCGCAGCTGGTGGAGTGGAGACCGTGGACGGCTTTGTGTGTCCAGCCATTAGCACAGATGCCGTGTTGAAGAATGACAAATTTTTCGCGATAGGTGATGGATACTATTCGTTCCATGGCCCGGATGTCAGTGTTCCCGTGAAAGCAACGAATGCTAACGGTGACGGCAGACCAGGTGGCGAGTTCTCTGCTCCAGGCGATACCGACTACACAGCCATATGGGGTTTTAGGCCATAACTAAACCGGGCACACATTGGAACCGACTAGCTTCGGTTCCAATGTGACCGGGTATCACAGGCGCGCCGCGTTTGATTGTAAAGCGGCGCGCCTGCATCTATTCACTGTTTTTCTTTAGGTCCGCTCGTGTACAGATTGGTCAAATTAACATCTTCCCTCTTAGCTCTGCTGCTTATACTTGCCGGGAACCCGTTTGGCAGCGCGGCTGCAATGGCGGCCGACTCAGCACCCGCGGTCAGGTCGTTGCTAGAAAACCGGCATCAGAACGTAGTGCTCCAACAGTGGGAGCTGAGCTGTGCCGCAGCTGCTCTGGCGACCATTCTACGCTACCAATACGGCGAACCGGCCACCGAACGTTTTGTCGCGCTTGGACTGATAGATCGCGATGAGTACATTTCAAACCCGGACTTGGTGCGTCTGCGACAGGGGTTTTCTCTCCTCGATATGAAACGCTTCGTCGACAAACTTGGATATGAGGGTAACGGCCTGGGACAACTCACTTTTCCCGATCTTCTCGTGCGTGCGCCGATCATTGTGCCGGTAAACTTACAGGGTTATCCACACTTCGTAGTTTTCCGCGGTGCCACGAAGAATTCTGTGCTACTTGCCGATCCAGCCTTCGGTAACGTCACCATGTCAATCAATAAGTTCATCAATGGATGGATCGAATACCAGAACATCGGCCGCGTCGGGTTTGTTGTGAAGAAAGCCGGTACGCTGGCGCCACCGAGACGATTGTCTGCCCAGGCATTGGACTTCGTGATGCTACAGTAATCACAGTCAGCATTCGGGATTAATTATACAAAAATGAAAACATATATACGGTTTAGTCTGGTCGCGTTCTTGCTGACACTTTTCACAGCAGCCGCCCAGGCACAAGACGCGCATGTGCAGAAACTTGAGCGTAAGCTGCAAGAACGCGACAAGGTCATCATCGAACTTTTGGAGCGCGTTGAAGCCCTGGAAAGACGGGTTGGCGTTCAGCCCGCTACTACGGACTCCACCAACGCGCCGGAACAGGATGCTGTACTGACCACCGAAAAAAAGCTTGCACTGGGCTCCAACCAGGCTCCGGGTGCTATTGTCGTAGAAGAAGGCGCCGCTGAACGCGCGCTCGAGCGATCGCTGACGAGAGAAGGTGCGTTGCTGCTATCCTCGGGCGTCCTCGAAGTTGAGCCTAGATTCACTTACGTCCGCCAAGAAGATACTACACCGAGCCTTGTCACAGTGGGCAGTGACATCTTTGCCGGTGAGATAGAGCGCAACGCCGATGGCCTAACGGCAAACTTGGCACTGCGCCTGGGGTTGCCTTGGGATTCGCAACTGGAAATCGGGCTTCCCTACCGATGGCGTGAAGTCGAGTCACTGACCAACGTTAATTATACAACGACTGGCACATCGAGACAGTCGGGCGCTGGCTTCGGAGACATCCGTGTGGGACTGTCGAAAACGCTGCTCCGCGAGGGCCTATGGCTTCCCGATCTTACTGGACGTTTAACCTGGGACACAGATACCGGTGAGACTAACGACAACGGAGTGTCGCTTGGTGGCCGCTTTCACGAACTTCAAGGATCGTTAACGGCGATAAAGAGACAGGACCCGATTGCTTTCGTCGGCGGTCTATCCTATGACCACACCTTCAAGGAAGATCAGGTTCAGCCCGGTCCGATCGTTGCCGCGAACTTTGGCAGTTTCATCGCGCTGAGTCCTGAGACGTCCCTGCGTTTACTCCTTTCTACTGCGTATCAAGACAAAGCCGAACTGTCAGGGGAAAAAATCGATGGTAGCGACCGGATTATAGGCACCTTCGTAGTAGGCGGATCCACCCTGCTCGCACCGGGTACCCTGATGAACCTATCGGCCGGGATTGGCTTGACTGACGATGCTGACGATTTCTCGATATCACTGTCGCTCCCCATCCGTTTCGACAAACCGCTATTTTGACGGTACTGACAAATTAACTCCTCAACCCAAAAATACACCCTGCAGCGACCCTCTAATTACGCTACTGCACTTCCCCAAGACGCAAAGGCACGCAGCCGAAGAAGCCTGTAATTTTTAGCAGAAACTAGATGACGCCCCAGATTGAATAAATTATAGACGGCTGCATGCACAGATAAGAATCGTTGAGCTTGCTGAATCGATTTGAATCGTCGCATGCCCCGCTCTCGAACTCTTGTCGGTTGATGCGAAAGCTCAGCCCTGTTATTTGCATACTGTGAAGTATCATGAAGTGAATCAGACATGAGCGCTCTGTGTGCTACACCATAACTTCTCAACTTATCCGTTACAATTTTTCTAGGTTCATTACCGTGGTTTTTCAATAGCCGCTTTAAGAAGCGCTTCGTAGCTTTACCATCGCGTCTTTTCTGCAATAGCACATCAACGACTTCTCCATCCTGATCAACAGCTCTCCACAAATAATGTCGCTCACCACGTATATTGACAAATACTTCATCTATATAAAACGTATCGCCATACCCTTGATGACGTCGTTTCAATTTTCTCGCATAGTGTGAACCAAATTTATTGCACCACAGTCGAATAGATTCATAGCTCACTGTAATTCCTCGTTCAGCCAACATATCTTCAATATCCCGATGACTGAGATTAAATCGATAGTAGAGCCATACGGTATATTGAATGATTTCCGGTGGGAACCGATGGCGTTTATATATCGTTTTTGATCTGCTTATCCGAATATTATCGCCTGAACGCACTTAATTTGTCTGTACCTTTCTTCTGGTTAGCTCGCCAACAGGATCAGCAGGCTGGTGATCAGCGCGATCAGCAGGGTACGCAAGGCGCTCCACAACCAGAAGCGGCCGCTGATAATACCGAGAAAGGCGCCGAGCGCAGCGAGGATGATAAAGGAGATGGCGATGGAGGCGAGCAGTGGATCAAGTGGCAGGGTCAGCCCCTGCAGAGCTAGCCATAGTGGCGAGATAATGAGCAGAGCAGCAATAAAGGGCGACAGGCCGTTGATGAGCGCAATATAGACGGATGCTAGCCGTGCCGCTGTCGCATGATGGCTGGCCGACAGGTCGGTGAGCAGGGCCTGTTCCATCTCCTGCAATTCACGTTCGCGTTCTGCAGTCTCACTGACATAGGCGCTGCTCAGTCCGCTGACCAGCAGGGCGATGGCGGCTCCCATGCAGGCATGGATTATGACCTGGAGTTCTGCAACCCCGGTGGTGTAGAAACCGACGATGATGCCGAGCATGGCCATCGAACCGTCAAAGCCGTTGGCGACCAGATAACGCCGCCCAATATTTTGGGCATGACTGAGTTGTAGTAGCAGGCGAAACTGGCGCAGAAGACCCATGATTATCCGTTTTGTCTGGTCGTTGTTTAGCTGCTTACGATGACTTCATCGATACTGTGGACCGATCCGCCCATCCCGGTAATCGCATCGGTGACTAGTTCATACTGGATATCCTGACCGTGGACTTCGATGACAGTGGATTCGGTTTTTTCATCAACCGCGGCTACGGTGAGTTTGACCTGAATATCCTGCTGGGTTTCAGAAATGACCCGAGCGAAATCCAGCGCGTTTGGGGTATGGGGTTTCAGTACATCCAGAGTCACATGTTTGATGCTAGGCATGAGTGATAACCCCTCTCTTTGCATATGATCGATAATTTTGCCATTCTAACTATTGTCGTACCTGGCGTATAGGTCTATGGACGGAGGACAGCGGATGAATTCCCAAGTTTTTTTCTGTGGTATCAGGTTGAGGGTGGATGACCATAACTGAGATAGCGGATATTGAGGACATCTATTCACAGATGGTGGTGTGGACTTCCCAGCGTTTACATCATAATTCCGTCATTCACGCCCATTAAATACGATCAGAATATCGAATCTTGGCCGTAATGCGCGTTGTCGGTAAACCATGAATAGAGCGCGTATAGATTGATGCACCATTGCTCGATAATAGAAACGAAAAATGATTCTTATCGGTTTAAACAAAGCCAACAAAAAGCAAAGAAATAACAACCCAGGGGCGGGTCAATTTTAAGTGCCTAAGTGGGTCAATTTTGCATGCTCATTGACTCAGCGATACACAATGTCCCCGCATCCCTCATAACCTTAAAGATGCGCTATGCTATTATTGTTATTTAGATAAACTTCCATATCACTATTGGGTAGTGGCTTACTGAAAAAGTATCCCTGGAATACATTACAATCATACGACTTTAATATAGCCACCTGTTCCTTTGTTTCCGTCCCTTCTGCAATAATTCCTATATCCAAATTACTTGCTAGATCAATAATCGTCTTAGCTAATTTCATGCTGTCCGGATCTGTTTCCAAATCACTCACAAAGGCCCTGTCAATTTTTAATATATCGATTGGAAACCTCTTCAAATATGCAAGGCTGGAATAGCCTGTTCCAAAATCATCCACAGATATTTTTATGCCGAGCTCCTTGATGGCATGCAGTAGCGTAACATTACGGTTTACATGCTCCATTAGAACCCCTTCGGTTAGCTCAATATCAAGGAATGCAGGATTAATTGCAGTATCTTGAATGACTCTTGTTAAGACATCGAAAAAATCTTCGCTATTAAATTGCCGGCTAGAAACATTGACAGATATTCGTAGGTCATTGAAGCCCTGCATATGCCAGTGCACCAGCTGCTCGCATGCGGTTCTCAATACCCATTCACCAACAGGTTGTATCAAGCCGGTTGTTTCAAGCAAGGGAATAAAACGGTCTGGTCCGACCAGCCCCAGCGTCGGATGCGCCCATCTAATCAAGGCCTCAACCCCAATAACTCTATTACTATCGAACTCAACCTGTGGTTGGTAGCACAGAAAAAACTCCTGCCGCTCAAGTGCGTATCGCAGGCTATGCTCCAATGATAACAAGTCGGCTGAGTGTGCATCAAACTCATCCGAGTACACCATATAGCTGTTCCGACCTATCTCCTTAGAACGATACATAGCCGTATCTGATTGCCTGATTATCTCATCAATATCAAAATGTTCTGCCGGCGCAATGGAAACACCAATACTTGTTGTGATGATCAATTCATAATCATCTATAAGCAGGGGCTCTTGGACTTTTTCTAATATATATTTGACCTTTTCTAGCACTTCACCTGAGCCCCTGACCACGCTCATGACAATGAACTCATCTCCGCCAAATCGAGCAAGATAGTCATCCCCTTTCATCATGTTCTTCAGGCGCTCTGCTATCGCCTTAATAAGCAGATCACCGAATTTATGGCCAAGCGTATCATTAATCGATTTTATGTTATCAAGATCCAACAGAAATATACTGACCGACATATCTTTCAGTTGAGCATCTTTTAGGGTAATCAACTGCTCATTAAATAAGTTCCGATTGGGGAGTCCTGTTAAGACATCATGATTAGCCAAATAATTAAGCCTTTCCTTAGCCTTTTTACGTTCAGTGATGTCGCGCACCAAACCAATAAATAATCTTTCACCCTCAAGAGCTATTTCACTGATGGCCAGGTCAATAAAAATGCGTGAACCATCGCGCCGTATTGCTTCCACCTCTCTTGGCCCAACACCTAAAATTTTCCCCTGTCCTGTTAGGATATAATTCTTCATATAACTATCGTGCATTTTTGAGTGACTATCTGACATTAATAGGTTCACCTTCCGCCCGACTATCCAGTCTGCGGAATATCCAAAGATATGCTCTGCAGCAGCGTTGAAGGATTCGATAATCCCTTGTTCATCAATTGTAATGATCCCATCAGCCGTGCTCTCTAAAATTGATGAAAGACGTGTTTCTCTGTCGCTCAACGCCTGGCTTTTATGGAAAAGCTCTCTTGTAGTATTCCTGGCAGTCCGTTCAGCCCACCAGAACCGCAACAGGAAAATGAGCATGACGCCCGCAATCAAAATAAAATAATGCCAGTAGTCTCTGCCCAGTCTTTGCACAACATGCCTAACATCTAATTTATATGGACCGATACCCAGATTTCTAAATAAATCATGTACAGCGGTATAATCCAGCGGTATTGTCCAACCTGCCATCATGGCCGATTTTGCAGCCGGACTATCGATCCGGAGTTTCAAGAGCGCCATTGCAATCTTTTCTGTCAAGATGTTCGGGGTATGGCGCAGTTTGGCAAGTGGCCATTCGGGAAAAAGCCGGGTGCTGTGCAAAAAAGGAAACTCTTTCATATGATCGCCGTGATCACTTCCCCAATACTCTTCTAAATGATTTCGGTTTGTGCTCTTCATGTGTTGCTGGTTGAGTACAAGGAATTCAGAAAGCTGGATTTCCCCATCTACTGCCATATGTTCCAGAATATCTGTCCGAACGGTTCCGGCATCGACCAGGCCGTCTTTGACAGCGCGCACAACATCTTGCTGTGGAAAATGTGAAAAAGTCAGCTCCGAAAAGTCCTTAAACGGATCAATTCCCTGGCTCTTCAATAGCCCCCATGCCATTTGAAAACCGCCAAAACCATTTTTATTAACGCCCATAAAAGAACGGCCCTTCAAATCTGATATTTTTTTAATATCCACATTATCAGCGCGAGTAAAAATGACAGCGCCAAAGCGCCGGGACGCTTTACCCCTCCATGCAGTCTGCATAGTCAGGATTCGTGAAATACCGTATACAGCTTCTAATTCAATATAGTTGCCCGGATTTGTAAGAATTAGATCAATGCTGCGATTCCTAACAGCCACATCAGCTTCTTCTAATTTAAGTGGAATAATTTCGATAGTAATATCTGACAAGGTCTGCTCAAGGTAGTCAGCGGTTGGCCTCCACATACGATGGGTAAGCTCTATGCCCCGTGGTGCTAGCACACCAATTTTGATGACAGATGTGTTTGTGCCTCTTTGCTCCGCATTAAGAAGACCAATAGTTGCAAACCAACCAATAAATAATAGAAAAATACTTTTATAGGTTGCGTTGGGATACAATTTTTTGACCTTTTCAATATTTCACAATGAGTGCAAGCTATTTTATAAAAGTCTCGACTTAGGTAGATAGTTTATACTGTTTTATACCCATATAGGAGTCGAGAGGGTATTGTCAACTTATCGATAGCTGACCAACAAAACTCATCAAACAACCCGAGAATTCATACCGACTCCATGCTCCGGGCGCACGTCACCCTACTCCATACTAAAAACACTTGATCTCTGAAAAATCGATAATGTGCGGCCTTCAGGAGATGGCGGCCAACACGAAATAGATTATTGATTTGAGCATGCACTGCTAAAAATCGTTGCGCTTGCGCGCGTGATTTAAAACGACGCATTTGACGTTCTTGTTGTCGCATAGGCTGAGGTGATAATTCCGCACGATTGTTCTTGTGCGTGCCCTGTTCATGTATAACAGCCAGCATCACTTCTCTATGTGCTGCTGCATAGCTTTTCAATTTATCAGCTTCCTGAAGAACCGTTTCGCTGCTCGCTCATCTCATCGGGACTGCACAAGGATGTCGAGCGTTTCACCATCTTGATCGACTGCTCGCCATAGATAATGGCGTTCACCTCTAATCGATATAAAAATTTCATCGAGATGCCAAGCATAACCTGTGCGCCCTGCCTTTGAGCGAATCTTCTTCGCATATTGAGCTCCGAATTTAAGACACCAATACCGAATGCTTTCATAGCTCACTTCAATACCTCGTCGCGACAGGATTTCTTCGATGTCTCGAAAGCTTAATGTGAAACGATGCTGTAGCCATACCGCATGACTGATAATTTCGATTGGCTATCGGCGACCTTAATAGAGATTTTTATTATTCATAAAATCGTTATGCCAACTTTCCAGTGTTGCTCGTTAACTTGACAGTGCCCTATTATGCAGTATTTGCCAATCGCATGATTGTCTTGTAAGACACAACGAATCGATGTTCAGTCCCTGACTGCCATGAAAGACGAAGCAATGACGGTCAGGGACTGAAATATATCTTAGTGATTACATATTTTCATCAACCGGAAGAATCACAAGAAATGGCCGCTCACTGTGCGCGCCCAGGACGATATTCCACTGCAACAGGAGTTCCACACCCTTATCTCCCTCATCTACATTGAGATGACGCGCTTGTAATTGTAGTCGTCCATGGGGTGAGTAATACCAACTGTAATGGGCAGACCAGGCCCGTGATGTTTCGGACTTGTCAAGACGCCCCTGAGTATATTCTGCGCCTACACCGAGATGATGGGCAGGCTTGAATTGATAGTCAGCCAGGGTCCAGAAACCACTGGCCCGATTGGTTGATCCTGTTGCGAGTTCGCGCTGGTTGAATAAGGCTTCTCCCATCCAGACAAAACGCGCCGGATAGTCATAGCCTTTGGCATAAGTGGGTTTGAACAAGATACGAAAATCCAACGCCTGCAAGTCAGTCGTGCCACCCGCATCATTCTTGCCGCTCAATGCGCTGAAACCCAATTGGTAGGCGTTTTCTTCGGTTTGACGACCGAAATAAAACTTACCTGAAAAGGCTTTGTCGCCGGATAGCCCGGCATCAAATATGACGTCACTATCACCATTAAACAGTGCTCCACTGAAACCAGCACGGTAACCGTTCTTCAGCTCTATGAGCCGACCCACAGTGACAGCGGTCTCCCTCAGCTGTTCTTCGCCAAGAAATTCCTCCACCGGCAAAGGGAGAGAGACCTGGGGTCGTTCCGGTTCATGAACCGTATTGAGCAGACCGAACTCGTTGCGGTACTGCCCTGCTTTTAGACGAAAGCCCTTAGTCAGGTCGGCAATCACCGCGGCTTCCTCGATGCTCATGTCCTCACCTGATGGGCGGGACAGGAAGAGCATGCCGTAGAGCCAAGGCTTGATCTGCGACTCCAGCGACATCTCCACTTCACGCAGATCGAGTACCTGGCGGCTCATGTCAGCACCGAAATCCCGAACTTCAGCAGACAAGTCCATATTGGCCCCCACTCGCAGGTCTCTGGACCAATGACTGTCATGGGATGACTCGGCGCTGTAGGCAAACGGAGCTGCTCCAGTCACCATAAACAAGGTAAACACTACAACATGGAATGGCAGTTTACGGGTATTGCTTCTTATCATTACGTACTCCTGAACTGAATTATCAATAGGTATCCCTGAACGACCAGGCAAGCACCCTGTGTCGGATGGCCGTTCAGTACTTAAACTAAAAAGTTGAGATAACTCAGTTCAGGGGCGGCGCGCGGGCCAGCCAGGAGAAGATAAACGTTTGAGGGAGAAATTGATTATATTGCGTTTCGAGAAGCAGCACTGCTACGACAAGCGGCTTCACGAGTAACGGCACAGGTAATTGCGCACACGGCAGATGATTCAGCTGACATTCTTGATGGCCGACCGGTCCACCACTGGCACCTTCAATGTCATGCATGACAAGATGCTGCGCAGAAAACAACAACGCAGCAATCAGCAACAACCCAAACAAAGGGTTGCTTTGTATTTTTTGGATAGGCAGCCAGTTCAACATGATGACACTATCACACCAGCATCCGAAAAGGATTGCAACACCTTATTCAGTCTATGATAGTAGCGTGTAAAGAGCATGCGACGATATTTTATAATTTGAACGACTGCTTCCTCCCGACTCAGCTACCATTGACAAATTTCTGCTGAATGTCTCAGAAGGGTCGGGACCAGCGGTTTAATCGTTTTAGTACAAAAATAATTTCGAAATCCCAGCTCAACCATAAGCGACCATTTACCATCCTGAATTCGCGGTCTGATCTGCCTCCTTTTACAGATATGCTATAATTACCCTTCAAAACAAGTGCTACCTAAACTTCCAAACTGGCACTGAAAAACTGATACTAATCTTATGAAAATGACTTGCTTAGCCATGAAATACTTAATTCGATCCCACATAGCACCACTGTCTCTAATAGTGCTCAGTTTGATTCTATCGGCCTGTGGTGGTGGCGACAGTTCGATGACTACTGGTCGTCTTGCGATTAGCATTACAGATGCACCAGTTGATGAAGCTGAGGCCGTGGTCATTTATGTCACGAATGCGACAGTGCAGATGAGTAATAGTGACAACGCTGATGAACAGCGTAGCGTCTTCGACATCCTCGACCCTGTGACAGGCCAATCCGGGCGTAGCATCGATCTATTGCAACTCACTGAAGGCAACAGCGTAGTACTCTTTGATGAGGTTGTAACCGCTGGCCAATACAGCTGGATAAGACTCGACGTTGATTTTGATCCACAAAAAACCTATATCCAGATCGACGGCCAACGTTATCCGTTGAGCTGTGCCAGCTGCGTAAATAATGGCTTGAAATTGAATCGTAGTTTTAACGTCAGCGCAGACAATGCGCTGGCCCTGACCCTGGATTTTGACTTGCGGAAATCTATCACCAATCCAATGTCAGACAATGACTATAAATTGAGGCCTACTATACGGATTGTCGAGACCGAACTAGCTGGCATGATCGGCGGCATTGTCGATGAGACGCTGATCGCCCAACTGGGAGGCATTGAAGGCTGTGGGATTTATATCTATGAAGGACATGACGCCACACCTGAAGATATTTTCCTGCCGCTGGTGGGTGGCATCCCGGAAGAATTCAGTAATCCGATCACTACAACACAGGTTCGATACAATGAACAGGCAAGCCGTTATGAATACAGGGCTGCTTATCTGCCTGCCAGCGAATATACCATCACCCTGAGCTGTGATGGCGAACTGGATGATCCGTTAGTGAATAACACCGGCATTACATTCACTGGCACAGCGGATACGTCCATCACTGCAGGAGAAACCACAACCTACAATTTCGATGCGCCACCGATCACCTAGATCCTGTCAGACGGGTGCACCAATACATATATAACCTGTCCATGACGAATTCCTATTCTGCCACAGACTGAGCCAATTTATCAGCCTTGAAATACCTGGGTATCCACCTATGATGGATACCCAAGGAATATT
>Ga0316205_10001593_pt1 | contig 27462 bp, 32 predicted proteins | sample 3monthpyrite_MG_FD_204941 | JGI IMG/M metagenome (GOLD analysis project Ga0316205, IMG submission 204941) | Microbial mat bacterial communities from mineral coupon in-situ incubated in ocean water Damariscotta River, Maine, United States -... | ecosystem: Environmental > Aquatic > Marine >... | reverse complement strand
CGCGTCGGGGCGGGGTTGATTGCCCGCGACCACCGCGGCGCGGGCAGCAGGCACTTCGACCCGACCGCCAAAGCGGTCAAGCAATGCACGAAACCGCGCGGGCCGCCAGATGTGTCGCCGCAAGGCGGCCTTGCGACGCTCCTTCGTGGCAAGCCCGTCAATCGCCGCCATCAAGATGCCCAGATCGCCGGTGATCGGGCGCAAACCGCGACCCGCAACCGCGCCGGTCAGAACTGAAAACACCTCTGCATCAGTCTGCGCCGGGTTTGAGCGCTCAAAGACCTCATATCCGACCTGCACATATTCGCGCGGGCGGTCTGGGTTGACCTCTTGTCGGCGAAAGACCTTGCCCGAATAGGCATAGCGCGCTGGCTCGGCACCATCCTGCATGTGTTGCAAGACCACCGGCACGGTGAAATCCGGGCGCAGCATCATCTCGGCATCCGATGGATCACGGGTCACATAGGCGCGCGCGCGGATGTCTTCGCCGTAGAGATCCAGCAAAGTGTCGGCTGGTTGCAAGATGTCGGTTTCCACGCGCGTCGCACCCGCCGCTTCAAAAGCAGCTGACAACTCGGCGGCGCGGGCCAATATCGCCGAGGCAGAATGTTTCACTGGCCCGCATCCAGCATTTTCCGCACCTGGGACACCAAGTCGGCACGCGGCACGTCAATCTGCGCAGGTTGCGCCTTCCATTCTTCATGGCTGGCGCTTTCGGCGATTTTGGCCCCCAAAACCAGATCCTTGATCTGGACGATGCCGGCCTCGGCCTCATTCGCGCCCTGGATCACGGCCAAAGGCGCTGCGCGTTTGTCGGCATATTTCAACTGGTTGCCAAAGTTCTTGGGATTGCCCAGATACATTTCGGCGCGGATGCCCGCATTGCGCAGCTCGGTCACCATGGCCTGATAATCGCTCAGCCGGTCACGATCCATCACCGTCACCACCACGGGGCCAACCGCCGTGCTGCCGATCCGGCCCTTTTCACGCAAGGCGGCCAACAGGCGATCAACGCCGATTGAAATGCCCGTCGCGGGCACTTCCTGGCCGGTGAACCGCTTGACCAGATCGTCATAACGCCCACCACCGGCGACCGAGCCGAACTGACGCGGACGGCCCTTTTCATCCAAGATTTCAAAGGTCAATTCGGCCTCGAAAACGGGGCCGGTGTAATAGCCCAAGCCCCGCACGACGGAGGGGTCGATCACAATTCGATCCGGGCCATAGCCTTGCGATTCGAGTAGCTTTGAAATCTGTCCTAATTCCTGCAATCCTTCCAAACCGACGTGATATAGCCCTTCTTCCTCATGGGCCTCTAAATCAGCGTGTCCCATCAAGGAGCGCAAATTGCGAAGTGTTTCTGTATTGTCGCTCCCTTTGGCCTCCATAAATGCAACGACAAGCTTTGCATCATTTTCTGTGAGACCAACCCCTTCGATAAAGGCACCAGATTGATCTTTCCGCCCCGTTGTAAGCAATTCAATCACGCCCTTTGCTCCGACTTTGTCGTACTTGTCGATTGTTCGGAGCACTGAGTCTGTCGGAACATCGCCGATATCTTGGGCGCTTCGGTCAAGATTTGCTTTGAGCCCCCCCGGTTGAATTGGGCTACGTTCCTGCGCCGCTTCTGTTCGAAGCCCGTCCAGAATTCCATTCAGCACTTTCCGGTTATTAACCCGAATGATGTAATCGCCACGCGGGATACCAACGGCCTCCAGCGTATCCGCTAGCATCGCGCAAATCTCGGCATCTGCTGCGGGGCTGGCGCTGCCAACTGTATCCGCGTCACATTGATAAAACTGGCGAAAACGCCCCGGGCCGGGTTTTTCGTTGCGCCACACCGGGCCCATCGCATAGCGGCGATAGGGCGTCGGCAAATCGTTGCGGTGTTGGGCGTAAACCCGCGCCAAAGGGGCCGTCAGATCATAGCGCAGCGCCAGCCAATCGCCGGGCTTGTCGCCTTCGGCATCCTCTTGCCAGGCAAAGACACCCTCATTCGGGCGGTCCACATCGGGCAGAAACTTGCCCAGCGCCTGCACCGTTTCAACGGCCGAGCTTTCAAGCGCCTCAAACCCGAACCGATGGTAAGTGGCCGCAATTTTTGCCAGCATGTCGTTGCGCTCTGCAACTTCTGCACCAAAATAGTCGCGAAAGCCCTTGGGCGTTTCGGCGCGGGGACGCGGAGATTTCTTTTGCTTGGCCATTGTTTTTCCAGCACGCTTGCAATTGCGCGCGGTCTAGCCGATGGCAAGGTGTGGAGCAAGCAGATGGAGCATATGATGCCGGATCAAGTGACCAAACTGGAAGAACAAGTGGCGCATCTGGAACGCATTTGCGAAGATTTGTCCGCCATGGTGGCCAAACAGGGACAGGAAATCGAGCGCCTGACCCGCCACACGGCCATGTTGATGCAGCGCGAGGCAAGTCGCGAGGCGGCCGGGACCGGTGGGGTAATTCTGGGCGATGAACGCCCGCCGCATTACTGAACGCTATTTACGGCGCAGCCGGATCACCACATCCACTTTGGAAATCTCGGCGCCCTCGGGTGCATCAGGCAGGCCTGCAATGCGCAAATCCTCGGCGGGCGCATCGGTCAATTCGCCGCCATCCTCCCAGTAAAAATGGGGGTGGTCGTCAATGCGCGTGTCGAAATAGCTTTTTGAGCCATCGACGGTGATTTCGCGGATGAGACCCGCATCACAAAAGGCGCGCAATGTGTTGTAGACCGTAGCAAGGGACAAGGTGTCACCACAATCACGGGCCGAGGCGAACAGGCTTTCAGCGGTGAAATGGCGGTCTTGCCCATCACCCACCAGCAAAGACGCCAGCACCTGACGCTGCCGTGTCGGACGCAAGTCACCCGTCGCCAGCCAGCTGGTGCCGCGTTGCAGGCTTTGCGCCGTTATGTGCGAGTTCTTTTGCATCCTGCGGGCCAATATGCCCCGGAAAACAACAGCTTTCAATGGCTTTTGGCATTTGGGGGCCCTCTGTGACCCTTGCTCTTGGCGCAATTGGGGTGCTAGAGCAGCCCCCACACATCATTGGCCCCAGATCGGAAACAGAATTCATGGCAGATTTCCCCTCCAGTTTTGACAAGGACGCATTGTTGAAATGCGCGCGCGGCGAGTTGTTTGGCCCCGGAAATGCGCAGCTACCGGCCCCGCCCATGCTGATGATGGACCGGATCACGGATGTTTCCGCCGACGGCGGCGCGCACGGCAAGGGCCACATCACGGCGGAATTCGACATCACCCCCGATCTGTGGTTTTTCGAGTGCCATTTTCCCGGCAACCCGATCATGCCTGGCTGTCTGGGACTGGATGGTTTGTGGCAATTGACCGGCTTCAACCTGGGCTGGCGCGGTTGGCAAGGGCGCGGCTATGCGCTGGGTGTTGGCGAAGTTAAACTGACCGGCATGGTGCGCCCTGACCGCAAGATGCTGAGCTACAAGATCGACTTCACCAAAGCCATTCAGACCCGCCGCCTGACCATGGGTGTGGCCGACGGGATCGTCGAGGCGGATGGCGAAGTGATCTATCAGGTCAAGGATATGAAAGTGGCGCTTAGCGAGAATTGACCGGTGGCATTTTGGGCGGCCTATCCGCGCATGTTCTCGGCATTCTCAAACGTCGTGAACTCTGGCGGATTCTCCATAAAGGGCGCCAAAGCCTGCCAGACTCCACCGACCATTTCCAAAGCGGCATCCGCTTCTTTTCGTGAATTATAGACCGCCATGGTCATGCCTTCGCCGTCGTTGTTCCAAGCCGCGTAGTTCAGAACCATCGTATCGACCTGCGCCAAAGCCTTTTTCAGGTCGGGGAATTTTGCAAGAACTTCGGGCAGCGCTTCTTTTCGAACTTTGAACTTTGTTGTCCGCAAAATCATGTCTTTTCCTTATGTTCTGTTCCGAATGCCAATTTCTGCCCGGTGCGATCAATGCCAATAGGCCGAAACACCGACGGCGGTATTGTCCACCCGCCGCGACGCGATTGCAATGCCCTTGCTCCTTGCCGCCCCCTGCCCTAGACAATGACCAATCTTTCTGAAGGAGCCACACATGCGTCGTGTCGTCATCACTGGATTGGGAGTAATCTCCCCAATTGGCAATTCCGCACAAGAGGTTACCGCCAGCCTGCGCGCCGGAAAGTCGGGCATTCGCGCGGAAGAAACCTATAAGGAACATGGGTTTCGCTCACAGGTTGCGGGCATTCCCGACATAGACCTGGCCGCAAATATCGATAAACGGCAGTTGCGTTTCATGGGGCCGACCGCGGCCTATGCCTATCTGGCGATGGAACAGGCCGTGGCTGACAGCGGTCTGGAAGAAAGCGATGTTTCGAATGAGCGCACGGGCCTGATTGCAGGTTCTGGTGGTCCGTCAACCAGCCATTTCTTCGACGCCCATCGCATTGTGATCGAAAAAGGGGCGCCCAAGCGGATGGGTCCGTTCATGGTCACACGCTGCATGTCCTCGACCGTCAGCGCCTGTCTGGCCACTCCGTTCAAGATAAAGGGTATCAATTATTCGATCACATCGGCCTGCTCTACCAGCGCGCATTGCATTGGCAACGGGGTTGAGCAGATTCAGATGGGCAAACAGGATATCGTCTTTGCCGGTGGCGGCGAAGAGGTGGATTGGACCCTGTCTTGCCTGTTTGATGCGATGGGTGCGATGTCGTCGAAATATAATGCCGCGCCTGAAACGGCTTCTCGCCCCTTTGACGCCAATCGAGACGGGTTTGTCATCGGCGGCGGCGGTGGCATGGTTGTTCTGGAAGAGCTGGAGCATGCCAAAGCGCGCGGTGCCAAGATTTACGCAGAAGTCACCGGCTATGGCGCAACGTCGGATGGCCACGATATGGTCGCACCTTCAGGCGAAGGGGGTGAGCGCTCCATGCGCCTGGCCGCCAGCACACTCGGCGACAGAAAAGTCAATTATATCAATGCACATGGCACGTCTACGCCTGCGGGCGATGTGACCGAGGTGGAAGCGGTGCGGCGCGTCTTTGGCGATGATCATGCGGTGATCGGCTCGACCAAGTCCATGACTGGCCATTCACTAGGGGCCACCGGCGTGCATGAGGCGATTTACGCGTTGTTGATGATGGAAGGCGATTTCATCGCGCCGTCCATCAATGTGACCGAATTGGACCCCGCCATTCGCGCCGGTGAAATTGCCACGAGCCGAATAGACAATGCCGGCCTGGACACGGTGTTGTCCAACAGCTTTGGTTTTGGCGGCACAAATGCGACCTTGTGCATGAGCAAATATCACGGCTGACGGGGCAAGTGGGTCGGCGCGCCTGGCCTTGATGCTTGAAAAACAAGTCAAAAAGCGCCATCCCTTGTGAAAACACACGAGGGATTGAACATGCTGCATATGGCCGGAAAACGTGGGATCATCATGGGCGTCGCCAATGAGCGCTCAATCGCCTGGGGCATTGCGCGCGCCATGGCGGCCGAGGGTGCCGAATTGGGCTTTACCTATCAAGGTGAGGCATTTGGCAAACGCGTTGGCCCTTTGGCCGAAAGCATCGGCTCGGATTTTCTGGTGGATGTGGATGTCACAGACGAAGCCTCGATGGATCATGCCTTTGCCCAGGTGACCGAAAGGTGGGGCAAGCTGGATTTTATCGTCCATGCGATTGGATATTCTGACAAGAATGAGCTGACAGGCCGTTTCATCAATACGACCCGTGGCAATTTCCACACTTCCATGGATATTTCATGCTTTTCCTTCATCGATGTTGCCAAACGGGTCGCCCCCTTGATGAAAGACGGCGGCACGATCCTGACGCTCAGCTTTGACGGGTCGACGCGCGTCATGCCCAATTACAACGTGATGGGCGTGGCCAAGGCAGCGCTTGAGGCCTCGGTGCGCTATCTGGCCAGTGATCTGGGTCCGCAAGGTATTCGGGTCAATGCGATCAACCCCGGGCCCATGAAAACCCTGGCAGGAAGCGCTATAGGCGCGGCACGCAAGACGTTTCGCTTTGCCGAGGCCAACGCGCCCTTGCGCAACAACGCCACGCTTGAAGCGGTGGGCGGCACGGCCGTTTGGCTGGCATCGGATGCAGGCGCCTGCACAACCGGGGAAATCGTGCATGTCGACGGCGGTTATCATGTCATGGGTATGCCTGCGCCCGAAAACATGTAGGCCGCCTCCAGGAAACAATCTGTCAACAAGCCCGCCCTGTCAGAGCGCGTCTGAACCGTGCTAAGTCCGTCTTGTCCCGCTTAGAAATTGTAATGGTTGTGTTTGGGGTTCTGGGTTTTGTTGGCTGTTCTCACTTCACTCATCTTATGTGCGCTTGTGGCGCATAGTTTCCGGCCCGTCACGTCCAGCCCCGGTTCGGTGCAATTGCGTGGCTTTGACGGCATGGGGGTGTTGCTGGCTTTTGTGGGCTTTGTCGCCATCGCGTCGCTGTTGTCGATCGGCGTTGCGGCCTCGGTTCTTGTGGCTTTGGGCCTGCATGAGGCCGGTCGCGTGCTGGCGCATTGGATGCTGGGCCACGGACAGACCAATTTCCGGTTTTTGCCGTTGATCACCGGCGACCCGATCAGCCACAGCCAACCCCGCGACGACACCGAGTTGGCATTTTTGTCGTTGATGGGCGCAGGGCTATCCTTGGCGCCCATGGCACTCAGCCTGTCACTGTGGCAGGTCTTGTCAGAGAATGGCGCGCCATTTTCGGGGTATTTTCTGGTGTTCGGCACCAGTTTGGGAGCCGTCAACTTTCTGCTTTTGCTGCCCTTCTGGCGCCTGCCCGGTCGATCCTGCGCCGATGTCGTGTCGCGCGCGTTCTGGCCAGCCCTTGCGCCCGGAATGGCTGCGTTTTTGGGTGCCGCATTCCTGGCGGCCGGTCTGCGCGCCGGCTCGGTCGCTTTGCTCTTGATCGGGGCCTATGGGATCAGCAGCATTTTCCGCAAACCCCGTCGGGGCACGGCGGCGATGAGCAGCGCAGACGCCTTGATCGCGCTGGCGGCCTATGCCTTTACGCTGGCCGCCCATTTTGGCGCAACGATGATGCTGGTTCAGGCGATCTTGTAATTTCCCGCAATCGCGGAAATCCGACTTTCTAATTGATGCTCTGCATGTCACCCTGACCGCAGGAGCATGATTCATGACGATCTCGACCTGTGTATTTGATGCCTACGGCACCTTGTTTGACGTGACCGCCGCCGCCCGACTGGCGGCTGCCGAGCCTGGCCAACAGGCGCTGGCGGGAAATTGGCAGGCGGTAGCGCGGGATTGGCGGCTCAAACAATTGCAATACACCTGGCTGCGCGCTGTCATGGGGCGGCATTGTGATTTCTGGCAAGTGACCAAAGATGGGCTGGACTGGGCGCTTGAGGCGAATGGGCTTGCGGGCGACGCCGCCTTGCGGGCGCGCCTGTTGGATTTGTATTGGCAGTTGCAGGCCTATCCGGAAGTGCCCCAAATGCTGACGCAGCTCAAGTCGCAGGGTATTCGGACGGCGATTTTGTCCAACGGATCGCCCGACATGCTGCAAGGCGCCGTAACTTCGGCGGGGCTGGGCGCGCTGTTGGATGCGGTCCTGTCGGTCGAGGATGTGCAGATATTCAAGCCCGCCCGCATAGTCTATGACCTGGTGGGGGCGCGTTTCGGCACAAGCGCGGGCGAGGTTTTGTTTGTGTCCTCAAACGGTTGGGACGCAGCGGCGGCGGCTGAATTCGGCTTTCAGACTGCCTGGGTCAACCGCGCAGGCGAGCCGCAGGATCGTCTGCCCTGGCCCCCGGCCCGAATCCTCAGTGATCTGACCAACATTCCGGAGCTGGCGCAGGGATGAAGACATTCAAGACCTTTGATGGGTTGAGCCTGGCCTATAGGGATGACGGCCCAAGAGACGGCTTGCCAGTCTTGTGCCTGGCGGGGTTGACCCGCGACAGTCGGAATTTCACCTATCTGGCGGAACACCTCGGCGATGTGCGCCTGATCTGCATGGATTATCGCGGGCGCGGCCAGTCAGACTGGGCACCTGATCGGTCGAGCTATGCCATTTCGGTCGAATCACGCGATGCGTTGGCGCTCTTGGACCACCTCGGCCTGCCGGCTGCCGCCATCATCGGCACATCGCGCGGTGGGCTGATCGCGATGACCCTGGCGTTGACGGCGCGCACGCGCGTATTGGGCGTCTGCCTGAATGACATCGGCCCAGAGCTTGACCCACTCGGGCTGTCGCGTATCTTTGACTATCTCGGCAAGAGACCGGCCTATGCCACCGCCGAGGCCATGGCACGTGACAAACCCAACACGATGATCGGCTTTTCCGGGGTGCCGGCCGCCCGCTGGCTGCAAGAGGTGCAACATCAGACAGTGACGCGCGCAGATGGGCTGGACATCCCCTATGACCCGGCCCTGCGAGAGGCGGTCCTGGACGCGTCCGACCCTGAACAGCCTGTTGACCTGTGGCCTTTTTTCGACGCCCTTCAGGGCCTGCCTACCGGGCTGATCCGTGGCGCAAATTCGGATCTGTTGTCTCGCGAAACCGCGCAGAAAATGCGCGCGCGCCATCCAGAAATGTTGTTTGCGGACATCCCCGACCGTGGCCATGTGCCCTTTCTGGACGAACCCGCTGCCTTGCACCTCATTCGCAAATGGATTGACCAATGCCGATAGACATCCAGGATATCAGGGCGGCAGCCGCGCGCCTGGCGCCCGTTGTGCGCCGCACGCCCCTGCTGCATTCACCCTTTCTGGACCAGATCGCAGGGCGTCGCGTCTATGTTAAGGCGGAATGTCTGCAACACACTGGATCGTTCAAGTTTCGCGGCGCATGGTCGGCCCTTTCAGCGCTGGACCCGGCCAACCGGGCGGCCGGTGTGATCGCCTTTTCCAGCGGAAACCATGCGCAAGGTGTCGCCCTGGCGGCGCGCATGCATGCGGCAGATGCGGTGATCGTCATGCCCTCTGACGCGCCTGCCATGAAGATCGAAAACACCCGTGCGCTGGGGGCAGAGGTGGTCTTGTATGACCGCGACACCGAGGACCGCGACGAAATCGGGACGCGTCTGGCGACCGAGCGCGGATTGACCCTGATCAAGCCATTTGACAACCCGATGGTCATTGCCGGGCAAGGCAGCACGGGGCTGGAAATCGCTGCGCAATTGGAGCGTGTCGACGCCCATCCGGACGAAGTTCTGGTCTGTTGCGGAGGTGGCGGCCTGACGTCCGGGATTGCACTGGCTCTGGCCGATGCGCGCCCCGAGATCACCGTCAGGCCAGTTGAGCCGCAGGGCTTTGACGATGTCACCCGGTCCCTGATGAGCGGCCGTATCGAGACAAACCACCGGACCTCTGGTTCCTTGTGTGACGCGATCATTACGCCGCGCGCCGGAGATCTGACTTTTCCGATCCTGCGCAAGCATTGCGGCGCGGGGATTGTCGTGACGGATGACGAGGCATTGCACGCCGTGGCGCTGGCCTGGGCAAGGTTGAAAATCGTGGTCGAGCCGGGTGGTGCCGTAGCATTGGCGGCGGCCTTGTTTCACGGTGATAAGCTGAGTGGCGACGATGTTGTCGCTGTCGCCACCGGCGGCAATGTCGATCAGGATATTTTTGTCCGCGCCCTTGACCTTCCGGCCTTTCACTCAAGCATGACCCTGTAAAATTTCTCGCAATTCAAGGCAGCCAATGACCAGTTTCACCATCGCCAGTTTCAACGTCAAAAACCTGATCGGTCCGGACAAGGAATATTACGAATTCCAGACTTACACGCCCGAGGAATACGCATGGAAACGCGACTGGATGGCGGACCAGATGCTGACCATGGACGCCGATATTGTCGGCTTTCAAGAGATTTTTGAACAAGAGGCGCTGCAAGACGTGCTGTCGGAAACCGATGCGCGTGGCGACGCGCTGAATGGGGCGGTCGTCCCCGACAAATCAAAACGCTACCATAAAAAGGCAATTTTCCGGAAACTGGGTTTTGGCGGCTACAAGGATGCCGCGCTGTTTTTTGCCCCTAATTCCGCTGACGGTGGCGAGCCGGGCAAGCGTCGCCCAGGTTTGGCGCTGCTGTCGCGCTTTGGATTTGAAGGCACGCCCGAGATTATCCAGGATCTTGCTGAACCGCTGGTCATCGGCTTTCCCCCATTGCGCGGCAGCCAGGGCCCACGCGAAAGCGGTTCCTACAAGCTGGAGCGCCTGTCGCGGCCGATTTTGAAGGCCCGCATCAAGGTGGCGGGCCAGGTGTTCACTGTTTTCAACTGCCATTTGAAATCAAAACTGGGTGAATTTGTGCCCAGCGCCACTGCTGACTATCCGCCCGAGGCCGATCTGACCGCCTATGACCCCGTCGCGCGCGCGTTGGGCAGTTTGCGCTCTTCCGTGCGCCGGATGGCTGAAGCCTGGGTCCTGCGCCGCGAGATCGTGGCCGAGTTGGATGCCGGGCGCCCGGTCATCGCGATGGGCGATTTCAACGATGGTGAACAGGCCGTCAGCTCTGAAATCATCGCCGGTGAAACACCCTTCAGGAACTATGCCTGGATGCTGCGCCACGATGCCAAGCACCGATCTGATCGCTATTCACGAGAGGAAAACGAGGCGATTACTGCAAATGTCGAACGCGTGCGCCTGCACTCGGCCGAAAAGCTGTTCGTGCGCAAATCCCTGCGCGACATGGTTTATACATCTGCCTTCGGCGGAAACTTTGAGAGTATCGACCAGATTTTCCTGTCGCGCCATTTTGCCCCTGACAATATTCAGCGCATTGCTGATATGGAATATTTCAGCGTGCTGAACGATCATCTGACCGACGGGTCACACCCGGAGGCGCCATATAACAAGCTGGCCTCAGACCATGGGCAAATCATTGCCCATATCACCATGCGCGACACCTGAAACCAGAGGAGCGATATGAAGATATTTTCAAACTCCGGCGTTGCCTTGCATTACCGTGAAGACGGCGATCCGGACGGAGCGCCCATTGTATTCGCCAATTCGCTGGGCACTGATCTGCGCCTTTGGGATGCAATCGTGCCGCGCCTGCCAGGCGGATTGCGGGTGATCCGCTATGACAAACGCGGCCACGGGTTGTCGGCTTGCCCACCTGCGCCCTATTCGATGGGTGCGCTAATTTCCGATGTCGAAGCCCTGCTCGATCATCTGGGTGTGCGCGACTGCCTGTTTGTGGGCCTGTCGATCGGCGGATTGATCGCGCAGGGATTGGCGGCCAAGCGGTTAGACCTGGTGCGCGCCATGGTCTTGTCAAACACAGGGGCCAAAATCGGCACCCGGGAAATGTGGCAAACACGGATTGACGCAGTTGAAACCGGCGGTATCGAGGCCTTGGCCGATGCCACGATGACGCGCTGGTTCTCCAAGGGATTTGCCGCCTCGGACGACATGATCTTGTGGCGCAATATGCTGACCCGCCAGCCCGATCAGGGTTACATCGGCTGTTCCTCGGCGATTGCGGGCAGTGACTTTCTGTCCACCACTGCCAGCTTGAGCTTGCCCACCTTGGGCATTGCCGGCAGCGAAGATGGCGCCACCCCACCGGATCTCGTGCGCGAGGCAACCGATTTGATCAGGGGGTCGCAGTTTCATCTGATCCGTGGCGCGGGCCATTTACCCTGCGTTGAAGCACCCGAGGAATATGCGCGCGTGTTGACGGGCTTTATCAACGACACCGGCCATATCTGACCATCCGTGACGCCGTGGTTGAATTCATCCGCGCTTGGGATATATCCCACCAATGCCGAACAGGTGGGTGCGCATGGACATCAACAAACTCCCTTTGATCTTTATATTGATCACTGTGATGATCGACAGCATGGGCATCGGTCTGATCATGCCCGTCATGCCCGACCTTATTCAGGAGGTACGCGCCACAGATCTGGGCAGCGCCGCGGTCTGGGGCGGCGTCCTGGCGACGGCCTTTGCCTTTATGCAGTTCCTGTTTGGCCCGACCCTGGGAAACTTGTCAGACCGTTTCGGACGTCGGCCAATCTTGCTGATTGCGCTGTTGGTCATGGTGCTGGATTACTTGTTGATGGCGCTAGCGGCCACGATCTGGTTGTTGTTGCTGGGCCGTCTCGTGGGCGGGATCACTGCGGCCACCCATTCCACCGCGTCGGCCTATGTTGCAGATATTTCCAAACCGGCGGACAAGGCGGCCAATTTCGGGCTGATCGGCGCGGCATTTGGTGTGGGCTTTGTGCTGGGCCCGATCGTTGGCGGGTTGATGGCCGAATTTGGCACGCGCGCGCCGTTTTATGCCGCAGCAGCCCTCGCCGGGGCCAATATGATCTTTGGCTATTTCGCCCTGCCCGAAACCGTCACCGATGCCATACGTCGTCCCTTTGAATGGCGGCGTGCCAACCCGTTGGGCGCGTTCAGGCATATCGGCGCATTGCCGGGCTTGAAGGCCCTGTTGCTGATATCCTTTTTCTACGGCATCGCCTTTTTCGTTTATCCCGCCATCTGGGCCTATTTCGCCCAGGCTCGTTTTGGGTGGGGCCCGGGCATGGTTGGCCTGTCGCTGGGGGCATTTGGCATTTCCATCGCCATTGTCCAGGGCGTGCTGATCCGGCCCATCCTGACCTGGATGGGTGAGAGAAACGCCGTAATCTTTGGGTTTTCGGTCGATGTGGTGGCATTTGTCGCCATGGCTTTCATCACCAATGGCTGGATCGCTCTGGCGCTGACGCCGCTGACGGCCATTGGCTCGGTCGCGGGGCCTGCGATGCAAGGCATCATGTCGCGTACCGCCAGTGATGATCAGCAAGGTGAACTGCAAGGCACGCTGGCCTCTGTCAATGCGGTGGCCACGATTGTGGCACCGCTGCTGCTGACGCAAACATTCTGGTATTTCACCGACGGCCCGTCTGATCTGTATTTGCCAGGCGCGCCTTTCTTGCTGTCGGCGGCGCTGGCCATTCTGAGCATCGGGATTTTCATCCGCTTCCAGCCTCGGACCCAAAGCGCATAAAACCGACCCGAATGGTCGATTTCGGACTGGACCTTGGTCGCCTTTCACGAAAACCTGCCGCAAATCAGGGAGTACTGAAATGCAGAAAATCAAAGCCGCCGTTTGCCGCCAATTCGGCGCCCCGCTGGTCATCGAAGAGGTCAATCTGCGCGACCCGGGCGTGGGCGAGGTGCAAGTCACTTTGGACGCTTGTGCAATCTGCCATTCGGATATTTCCTATGCTGACGGCGGCTGGGGCGGACAATTGCCAGCCATTTATGGCCATGAAGCCGCGGGCCGCGTAACCGGCGTTGGGGCCGGGAGCAAAAGCTATGGCGTTGGCGATCATGTCATTGTCACCTTGCTGCGCTCTTGCGGGGCATGCGGTTCTTGCGTGTCGGGCGACCCTGCCTATTGCTTCAGCCAGGACACCAGCGCGGGCTCGCCCATCACCGCGGCCAGCGGCGAGGATGTGGGCCAGGCGATGTTCTGCGGTGCCTTCGCCGAGAAGGTTACTGTGCATGCCAGCCAGTTGGCCAAAATTCCGGCAGATATGCCCAAAGCCGCGGCCAGCCTGCTGTCTTGCGGCGTCATCACCGGCCTGGGCGCGGCCGTCAACACCGCCGCCGTTCGCCCCGGCGAAACCGTAGTGGTGATCGGCGCCGGCGGTGTCGGGCTGAACGCCATTCAAGGCGCGCGGATTGCCGGCGCTGCGCGCATCATTGCGGTTGATGTGAACCCCGACAAGCTGGAAATGGCGCGGGAGTTTGGCGCCACAGATGGTGTCATGGCCAATCAGGAAAAACCCTGGAAAGAGGCCGCTGCCAAGGCGGGCGGGCGCGGTGCAGATGCGGTGTTGGTCACGGTTGGTGCGATTGGCGCCTATGACATATCCACCAGGTATCTGGCCCCCGGCGGGCGGATGGTGATGGTGGGCATGAACCATTCGGGCGAAAGCAGCAGCTATGATCCTTCGGTCATTGCCTCACTTGGGCAAAACATGATCGGCACGAAAATGGGCGATACCGTCTTGCCACGCGACATTCCATGGATGGTGGATCTATATCAGCAAGGCCGTTTGAAACTGGATGAACTGGTGTCTGGCACCTGGCGTCTGGATCAGATCAATGAAGCCATAGCCGACACCAAATCAGGTGCGGCCAAGCGCAATGTCATTGTGTTCGGAGACTAGGGATCAAGCGCCCCGCCCCAGCCGAAATAGACACCGGGCACTTCGTCCCCGGCCAAGGCGCGATAAAGCGCGCGCGCGGCGGTGTTGTCAGGCTCGGTGCCGAGCCAGATCTCTGTGACCCCGCGTGTATGCGCCGCGTCAATCAGCGCTTGTGTCACGGCCTTGCCGATCCCGCGCCGCTGATGGGCATCACGCACGCCCACTTCCTGAATAAACATCGAGGCGGGCTTGTCCGGGTGGCGCAGATCGGTGCCACTGGCCATGCCCACTGCAAGATCGCCCTCAAAGGCCAGAAACAGGCTGTTGGCCGGATCGCTCAGAAATGCCGTGGCCAAAGGCCGGGTGATCGGCGCGTCAAACAAACCCTCTGGCACCGCCAGGAGCAGGTCAATCTCAGCCAGGAAAATGCGTTTGATCTTGATTTCCATATCCAAATACCGCGCAATGTTCGCAACGAAAGGCAGGCTACATGAAACTGCAAGACCTTGAAATCTTTACTGTGGCACCGCCGGCGCCAGGCTGGGGCGGCCGCTATTGGACATTTGTCAGATTGACCACCAATACCGGCGTGGTGGGCTATGGGGAATGCTATGCCTCATCCGTGGGGCCTGGCGCCATGGACGGCGTGATCCGCGATGTGTTTGAACGCCATATGCTGGGGGAAAACCCTGAAAATATTGAGAAAATGTTTCGCCGAGCCTATTCTTCAGGCTTCACGCAGCGCCCCGACCTGACGGTGATGGGGGCCTTTTCGGGGCTGGAAATCGCGTGTTGGGACATTTTGGGCAAGGATCGCGACCGCCCCGTATGGGCGCTTTTGGGCGGCATGATGAATGAGCGCGTGCGCTCCTACACTTATCTTTACCCTTTGGCGCATCAGGATATCGGCGCGTTCTGGACCTCGCCGGAAATGGCCGCGGAATGTGCGGCCGAGATGGTCAAGCTGGGCTTCACGGCGGTCAAATTTGACCCCGCTGGCCCCTATACCTTGCGCGGCGGGCACCAGCCGGCCATGTCCGACATCAGCCAATCCGTGGCCTTTTGCAGCGCCATACGTGAGGCTGTGGGCGACAAGGCCGATTTGCTATTCGGCACCCATGGGCAATTTACCACCGCGGGCGCGATCCGGTTGGGCCAGGCGTTGGAGCCCTACAATCCTCTGTGGTTCGAAGAACCGGTGCCACCCGACAATATCGCTGAATTTGCCCGAGTGGCGGAGGCCGTGCGCATCCCAGTGGCCACCGGCGAGCGCCACACCACCAAGGCCGAGTTTGCGGCGCTGTTGCGTGTGGGGGTCAAGATCTTGCAGCCTGCCCTGGGGCGATCCGGCGGCATTTGGGAGGCCAAAAAGATTGCCGCGATTGCCGAGACCTACAATGCCGAAATGGCCCCGCATCTTTATGCCGGTCCGGTGGAATGGGCCGCCAACATTCATTTCGCCGTGTCCACGCCCAACCTGCTGATCGCGGAAACCATCCAGACAGGCGGTGCGTTCCACATGGCACTGATCAACAACACGATCACCTGGGAGGACGGCTTTATCCTGCCGCCGACGGCGCCAGGGTTGGGCATCACGTTCGATGAGGAACTGGCGCGCGCGCATCCCTACACCGGCACGGGCCTGCATCTGGAAATGCAAGAAGCGCCCTGTGACTACGTAAATGGCAACAATTTCGAAGGCGGCGCGCCCGCGACCGAGGTCTAGGATAGATTGGCGGGCCCAGAAGGACTCGAACCCTCAACCTGCCGATTAGAAGTCGGCTGCTCTATCCAGTTGAGCTATGGGCCCGCATGGGCCCCGGTTTGCGCGATCCGCGAGCCAAGATCAAGCCGCTTTGCCTGCCAATTGCCTAGGATGGTGTCGAGCCGGGCGGGCGCAATTCGTCATCCATCAAGGCATCAATGAACAGGCTTAGTAACTGGGGACGCCCCGTGACGCCTGCCTTGCGGTAAATCGCATTGGTTTGCGCCTTGACCGTTCCTTCCGAGGTTTGGCGCAGGGCGGCGATTTCGGCCGTGTTCATCCCCTTGATGGCAAATAGTGCCACGTCGCGCTCAGAGGGCGTCAGCTGCCACTTTTCGAACCGGTCGTGCAGAACTTCCATGAAAGCACCGGAAGCCAGGCGCAGGTTTTCTTCGGCCACGTTCAATCTGCGGGCCGATCGACGAATGGCCACCCCACCCAGAACAGCCCCTAGGACCAACCCGACAGCGGCTCCAATCTCCAGCAATTCCCGCGTCTGCCAGGCGATAGGCTGCACCCGCAGACCAAAAATGCCCGCCAGAATGTCTGACACAAAAAACACCGCCACAAAAACTTGCACGATGACCAGGAGTATGATGCCGCGCCCGCTGCTCACGGGGCACAGACCTTTTTGCAGGCCCCCGATGTGCGGCCTTGCAGGATCAATTCACACATTGCGTGGAATTGGTGAGGTGCGGACGGGCCGCTTTGGGCGGGGTCGCGCATCATTCATCGTCGTCCTCGTCATCATCGTCGTCGTCGTCATCATCGTCGTCTTTTTTGTCGTCGTCATCTTCGTCGTCATCTTCGTCGTCGCCAGATCCGCCGCTGCGCGACAGGTTGTCGTCTTCGTCATCGGGGTCATACAGGCCCGAACCCACGCGCCCGGAACCCAGATTGACCCACAGGTCGCGCAGCACTTCGCCGGTGCGGGGGTTCAAGATGATCTCGCGGCGGAAATTCTGATTTGTGGCGACGATACGAATGCGGCCAAGCCAGGTGCGGCTGACCTGGATTCGCGAAAATCCCTGGTCTTTGAGTTGTTCGACGAACAACGATACGAAGGCATCGCTTTGCGCCAAGGCGGGCACGGCAACGACGATGGCCGCGCCCGCCGTCAGAAAGTCACGACGTTTCATGATCCCACCATAGTTTTGTCGGGCCAGTCAGCGCAAGTATGGCCCATCATGCCTATATCGCTCGCCAAGGGGCCCATGTCACTTATCCTTGCCCTGTTTGCGCAATTTCTTGAACGTGGCGTTAAAGGCGATCGTCACGCGTTCCTGGTCGGTTTCATTGGGGTAGACCCAATGCACCAGATACGACGGAAACAGGACCATTTCACCCGGCTTCGGGCGGATTTTCTTTTTCATTTTGAATGAAGCGGCCTGCAGAATACGCCAATTGGGCAAATCGCTGCGGGGATCTACGAACTCGATCATGCCCGAATTGCCGGTTTCGACTTCGGGTTGAGAAACATAGTAGACACCCGACCAATGCGCGCCCGGATGCGTGTGAGGCGCGTTGAAAGCGCCCTTGGGATTGGCATTCATCCAGCCAAAAAGCTTGAGGTCCAATTCATCCAACGCGACGCGTGCCTTGATCGCGGTCATGGCCAGGACAAGCGCATCGCAGGCATGTTCTTGCAGCGCTACAATGACCGCCGCGTTATCGTCAAACAGATTGCCGGATGAATGCCACCCACCGCGATTGGATTTTTCCGCACCAGTGTCACCCGCGCGCATCTGGGCCGCGTGGTTCAGCAATTCTGCATTGAACACATCACTGTCGGGGATCTGAAACCGCACCAATGGGGTGGCGAAGAGTTTCTCGTATTTCGTCCGTTCGATCATGGCCGTCACCTTCCCGGTATCCACCTATGAGCCTGCTCATGCAGACGGCGCGCAAGAGCATTGCGCGCCGCCCAGTTCCTTGGCCGGGCTCAAGGCTTACTCATCGTCATCTTCATCATCATCGTCGTCATCTTCGTCGTCGTCGTCATCTTCGTCGTCGTCTTTCTCATCATCATCTTCGTCGTCGCTTTCATCGTCATTCTCATCATCACTTTCGTCGTCGTCCAAAAAGCTGCCCGATTTGTTGCTGATCTTGACGCCGGGTGTCGTGTTTTCGCCCGCGCTGACCGTCGAGGTTTCGGTCTTCAACACCGCGCCAGTCGCCGCGTCATAGATGGTTTCGATCTTGGTGGTGCCCCGTATCGCCTCTACTTTCACCTGGGTCGCCCCAACCTTGATTTCGACGCGTGTGTAGCCGTCAGCCTGATATTTCGCGGCCAGGGCTTGGGTGTCAATTTGCTGTTGAGCAAGAGCGGCGCCTGCCGTCAGAGCGATTGTGCCAACGCTGGCCAGCCATAGATTTCTCAGTTTCATCGGATGTCCTTTCATCAGTTCTGCCCCACAGCATGCGGGACCACAGCCACAATGGGTGGCAGGGGCCCGTTGATAAATCTGCACAAAGATTATTCGGCGCGCCATAAACTTTGGGCGCAAGCACATAAACCTTGGTTTAGGCCGCTAGAATCGGGCTTCGATCTCAATCAGGTGGTCGACAAACTCTTGGCAAAAGACAATCGCGCGGTCTTGCGGGTCATAAAAGGCATTGGCCTCTCCGCAACTTTCCACCGCGACGCTCAAGCTGTCAGACAGTGACAATTCTGCATTCAGGTCGCGCACCTCTGCTTGTATCAGTTGGGCGGCCAGGCCATCGGCATCGCCTACAAAAGTCATCGTTTCGCCTGCTCCGCGCTCATACAATGCGTCCAGCACCGCGCCCCAGCTTTGATCTGCCTGGTCAAATTCAAAAGGGCAGTTTTCGGCCCTGTCGTCTGGCAGGCCCAAATCTTCGGCAAGCTTTGCGCGCGCATCAGGATTGCCGCCATAGAATATGCAAGCCGTGTTGAAATAGCGCTGCTCATCGGGGCCGTGGTCGTCCCACCAGGCGATCTCGTCGCGGGCTTCTTGGCGGACAATTGCCTCGCCCCAGAACCCGAATGACGCGTCATAGGCCAGTGATTGCGCCGCTTCTTCTTCGAACAGCGAATGGATCAGATAGATGGAAAAGACATCCGCCGCATCTTCTTCTTGTCCAAAAATCGGCACGCGCTCTAGGTCTATCACCGCATGGCCAAGCTCATGATAGAAAATGCCCAGAATGTTGGCCTCGACAAAGGCATTGTCAGATTGCGCATGCGCCATGGCAGGCAGCACTAGCGCCAAAAGGCTTGCCTTGAAATACGATTTCATCGCCTCTCCTGTCAGCCCAGGTTTGATCCCATATCAAAACCCAGATGCTTGGCCACAGCAAAGATGTCCTTGTCACCACGTCCGCACATGTTCATCACGATGATGTGGTCGCGCGGCAGGTCAGGCGCGATCTTCATCACATGGGCCATCGCGTGGCTTGGCTCTAGCGCAGGGATGATGCCCTCGGTCTGGCAGCACAGTTGAAAGGCTTCCAACGCTTCTGCGTCCGTGATCGCGACGTATTTGGCCCGGCCGGTTTCGTGCAGCCACGAATGCTCTGGCCCGATACCGGGGTAATCCAGGCCTGCCGAAATCGAGAACCCCTCCAATATCTGGCCATCATCGTCTTGTAACAAATAGGTCCGGTTGCCGTGCAACACGCCGGGGCGGCCGCCGGTCAGCGACGCGCAATGCTCGAATTTTTCATTCACCCCTTTGCCACCGGCCTCAACACCAATGATGTTGACGGATGGGTCATCCAAAAAGGGATAGAACAAGCCCATGGCATTGGAGCCGCCGCCGATGGCCGCAATGACGGTATCGGGCAGACGGCCCTCGCCTTCTTGTTCGGCCAGTTGCCAGCGAACTTCCTTGCCGATGATCGATTGAAAATCGCGGACCATGGCCGGGTATGGATGGGGCCCGGCGACGGTGCCGATGCAATAAAATGTGTCGCGCACGTTGGTGACCCAATCGCGCAAGGCATCGTTCATCGCATCTTTCAGCGTGCCCCGTCCCGAAGTGACGGGGACCACCTCGGCGCCCAAAAGGCGCATGCGGAACACATTGGGGGCCTGACGTTCGACATCATGGGCGCCCATATAGACGATGCATTTCAACCCGAATTTGGCACAGACCGTCGCTGTGGCCACACCATGTTGACCAGCGCCTGTTTCGGCAATGATGCGGGTCTTGCCCATGCGACGCGCCAGAATGATCTGACCCAGCACATTGTTGATCTTGTGCGCGCCGGTGTGGTTCAGCTCATCGCGTTTGAGATAGATTTTCGCGCCACCCAATTGCTCGGTCAGGCGCGGTGCAAAATACAGCGGGCTGGGACGCCCGACGTAATGTTTCCACAAATCGTCCATCTCGGCCCAAAAGCTGTCGTCAGTCTTGGCCTTTTCATATTCCGCTTCCAGATCCAGGATCAGCGGCATCAGCGTTTCCGACACAAACCGCCCGCCAAAATCACCAAACCGCCCGTTTTCATCGGGGCCGTTCATGAAGGAATTGAAAAGATCGTCAGCCATGGTCATGCGCTCCTTGAGGATCATGATTTCCTAGCGGCGCGAGCCTGCCATGACAAGCCATTGGGCCGCGCGGGCGGGCAAATATCAGGCACAAAGCGTCGCGTGGCAAAAGGCGCGGATCAAATCGACTGATTTTTGCCCTGGCGCGCTTTCCACGCCAGAGGACACATCCACCTGCCGCGCGCCCGTCAACCGGACAGCGTCCGCCACATTATCCGGCGTCAGGCCACCGGCCAACATCCACGGTTTCGTCCAGTATTTTTGCTGCGCCAGCAAGTTCCAATCAAAGCTCAGCCCATTTCCACCCGGCAAGTCGCCGCCCTGGGGCGCCTTGGCATCCACCAGGATCTGATCGGCCACTTGCGCGTAGGTCGCCACAGCCGCCATATCTGCGGCCGTGGCAATGCCCACCGCCTTCATCACCGGAAGGCCCGTGCGCGCACGGATTTCGGCTACACGCTCTGGGCTTTCCGATCCGTGCAATTGCAGCATATCCAGCGGGACCCGGGTAGTGACCTGATCCAAACCGGCATCATCGGGATTGACCAGCAATGCCACCTTGGCAAGGCCAACGGGCGCGTTGACGGCCAATTCGGTCGCGGCATCAACAGAGACATTGCGAGGCGACTTTTCAAAGAACACAAAGCCAATATACGCCGCGCCCGCCTGAGCGGCCGCGTCGATATGCTCGGCGGTTTTCAAACCGCAGATCTTGATCCTGACGTTGTCCGGCATGGGTGTTACTTGTGCCCGTCTACCAGGGCCAGAATGTCATCTTCCGGCTTGCCGTTGGCATTGGCCGGCGCGCGCAGATTGGCCAGATCGCGGCTGAGGGCGTCAGCCTTGCGGCGTTGCGCAGCGGCGTCGGCACGAAATTGATGCTCCCGAAACCATTCCCAAACCAGCCCGACCAGAATACCGGCCACAAGCGCCACAAAGATCACCGCAAAAAGGGGTAAGCTGATCTGGTTGGGGATCCCCATCAGGGCCGCCGCATCATCAGTCATCAGGCGCAAAGTGACGAACTCGCGGTTGGCCAGCGCCAGCGCAAACAATATCAGCCCAAGGGCCAACAAAAACAAATTCCGAATGAGCCGCATTGTGACGCGCCTGTTTGTTAGGATTACGTTTACTTGCCGTTCAATCTGTCCCGCAGCAATTTGCCGGTCTTGAAAAATGGCACATGCTTTTCTTCAACGGCAACGCTTTCACCGGTGCGCGGATTGCGCCCGACGCGTGCGTCGCGTTTCTTGACCGAGAACGCGCCAAATCCGCGTAGTTCCACCCGATCCCCCTTGGACATCGCTTCTATGATTTCTTCGAAAATCGTATTTACGATCCGCTCGACATCACGTTGATAAAGATGCGGATTTTCATCTGCAATCTTCTGAACAAGCTCCGAACGTATCATCCAAATGTCCCCCCAAAGGTCAATTGTCAGGCTGCGGCCCATGTGTTTCAGTTTGGCCGACTATACGGGCAATTGTGAACTTCTCAAAGCGTTACAGCACGCCTACAGCGTCATTACCAATGCCAAGGCTGTCGTTTTTCGTGTGATTTGGCCCATTTAGGCATGGCGTATCCGGTTTTGGCCCTGGCCAGTGCGTCTACAGAGCGAACTTGAAGCGCTGTCGATTCGGCAAAAAGAAAGGCTGGCCCGAGTTTCGGACCAGCCCAAATTTTTACCAATTAGGCGCGCCGAGTTAGTCGTCGTCGCCTTTCAGCGCGGCACCCAGGATATCGCCCAGGGATGCGCCGCTGTCGGAAGAGCCATATTGCTGCACGGCTTCTTTTTCTTCGGCGATTTCGCGTGCCTTGATCGACAGACCCAGACGGCGTGTCTTGCTGTCGATGTTGGTGACGCGCACGTCGACCTTGTCGCCAACGCCAAAGCGGTCAGGGCGCTGCTCGGCACGGTCGCGCGACAGGTCGGAACGACGGATGAATGACTTCATGCCTTCGTATTCGACTTCGATGCCGCCATCCTCGATCGACGTCACGGTGACGGTGATGATCGAGCCGCGCTTCACGCCGCCAACGGCTTCGGCGAACTGGTCGCCGCCCAGAGCTTTGACGCTCAGGCTGATGCGCTCTTTTTCCACATCCACTTCCGAGACGACGGCTTTCACCATGTCGCCCTTGCGGTAGTTCTGGATCGCGTCTTCGCCACGCTCGTCCCATGACAGGTCGGACAGGTGAACCATGCCGTCGATGTCGTTTTCCAGACCAACGAACAGACCGAATTCGGTGATGTTCTTGACCTCGCCCTCGACCTCGGTGCCCTCTGGGTTGGCTTCTGCGAAGACTTCCCATGGGTTGCGCATGGTTTGCTTGAGACCCAGCGAAACGCGACGCTTGGTGCTGTCGATTTCCAGGACCATGACTTCCACTTCCTGGCTCGTCGAAACGATTTTGCCGGGGTGGACGTTCTTCTTGGTCCAGGACATCTCGGACACGTGCACCAGACCTTCGACACCTGGTTCCAGCTCAACAAACGCACCGTAGTCGGTGATGTTGGTGACACGCCCAGTATGCACGGATTCCAGCGGGAACTTGGCTTCAACAGCATCCCAAGGATCGTCCTGGAGCTGCTTCATGCCCAGGCTGATGCGATGCGTTTCCTTGTTGATCTTGATAACCTGCACTTTGACGGTTTCGCCAATGTTCAGGATCTCGGACGGGTGGTTCACACGACGCCAAGCCATGTCGGTGACGTGCAACAGGCCGTCCACACCGCCCAAATCGACAAATGCGCCGTATTCGGTGATGTTCTTGACCACGCCGTCGACAGCCTGACCTTCGGTGAGGTTGCCAATGACTTCGGCGCGCTGTTCGGCGCGGCTTTCTTCCAGAATGGCGCGGCGCGACACGACGATGTTGCCACGACGGCGGTCCATTTTCAAAATCTGGAATGGCTGCTTCAGACCCATCAAAGGGCCTGCATCGCGCACGGGGCGCACATCAACCTGTGAGCCGGGCAAAAACGCAACCGCGCCGCCAAGGTCCACAGTGAAGCCGCCTTTGACGCGACCAAAGATGGCGCCTTCGACGCGCTCTTCGTCGGCATAAGCCTTTTCCAGACGATCCCAGGCTTCTTCGCGGCGCGCTTTGTCACGGCTGATAGAAGCTTCGCCGCGTGCGTTCTCAACGCGATCAAGGAAGACTTCCACCTCATCGCCAACGGCGATTTCAGGAGCTTCCCCGGGATTTGCGAATTCTTTAAGCTCAACGCGGCCTTCCATCTTGTAGCCCACGTCGATGATGGCTTGGCCCGCTTCAATCGCGATGACTTTGCCTTTGACAACAGACCCTTCGGCGGGTGTGTCGATGTCGAAGCTTTCGTTCAGGAGGGCTTCGAATTCCTCCATGGTTGCTTTAGCGCACATATACGTTTCGTTTCCTTTTTCACGTTTATTCGGGCCATGCGGTTGTCTCCGCAGGTCTTTGGTTTGATTGGTCCGGACGGCCGACACGCTCCACGAACAAACACAGGGCCGAGGTATTCCCGACCCTGCTCGTGACTCTGACGGCCAATTGACGAGGCGCTCTATAGGCGGTTTTGGTCATAGGGGCAAGGGCCAAAGGCCAAATCAGCCAGACCCAGCCCGGCCGCTTAGTTCAGGCTGGGCAATTTGGCACGGATTTCGGCCGCTGCGGCCGCAACGGCATCTTCGATGGACATATCGGACGTGTCGATCAGCAGAGCATCGCTTGCCTGAACCATGGGGGCATCCGCACGCTCGGCATCACGCGCGTCGCGCTCCTGAACATCGGCCAGGACCTTTTCAAAAGGTGTTTCGATGCCGCGCTCTGCCAATTCCTGCCACCGCCGCCGCGCGCGTATTTCGGGCCGCGCGGTCACGAATAGTTTCACTTCTGCCTGGGGGCAAATGACCGTGCCGATATCGCGCCCGTCCAGCACCGCGCCACCGGCGCGCGCCGCGAATGCACGTTGAAAATCAACCAAGGCCTCACGCACCGGCGGCGTGGCTGCGACCTGGCTGGCCATTTGCGCCACCTCGGGCGTGCGCAGATTGGGGTGCATTGTATCCCGGGCGTGCAGGGTTTGCGCAGCTTGAACCGGGTCTTCTCCGTCCAGCGCGCGGCGCGCCACGGCACGATACAACAGCCCGGTATCCAAGTGGGCCAGACCGAATTCGCTAGCCACGCGCTTTGAAATCGTCCCCTTGCCAGCCGCGGCGGGCCCATCAATTGCTACCGTGAACCTCATGGTCTGGGTTTTTGCCAGATGGCCGGCACCGCCAACAGAACCACAGCCAACAGCGCCACAAATTTTGCGGTGGTTACCCAGCCCAGCCAAAAGGCGTCTTGTGATATGGCCGGGTCTGGCAGCCAGCCTGCCAGCAATATCGGGTCCAGCCGCGCCAGCAATTGAAAGTCCTCCAAAGCATCACAAAACACGAACACCCCCAGGGCAGCCATACCAGCAAGGCGCAGGGGGCCGTGTGCCCCGCTGAACGTCAGATAGCCCGCCATGCCGGTCGCAAAGATGAATGGGAAATCCAGATATATGATGCCCGTGCGCCAGATTTGGCGCTGTTCAAGTGTCAGTCCGGCAAAGAAATCCTCCACCTGTGCGGGGCTATAGCCGCCCACAATCGTTTGAGGATCCGCGCCGGGCAGCGCCCGCATAACGCCGAAAAACAGGCCGGCCAAAAGTGCCAGCGCCAGCAGCGCGAAAAACGTGGCTGCAAGACGCCGTGCCATCAGCGGTTGACCCGCATGATTTGCGCACCCAACTTGGTCATCAACGGTTCAAAAACCGGAAAAGAGGTGGCGATCGGGCCGCCATCGTCCACGCTCACAGGTTTGCGCGCGGCCATGCCCAGCACCATGAAAGACATGGCGATGCGGTGATCCAGTTGGCTGGCCGCAGTGCCGCCACCCGGCACCTGGCCTGCGCCCATGCCATGCACGATCAGCGTATCCTCATCTTCTTCGATGGTGACGCCATTGGCCTCTAGCCCGCGCGCCATCGCGTCAATGCGGTCACTTTCCTTGACGCGCAATTCCTTGACACCGCGCATCACCGTTTTACCCGTGGCACTGGCTGCTACCACGGACAGGACCGGAAATTCGTCAATCATGCTCGCCGCGCGCTCCGGCGGCACCTCAACACCTTTCAGGGCCGAGTATTTAACCCGCAGATCCGCAACCGGTTCGCCGCCCTCTTGGCGCGGGTTTTCAAAGGCGATATCCGCGCCCATTTCCACCAAGGTTGTATACAACCCGTTGCGCGTCGGATTCTGGCTGACACCCGGCACGGTTATTTCCGAGCCTTCGACAATCAGAGCCGCACAGACCGGGAAGGCCGCCGAGGATGGGTCGCGCGGCACTGCCACGCTTTGCGGTTTGAGTTCCGGCTGTCCGGTCAGGGTGATAACCCGGCCCTCATCTGTAATCTCAGTCGTGATGTCCGCGCCAAAGCCTGCCAGCATCCGTTCGGTATGATCGCGTGTCGCCTCTTTTTCGATGACAATCGTTTGGCCCGGTGCGTTCAACCCGGCCAAGAGCACCGCGGATTTCACCTGAGCCGAGGGCATCGGCACCACATAGCGCAGGGGCACAGGCTGCGCCGCGCCCACGATCGTCATGGGCAGGCGGCCGCCATCACGCCCATATGCCCGCGCGCCGAACAGGGAAATCGGATCGGTGATTCGCGCCATGGGGCGGGACCGCAGGCTGGCATCACCTGTAAATGTCGCGGCAATCGGTGTTGTGGCCATAGCGCCCATGATCAGGCGCACGCCAGTGCCTGAATTGCCACAATCGATCACTTGTTCCGGTTCGCCAAACCCGCCAGTGCCCACACCATGAACAGACCATTCACCGCCACCATGATCGGTGACCTCAGCGCCAAAGGCACGCATCGCTCGGGCCGTATCGAGCACATCGTCACCCTCGAGCAGGCCGGTTATCCGGGTTTCGCCGACGCTAAGCGCGCCCAGGATCAGCGCCCGGTGGGAAATCGATTTATCCCCCGGCACCCCTGCTGCGCCGTTCAACGGGCCGCAGGGGCGCGATGTCATCGGAATGGGGTCACCGTTGCTGGACATATGAGGTCTCTTTCGTCTTGTGTTTGCCCAAGCTCTTAGCCCAGCCCGCGCCGGGATGGAACGCCCTAAAGGGCGCGAAATGTCAAGTAATGCGGCACCCGACCTTCGCGCAGGGCCTTTTGTTCGTACCGGGTCGAATGCCAATCCGCCCAGGGCTGTTGCCAATCGGCGGGGCCCTCGGCCAGCCATTCAAATCCTGCGCGCGGCACTTCTTGCAAGGTCTGGCGCACATAGTCCGGGATGTCTGTGGCCACTCGGAAGATCGCGCCGGGTTTCAAAACGCGGTGCAGCGGTTCCAGGTGTTCGGGCGTCACAAAACGGCGGCGGTGGTGGCGCGCCTTTGGCCAGGGGTCGGGATACAGCAAAAAGGCACGGTCGATTGACCCGTCGGGCAGCACGTCAAAGATATGCCGCACATCGCCGGGATACACCGCCACATTGCCGACGCCTGCCTCGCGGATCTTGCCCAGCGCCATGGCCACACCGTTGATGAAGGGCTCACAGCCAATGATGGCGACGTCAGGGTTAAGCCGGGCCTGATGGGCAAGATGCTCACCACCACCAAAGCCGATCTCAAGCCAGACGGGTTTTCCGCCAAACCGCGCCTGCAAGTCCAACAAAGTGCGTTTGGGATTATCTTCCCAAGACACAGGCCCCGGCGACAGCTTGTCCAGATCCTCGCGCAGATACATTTCTTGATTGGGGCGCAACGGTTTGGCCTTGAAACGCCCGTAGAAATTGCGCCAGGGCGCGCCCGAGGGATGGTGATCTTTGGTCATGCGCCGCGTGATACCGCCTCGTGCGGGGCGGGAAAAGCCCCAATCATGCCAGGTCAGATCAGCGCGTCAGAACCCCCGCGGCCAACAAGCGCGGTCGATAGGGATACCAGACATCCTGCGGGCGGGTATTCAACGTTTCGATCGCGAAGACCGGATCCACGCCGCGGCGCACCATGAACAGCAATTGCTCATGAATTTCAAACTGGGTGTCCTGATAGACCC
>Ga0316205_10001592_pt1 | contig 27477 bp, 18 predicted proteins | sample 3monthpyrite_MG_FD_204941 | JGI IMG/M metagenome (GOLD analysis project Ga0316205, IMG submission 204941) | Microbial mat bacterial communities from mineral coupon in-situ incubated in ocean water Damariscotta River, Maine, United States -... | ecosystem: Environmental > Aquatic > Marine >... | reverse complement strand
TTTCCAGATTACCCGTCATTACACGCTGATGCTGCGTTGTTCCTTGCTGAACCAGTGCAACTGGCGTGCTCGCATCAAGCCCATGAGATATCAGCTCTCGAGACAACACTTCAACACCGTACAAACCCATATAGATAACCAATGTCTGGCGCGGTTGCACTAGATGTTCCCAGTCAAGGTTTACCGTACCATCCTGAAGATGACCCGTTACAAAAACAACCGACTGCGCATAGTCACGATGCGTTAGTGGTATACCTGCATAACTCGCACAACCCGATGCGGCGGTTATACCCGGCACAACCTGAAATGCAATGCCGTGCTGCGCAAGCACTTCAATTTCTTCTCCGCCACGACCAAAAATAAAAGGATCACCGCCTTTCAGTCTAACTACCTTCTTACCTTCTTTAGCCAGTGTAACCATCAATTCACTGATTTCTTCCTGTCGCAATGCATGAAAGTCACGTTTCTTTCCGACGTAAATTCGCTCCGCATCACGACGAGTCAGATCGACAATCTCTTCAGGGACTAATCTGTCAAATAACACAACATCTGCTTTTTGCATCAAACGCAACGCTCTGAAGGTCAGAAGATCCGGATCGCCCGGACCCGCGCCAACCAAATAAACCTCGCCCATTGTTGCTTCAGATGTCTGCGGCGCATCAATGCTAGATTGAATCGTATGCTCAGCTTCAGCCTCTTTACCAGAAAACACCATCTCCGCCACTGGGCCTTGTAGAATTTTTTCCCAAAAGTGTCGGCGTTCCGGCATCGAAGAAAATCGCTTTCGTACCTGTTCACGGAAACCTGCCAGCAATGTCGCAAGGCGCCCATAACTTGCAGGAATTAATGTCTCCAGGCGCGCACGCAACATCCGCGCTAATACTGGCGATGCGCCGCAAGTTGATACCGCAACAATAACCGGCGATCGATCAACAATAGAAGGGAAAATAAATGTACAAAGGTCTGGCTGATCGACAACGTTAACTGGAATATTTTTTTGGCTGGCTAAATCATGAACGCATTTGTTCACGCGCTGATCGTTGCTTGCAGCGACCACCAAAGAAATATTTTCTAAATGCTCATCTGAAAATTCGACTTGCTGTGTAGATATATCACCCGCCTCACTGAGACGTTGCAACGCAGAACTCATCTCTGGCGCAACTACCGTTACTTTTCCCGATGCACGTAATAATAAATTAACCTTGCGTGAAGCAACATCGCCGCCACCCACTACAAGACAGTTTCGTCCTGCTATTTTTAAAAATACCGGTAAAAATTCCATGAACTATTTAAGCGCCCACTTAAGAAGACGCAGGCTTGGCAATAACATCCAGCCCAGGCATATAAGGCCTTAAAACATCAGGAACACGAATACTGCCGTCCGCATTTTGATAATTTTCCATCACAGCAACAAGAGCACGGCCGATGGCGAGACCCGAACCGTTGATGGTGTGCAACAACTCAGGCTTACCCGTCTCAGGATTTCGCCAGCGTGCTTGCATGCGACGCGCTTGAAAATCTCCAAACAAGCTACAAGATGAAATTTCCCGGTATTTTTGTTGGCCCGGCAACCACACTTCTAGGTCAATGGTCTTCATTGCCGAAAAGCCAACATCACCTGCACATAAATTAACAACACGATACGGTAAGTTTAATTTTTGCAAAACAGCTTCCGCATGTGCGGTCAACTCTTCCAACGTTTGATAGGAATTTTCAGGATTGACTATTTGCACCATCTCAACTTTCTCAAACTGATGCTGACGAATCATGCCACGTGTATCCTTGCCATAAGAACCGGCTTCACTACGAAAACACGGTGTGTGTGCAACATACTTCTGGGGTAATGAAGCAGCATCAAGAATGACATCGCGAACAATGTTCGTAACCGGCACTTCAGCAGTCGGAATTAAATAATAATCTGCATCACCCGACTCACTATTAATAGCAAAAAGATCCTCTGAGAATTTTGGCAGCTGACCTGTGCCACGAAGACTGTCGGCATTCACCAAATAAGGCACATATACCTCTTCGTAACCATGCTCCTGCGCATGCAAATCCAGCATGAACTGAATCAAAGCACGGTGCAAACGCGCCAGTGGACCGCGCATAACTGCAAACCGCGAGCCGCTAATTTTAGCCGCTGTTTCGAAATCAAGCTGTTCTATCTGCTCACCTAAATCAACATGATCCTTTGCCTCAAATTTCGGCATCGCGGGCTCACCCCAAACACGGATCTCTTGATTGTCATTTTCACTTTTCCCATCAGGCACACTTTCATGCAACAGATTAGGAATACCCATCAGCACGGTATTTAACTCAGAACGAATATCAGATAACTTTGCCTCAGCCTGTTTTAAATCGTCACCCAATTTTGAAACAGCCGCTTTCAATGGTTCGATATCTTCACCGGCAGCTTTGGCTTGACCAATTAATTTTGAACGAGAATTTCTTTCCTGCTGCAACGCTTCAGTTTGCACCTGCACGGTTTTGCGTTCGGCTTCAAGACGTTCAAGCAAATCAACGTCAAGCTTAAAACCGCGTCTCAATAATAATGATGCTGTTTTCGTCAGCTCCTGACGAATCAATCTAGGGTCAATCATAACTGTCTATTTCTCGATTTCTAATACACTTAATTGTATCGATTAGCCGATTAATATATCTTTACAAATACATTAGAGCGCATAAAATTTGCGACTAAGTATACTATTAGTGGCAATAGGTTTCGATGGTGAGAACAAAGGATTTTCGGTCTTGAGGCTCAAAAAACTCATTTATCGATGCTTAAGAAATCTCAGGAAGCTCTTTCAGCAGAACCACACGGCCACTTCGGGTTTCTATATACCCATTATCTGCCAATTCTTTCATCACCCGACTGACCATTTCTCTGGATGAGCCCACCATACTAGCAATATCATGATGTGGCATTTTTCGATCCGTCTGCAAAATACCCTCATGCAAGCGAGCTGCATGATTCAACGCATTTACAACTCTCCCATAAACACCCATGAGCGCAAGATTTTTCACCTTGTCTGTCAATACGCGCACTCTTTTTGTCAATGTGGACATCATTTTTAACGCCATGGCTGGGTTACTTAAAAGACATTGATCAAACGATTGTTTACTAATAACGATGAATTCACAGGGTTCTAACGTTTTCACGGAAGCAGAGCGAGGCTGATTGTCCAGCAGAGCTAGCTCACCTAAAAATTCACCCTCAGACTGGACATTAAGGATAACCTCTTTTCCATTATCATCCGTAAGGAAGATTTTTACCGAGCCAGAAACAATTATATAAAGGGAATCCGTAATGTCGCCATCATTGATAATAACCGAATTCTTAGGAAATTTTTTAGCGTGTGAGCTCTCCAGCAGTACAGTAATTTCAGAAATACCTAGCTCATCAAATAACGGAACTGCTTTAAGATATTGTTTTAAATGCACTATAGTCCCTTAGCAATATACCCACAGAATTGTATACAATGCTATATAATATCTCATATTGAAGTTTTATCTGGCACAATTATTATCAATAAATATTTTCACTGCAATACAGTAAAAGCGATTAAAACGAAGCAGCAGGAATCGCAATAGGTATTCTTAAAAAACCCAGCATGCTATCTTCGCACAATTGTCATAACTTAATATGGATATTAATGCTTGTTTGGCATGGTTGTTCCAAAACTCAACATAAAAAAACCGACTTCTAAGCTTGTCATCATATTCAGCAGTGTAGTTTTTTCTAGCTTGCTCGCTATCACACCTTTAATACAAAACATCGAAGAAGATTTTGGGCTAAGCCTGTTATTCCATATGCGTGGTGAGATCAGCGCCCCTAAAAACACCATCATCATTGCAATGGACCGAGCCTCCGCAAAAGATCTTCAGATTCCTGATCAAAGAGATATCTGGCCACGCCAATACCACACCCGCCTTACTCAACAACTTACTGAAGCCGGTGCAAAAGTAATTGTTTTCGATATACTTTTCAAAAAAAATCATTCCAAAATTATCGATTATGATTTTGCACAAGCCATTAAAACTGCAGATAACGTAGTCTTATTTGAATACCTTGACAGAGAGATAGCTGACAGCCAAGCAAGCAATATAATTATCAACAAACAAATTCGACCCATCAAAATTTTAGACCAGTCCGCTGCAGCGACTGCAGCCTTTCCTTTGCCCAAAGTACCCTTTAAGGTAAGCCAATATTGGAAATTCACCCCAAGCACAGGAGGCTCTCCATCTTTACCCTCATCTGCTTTGCTAATTTACTTGATCGATTATTTACCTACCTTCATCGAGCAACAAAGTCATCTATCGATTGCCACTAACGACAAAATTAGCTTTTCTACTAAAGATATACAAAAAGAATTAACAGGAAAACCAACTAACCCTTTTGCTATTAAAAACAACTCACAAGAAATATCAGCGCTGAACAGCTTATATAATAGTAAAAATAGTGAATATTTAAATTTCTACGGCAAAGCACAAACAATAAAAACAATCTCTTATAGTAAAGTTTTACGTATGTCGCCAGAACAACGCCACAGAATTTTCCATAACAAAGCTGTTTTCATTGGCGCATCCAACAACCAACAATGGAACCAACACGACAGCTTTCATACTATTTTTACTGACGAAGATGGGCTGGACATTAGCGGTGTCGAAATAGCTGCCACCGCCTTTTCAAATCTGCTTGAGTCTAAGCCTATAACCCCATTAACTCTAACAAACACCCTTTCAGTGATTGCCCTCTGGGGAGCGGTTATTTCTCTTTTATGCATCTCTCTTCCAGCCTTATTCAGCCTATTATCCATCATATTTTTATCAACAATTTACCTGAGCTTATCCATCACAATTTTCACATCTTACAACCTGTGGCCTCCGATTATAATGCCACTGTTAATTCAGACAATTTTGATATTCCTAACAAGTATCACCTACAGGAACGTTCTTGCTGGGAAAGAAAGAAAAAAAATCATTAAAACTTTTACTCGATTTATACCCGAACAAGAAATCGAACAATTACTTAAAACAACCACATCCCAACACAACAAAGGAAAGATTGTCTCAGGCATCGCTCTATTTACTGATATTGAGCAATACACATCATTATCCGAGACTCTTTCCCCAAATGAGTTATCACAGTTAATCAATCAATATCATCAGAAGGTCTTTGCAATCATTCAACAATACGATGGCTTTATATCTGATGCAAAAGGCGATTCAGTGCTCGCAATTTGGTCTGCCGACAAAAACAATATAAAAGCCTATTCCTCAGCATGCCATGCGGCACTAGATATTTCTAGCGCCATCAATAAATTTAATACTCACAACTTCAAATCACCATTACCAACACGCATTGGTTTACATTGTGGAGAATTTCATCTTGGCATCTCAGGAACAAATGAACATTATGAATACCGAACAACAGGCGACTGCATAAATACCTGCGCAAGAGTAACGGGAATGAACAAACACCTCGGGACTAAGATTTTAATCACCGAAGAATTACTTGCACACGTCGATGATGTAACAACTCGACCACTAGGAAGATTCAAGTTAGCAGGAAAAGAAAAAAACATTAATTTAGCCGAATTGATTAGTAAAAAAACGCACCATCAATCTAAAAATATTCTCACGCTGGAATCATTCTCAAAAGGACTCGATTTTTTTACGAACCAACAATGGAATGAAGCTAAAAAACAGTTCTCAAGCTCCGCCAATCATGATCTTGCTGCTAATTTTTACATTCAACATTGTGAACAACTTCAACAAACAAACCTTCCAGAAGACTGGGATGGCAGCATCACCATGAACGAAAAATAACTATGCGCCACCTCTATAACACCCATTCTCGAATAAAACCTGCATATATAAAGCCCTTCTTTCAAAAACTTTATAGATACAGATCTTTTACATCTCACCCGCTAATATTATTTTTATTTTTTCTTATCACAAGTACGCCCTCTTTCTCATCAACAGATGACTGCCAACCATGGTCAGCTCGTGCAGTTTCTATTCATGGTAGTGCTGTCGTCAAACATAACGTCACACACAAAACTTCAAAACCAACATGGCAGGAAATAAATAAAGGTGATATTTTTTGCCTTGGCGACATCATTCATACGAATAAAGATAGCAGATTAGCGCTTGAGTTAAGCAACGAAACGGTAATTAGACTCAGCCAACTCAGCACACTGACTATCAACTTTCCAAAACCCGAGCAAAATGAAAATTGGCTAGAACTACTGAATGGCGTCATTCACTTCTTAACACGCACCCCACGCTCACTAAAAATAAAAACACCCTTTGTCAATGCGTCAGTCGAAGGAACTGAATTTGTCATCATGGTCGACAATATTTCAACTCAAGTCAACGTAATAGAAGGTATTGTTAGCGTCGAAAATAATATTGATAATTTAAGACTTTTTTCCGGCCAAGCATCACGCGCGATAAAAAATAAAGCTCCTACACGAGTTTTCAATACAAAATTACTGGACAGCGTTACCTGGTCACTTTACTACCCACCTCTTATCTACAAAAATAAAATATTTGCAAACAACTTAACTAAAGAGCAAGAAAAAAGTTTATTCCAGGCTGATACTTTTATCGCTGCCGGCAGCATTCAAGAAGCCAAACAGACCCTTAATAAGGCCATTAAAAACAATAAAAATAACGCAAGCGCTTACGCCATGCTATCGGTCATTGAATTAGCACAAAATAACATCAAAAAGGCTAGGCAGTACTCTGAAAAAGCACTTTCATTAGATAGCTCATCTGCTGCTGCATGGATCGCCCAATCTTATATTCAACAAGCAGACTCTAAACTGAATATGGCACTGCAATCCGTCCTTAATGCGCTGACAAGCAACACAGACAATCACATTGCTTTATCTCGTCAGGCAGAACTGCAACTCTCTTTAGGAGATACTGGCGCTGCTTTTATTTCAGCTCAATCCGCAATTAAAAAAAATAAAAATTTTTCACGCGCTTACAGTATTTTAGGATTTTCTTATCTCAATCTTTTTAACATTGAACAAGCAAAAATAAATTTTGATACGGCAATCACTCTAGATCAAAGTGACCCTCTACCTCACCTTGGCTTAGGGTTAAGCTTGATAAGAAATGGAAAACTAAAACAAGGTCGCCGAGAAATTGAAATTGCTGTCTCTCTGAATCCAGGTGATGCTTTACTACGCAGCTATCTTGGCAAAGCCTATGCCGATGAGAACCGTGAAAATCTTGCGCATGATCAATACTCTCTGTCTCAATCCATAGACCCGAACGACCCTACTGCCTGGATGTATAGCGCCACATTAAAACAAAGTGAAAACAAACCCGTCGAGGCACTAATAAGTCTAGGAAAATCCATTAATAAAAATGATTATCGCGCCATATATCGCTCTCGGCTATTGCTAGATCAGGATCTAGCCTCACGCAGCACGAGTATGGGGCGTATCTATAACGACTTAGGCTTTCAACAACTGGCTATAGCTGAAGGGTGGAAATCATTAAACGCTGACCCAGCAAACCACTCTGCCCACCGCTTCATCTCTGATAACTATCTTTCACGACCTCGCTATGAAATTGCCCGTGTCAGTGAATTACTACAATCCCAAATGCTTCAACCAGCCAACCTCAACCCAATCCAACCTCAGTTATCAGAAAGCAACTTAGGAATGCTAGATGGCGCAGGCCCTGTTTCACTGGCTACCAATGAATTTTCTCCTATGTTTACAAAAAATGGGCAGACCCTGCAATTGAATAGCATAGCAAGCAATAAAGGGGCTTTTGGCTCAGATTTTGTGATATCTGGCTTGCAAGACAATATCTCGTACAGCTTGGGTGAGTTTAATTATGACAATCCAGGTGTGCGCTCAAACAATGATGTAGACAATAGAATACGAAATTTTTATATACAAAATGCTCTCAATTATAAGCACAATATTCAATTTGAATACCGAAATAATATAAGCAACAAAGGTAACCGCAAGCAAGCACTGGATCCAGCAACATACTCAGAAAGTATACGTGAAGTCAATGACTCGGAAACAGTTCGATTAGGCTATCGCTACCATGCAACGCCCTCCACTATTTTTCTCGCTTCACTTATTCATAACAGCATAAAAATACAACAAAATGAAGATCGCTCACTTTTCTTAATTGATTTTCAATCCAAATCTAGTGGCACCATTAGTGAATTACAGCTTATTACAAAAAAAAATGGACTGCATCTCATTGGCGGTGCAGGGCATTATCAAAGAAAACGAAATGACAAAATTTATTTCGACTTTACACCTCTACCCTGCATATTAACCTCTTGTGAACTACTGCCAGACAGCAACCTAATACAAAACAATCTTTACATCTATTCATATAGCAAATATAACAACAAAATAAATTTAACATTTGGACTGAGTGCAAATCAAATCAGCAATGACACGCCACTGCTACCAACAAAAGAAAAAGAATTTAAAATACACCCCAAAGCTGGTCTTAGCTGGCAAGCTGACATTAACACGACTTTCAGAGCTGCTATTTTCAGCAACCATAAACGAGACTTGGTTGCTAATCAGACCTTAGAACCTACTCAAATTGCGGGTTTTAACCAATTTTTCGATGACTTAACTTTCACCGATGCAGTCAGATACGGACTTGCAGTGGATAAAAAAATAAACAAATCTCACTTCGCGGGCATCGAGCTTACCTTAAGAAAATTATCCGTACCCTCAACAAGGGTGAATGCAAGCACAGCCAGTTACACAACATGGCGCGAAAAAGCAGGGCGCCTCTATTATTATTGGCTCGTCAGCAATAAGATTTCTTTTAACACAGGTTTACACTATGAGGCATTCGAACACTCAGAGGAGCTACCTCAAAACTACCTTGACCTATCTACTCAGCGCATTCCACTTGGTATAAATTATTATCATACGAATAATATTTTCAGCAACTTCAGCATCACAAACGTTCGTCAAAACGGGGGGTATTATGATGCTTTTGCACTATCGAATAGATACTCATCACGGAACGAGCAATTTACAATCACTGATTTTGAAATAGGATTACGTCTAAAACATCGTAGTGGAAAAATCAGCCTTAGCATAAAAAATATTTTTGCTAAAAAATTCACCTTCCAGGATCAGGAAGCGGCATTACCTGAATTTTTACCTGAACGACAAGTCTACGCAAGCTTGTCTCTGATCGTTCAATAAAACATCACATTTAAAATAGTGAATATGTCACACTTTTTCAGTGAAAAATTTCACTGAAATATATTTTCAGCCCCTTAATATTCATCGGGTCATCTGAACCACATATTCAGATACAACCTACAATTAAATGGGGGATATCAAAATGAACAAGCTCTACAGCATAGCTTTACTTTTAATCGTATCTACCTTCACATTCAGCCAATCAGTAATGGCCGCAAACACTTCCAATAATTTTTCTGATACTTATAGTAGCTCCAACACTTTAACAAACAACCCTTCAACACCATCTGGGCAAGCACAGCATTACAAGCAGCTAAAACCGATAATCTACACTCCAAACATGAATAACATCGTTATAGTCTGTAGTGGCGGAGTATGTTATCCCGTCATTGTGCCGCACTAAACCAACCAGTTATTTATGAGGAAAGGACGCCTCTAAAGACAGCACATGGACGTGCGACTTATTTTAAACCACAGAAAAACTACTACTCCCTCGAAAATAGCCTTAACTCAACATTCAATAAATTTTTTCAAAAACACCAAAATGTTAACCTGCTGATACTACAATAAATAATATCTCGCTAAACTTGACTTTAGGAATACTTGAAAGTCTTGATTGCCCGCTATTTTTTATTTGTATATACTGCGCGTTTTTCGAATAGCAGTATGCAGGACGATTAAGATCATGTTGATTCTAACAAGGCGTGTTGATGAAACACTAATGATTGGCGACGATGTTGCCATCACAATTCTCGAAATTCGCGGCAATCAGGTCAGGATTGGCGTTAAGGCCCCTCGTGATGTCCCCGTACATCGCGAAGAAGTCTATAAAAAAATACACGGCACAGCGAACACCTGAGTACATTCACTGGTATTGTTTTTGATGCCAGCTCAAACTCAATCCGGTCTGCCCTGCCTTGACTGAAAATTCATCGCAGACAAGCAAGCCAGCAATAGCTGCAAGCTCATTATTGATATAGATAAGCGGTATCCTGTTACGCCACCATGGCGGGACGGCTCTCTGCTGAAAAATTTTTTTCAGTTCGGTGTGGTGAACTTGCCCCGCAACTCGACATCGCTCGCCACCGCGACGAAATTTCACCGTCACTTCACCCTCACTACACAAAGCATAGTCTAAACCCTGCCCCTCTGCTTTTTCAGCACATAACATACCGCCGGCAATCTCAAGATCCACATGCAAGTCAACATCCCATTGCTTTTCTGTTTTGCTGTCAAATGGCTGCAACTTTTTCATTGCATACATTCGACCTCGATATCGACGCACCTCAACACCACTCCAAGAAACAAGCGGATTTCTATCTTCGCTGGCAGTCAAAATGTTTTTCATTATTTGCTGGATATGCTTCATGTTAGGTTGATTCAAACCGAGAACAACAAACCAATAACGCAAAATGTTACGTTGCCTATGTTCCGAGTAAACAACAAATTTTTCCAGGCTAATAACGTTTTTATCAGCTGTTTTAACCGCGGATAAATCATCTGCAGCCACTTCATCGATCAAACGTGACGCATCTGAACATAACAATGCACTACGCGAAATTGTCTGTGAACTGCCCGGCCATTGTTTGCGTAATTGCGGCATCACTTCATGGCGCAAATAATTACGCATAAAATCTATTTCGACATTGCTTGGATCTTCGATCCAGCTGAGATTCTGATCCTTGGCATACTGTAATAAATCTGCCCGCTTAAAACCCAATAACGGCCTAATATGAACGCCTTTTTTTAGCGTTCTCTGCTCAGGCATTGCGGACAAACCATGAACACCGCCGCCGCGCATTAATTGCAACATCAGCGTTTCAGCCTGATCATCCTGATGATGAGCCGTCATCAAACAATCACCCTCTTGCAGCAAGGATTCAAACGCACTGTAACGGGATTTTCTTGCGGCTGATTCCGGACTCTCCCCCGACTTATGCTGCGCATCAATTGTTACCGAAACAAAAGGAATGCCAAGCCCTGAACACTGAAGTTTACAATGCTCTGACCATTTTTTGGAGTCTGAATTTAAAGCGTGGTTAATATGAACAGCGTGAAGTTCACCGTTTAACTTTTCACACAAAGCCACCATGGCGTGCAAAAGAACATGCGAATCAAGACCGCCACTGTACGCCACGATAAAGCGTCCAATGGCAACATTATGGGGGGGGGTCGCTTTTAAATTTGAGCCAGTTTCCAAATTCAAATCGGGCGATACTAAAGAACTACTGTCGTTTGCGATGAAGTCGCAAGAAATTTGTTTAAGCGCCTCAAGTAAATACCGAGGTGTAAATACAGACATTACGCGCTTTTGTAATTACCAAAACTCATGAATTTATTATAACGTTGCGCGAGCAATTCATCCTGTGGAATAGCATCTAAACGCGTCAAAGACTCAAGCAATGTTTGTTTTAAACTATTCGCAATGCTATCAACATCACGGTGAGCGCCGCCCAGTGGTTCATCAATTACCACGTCCACCAAATTTTGCGCCTTTAAACGATCCGAGGTAATCCCCATTGCTTCAGCCGCATCTTTCGCCTTGTCTGCGCTTTTCCATAAAATCGAAGCACAACCCTCAGGCGAAATGACCGAATAAGTGCTGTATTCCAGCATAAGGATTTGATCGCCTACACCAATCGCTAACGCACCCCCTGAGCCACCTTCACCGATAACCGTGCAAATCACCGGCACCGTTAACGTCGACATCACACGCAAATTTCTCGCGATCGCTTCGCTTTGACCACGCTCTTCAGCGCCCACACCAGGGTACGCTCCGGGTGTATCGATAAATGTTAAAATAGGCATCGAAAAACGTTCTGCCATTTCCATCAATCTCAGCGCTTTGCGATACCCCTCAGGACGTGGCATTCCAAAATTTCGTTTCACTTTCTCTTTGGTATCTCTACCCTTCTGATGCCCGATCACCATAACTGGCCGACCTTCGAGCCGCGCAAGACCACCCACAATCGCCGAATCATCCGCGTAAAACCTGTCACCATGCAGTTCTTCGAAACCTGTAAAGACCCGCTCCACATAATCCAGCGTATAGGGCCGCAGCGGATGACGTGCCATCTGAGAAATCTGCCACGGCGTTAAAGATGAATAAATCGATTCAGACATCGATTTGCATTTTTCTTCAAGACGCGCGATTTCATCATTGATGTTGATCTCATTATCACTGCCGACATAACGCAATTCTTCAATCTTCGCTTCAAGTTCAGCAATGGGTTGTTCAAATTCAAGATAATTCGGGTTCATAGCAGGTTCTTCTTTTTCTATATGTAATTTAATATGCTGTAAATCTTATCTGGTTACGGACAAAGATGTCACCTAAATTTATCTGCTTACTAATATATGATTTCAACTTCGTCTGAACCGGACATTTCACGCAGGCGACGCAACAATTCATCGGTCGGATGAACCCGCCACTGATTCCCCAGCACCATACGTGCTTTTGCGCCCTGCCCCTGGTATTTCAACCACACAGGACAGCTGCCGTCACAAAAGGGCTGCAACACTTCTGCCAGTGAAGCGCTAAAACCATTCCCCGCTTGATCTGACAAAACAGCGATTTCCAGTGCTCTGGAAAAATATTCACGCGCCTGATCAAAACCGTGAATCTCATCCGCGCTCATTCTGACCCCACCAGAGTAATCATCAATACTAATGGTGCCTTCAACCACCACCAAACTGTCTTTTACAAGAAGATCGCGAAAACGCACAAAGGCTTCAGAGAAAACTGCCACTTCAATACGACCGCTGCGATCATCCAGCGTAATAAACGCAATACGGTCTCCGCGACGGCTATTCATGGTACGAATCGCCGTAATCAGGCCGGCCACAGTCACCGATTGATCCTTCACCGGACGCAGATCAACAATGCGTGATGAAGTGATCGCACGAATTTCATGCTCATATTGTTCAATCGGATGACCGGTCAAATACAGACCCAGCGTTTCTTTTTCCCCTGTTAAACGTTGCTCGTCACTCCATACCGGCACATCAGCAAGCGTGATCTCAGCATGCCCTGTATTATCCGGCTGCATGCCACCGAACATATCATTTTGTCCTGCTGCATGATCGCGACTGTGGCGTTCCGCCATCAGTAACGCTGTCGGTAATGAAGCCATTGAACGAGCACGGTGTTTATCAAACACATCCAGTGCCCCCGAACGAATCAAAGCTTCAAGCACACGTTTATTGGCCTTGCGTAAATCAATGCGACGACACAAATCAAACAAACCGGAAAATTCACCGTCAGCCGTTCTTTCTTCAATAATGCCTTCAAGTGCAGCGGAACCAATCCCTTTAATCGCACCGAGACCATAAAGAATCGTGCTGTCGTCACGCACAGCAAAACTGTAATCACAGGCGTTCACATCTGGCGACACCACCGACAATTTCATGGCATCACATTCATCAATTAACATAACCACTTTATCAGTATTATCCATATCCGAAGATAACACCGCAGCCATAAAAGCCGCCGGATAATGCGTTTTCAACCAAGCCGTTTGATAGGAGACCAAAGCATAAGCCGCCGAATGCGATTTATTAAAACCGTAGCCAGCAAATTTTTCCATCAAGTCAAAAATATTCGTCGCCAACTTAGCATCGATGCCACGTTCACTCGCGCCGCTCTGAAAAAATTCACGCTGCTTAGCCATTTCTTCGGGTTTCTTTTTGCCCATGGCACGACGCAACATATCCGCCTGACCCAGACTGTAACCGGCCAGTACCTGAGCGATTTTCATCACCTGCTCCTGATAAAGAATTACGCCATACGTCGGCTTGAGAACAGGCTCAAGATCAGGATGCAAATAATTGACGGGGGCACGCCCATGCTTTCGCTCAATAAAATCATCGACCATGCCTGATTGCAGCGGGCCGGGACGAAACAGCGCTACCAATGCGGTGATATCTTCAAAACTGTCTGGTTGCAGGCGTTTGATTAAATCCTTCATGCCACGTGATTCAAGCTGAAAAATAGCGGTCGTCATTGCAGCTTTTAAAAGACTGAAGGTGGCTTCATCATCCAGCGGTATCTCATCAATATCGAGTGCTGGCTCATCGGCTTTTTTGTACTGCCGATTTATCGTCTTAACCGCATGAGCGATAATCGTCAGTGTGCGCAAACCCAGGAAATCGAATTTAACCAGGCCTACCGCTTCAACATCGTCCTTATCAAACTGAGTAACGGTGCTGATCGAACCTTGCTCACAATACAGCGGCGTGAAATCTGTCAACGCCGAAGGCGCGATCACCACGCCGCCAGCATGTTTACCCGCGTTTCGCACCAAGCCTTCCAGAGAGCGTGCCATATCCATTAGGGAACGCACTTCATCATCATTTTGATAGCGTTCCAGCAACTGCTCTTCTTGCTCCAGCGCCTTATCCAGCGTCATGCCAATTTCAAATGGAATCAGCTTGGCTATTTGATCGACAAAACCATAGGGATGCGCCATCACGCGCCCCACATCGCGTACCACAGCCTTTGCCGCCATCGTGCCGTAAGTGATGATTTGTGAAACCTGATCACGCCCATAATGCTGCGCCACATAATCGATCACACGGTCACGGCCTTCCATGCAGAAATCGACATCAAAATCAGGCAGCGAAACACGCTCAGGGTTCAGAAAACGCTCAAACAGTAAATCGTATTCAATCGGATCAAGGTCAGTAATTTTCAAAACATAGGCCACCAACGAACCGGCACCCGAACCACGCCCTGGACCTACGGGCACATCATTCTCTTTTGCCCAGCGAATAAAATCAGCAACGATCAAGAAATAACCCGGGAAACCCATTTTGATGATGACATCCAACTCATGGGCTAAACGATCCTCATAGGCTTTGCGCCAACCCGGATCCACAGCTCGGCCAATTTTTGCGCGAGCCAAACGCGCTTTAAGCCCTGCTTCGGCCAGCTCAGAAAAATAAGCCGCCATCGTCATGCCTTCCGGAACAGGAAAGTCCGGCAGAAAATTCTCGCCTAGTGTTAATTCCAAATTACAACGACGAGCAATCTCAACAGTATTTTCTATCGCTTCAGGTAAATCCGAAAACAGCTCAATCATTTCATCTGCGCTACGCAGATATTGTTGAGTGGTGTAATTCTTCGGTCTACGCACATCATCCAATGTACGTCCATCGTGAATGCAAACACGCACTTCATGTGCCTCAAAATCATCTTCACTCAGAAAGCGGACATCGTTCGTCGCCACCACCGGCAGGTTCATTTGCAACGCCAAATCAACCGCTTCTGCCAAGTAAAATTCTTCTTGCGGGCGACCCGTGCGATGCAGCTCAAGATAGAAACGATCAGGAAAAAGGCGTTCCCAATCTTCAAGTAATGCTACGGCAACATCCTTTTTATTCGCCAGCAGTGCACGCCCTACATCGCCTCGACAGCCACCAGATAATACAATCAGCCCATCCGAACTGCCTTCCAACCATTGTTTTTGAATCACGGGCACACCGCCGTGCTGCCCTTCGGTATAACTGCGAGAAACAAGACGAGTGAGATTGAGATAGCCCTGCTGATTCTGGCATATCAATACTAAACGACTGGGTTGATTAACATCATCTTCGTTATGCAACCACAGGTCGACACCGATCAATGGCTTAACGCCAGCTTTTAATGCAACACGATAAAACTTAACCATGGAAAATAGATTTGACTGATCTGTCACCGCAACCGCAGGCATACCACAAGCCGCCACGGCCTGCACCAGCGGCTTAACTTGAATGCTGCTATCAACCAACGAATAATCGCTATGAAGACTTAAATGAACAAATGCGGAGGACATACGGCTATTTTATCGGAGACTTAAAAACATCGCGAGAAGATACACAAGCTAAACAATTGAAATTTCTTCAGCCTGAGCCTGATGCAAATCAAGATCCAGCACGGCTCGCACTGGGCCAAAGCTACGCCGATGATGAGGCGTGACACCCAACTCTCTCAGCGCCTGAACATGCTGCTTCGTCGGATAGCCTTTGTGCTTGGTAAAACCATAGCCTGGGCAAAGACTGTCCATCTCACGCATCTCTCTGTCCCGTGCCACCTTAGCGAGAATTGACGCCGCGCCTATCACGGCAACGCGCTGATCCCCTTTCACGATGGCCTCAACACTGAAAGCGATATCAGGGCAACGATTACCGTCAACCTGAACATGGCCAGGCACAATAGACAGCCCTTCAACCGCCCTCTTCATCGCCAACATGCTCGCCCAGAGAATATTAAGCTGATCAATTTCGTCAACATCTGCGCGAGCCACTGCCCAGCACAATGCTTTTGCTTTGATTTCAATTTCCAATTGCTCACGACGCTTTTCAGATAGCGTCTTGGAGTCTGCCAAACCTAGAATTTCCTGCTGCGGATCCAGAATCACCGCCGCCGCAACCACCGCACCCGCTAACGGCCCACGCCCTGCTTCATCAACACCCGCAACTAACACATCCACCTCCGAAGTAGACTATAAGCCATTGTTTTACGAAAAATTTTAATTTTTTATATTTAACTATCCTGCAAATTGTACACTGTTTTTTTTATCCCGACGAGAGCTCGATACACACAATCTCAAGGCAAAAAAATACCCCCTGATGCAAAAGCATTCAGAGGGTATCTCCCGCAACTAAGGTTTCAAGCTAAGATTTATAACTGCAACTAATGGCCGGCTCCAGTTACATGAGACGAACCCATTAAACTGTGGTCATAATCTTTGCGTGCATGAGGATCATTTCCAAGCGCTGCATCCACCTGATAAGGCAGCGTACCGCACTGATTTCGACCTGTCAGACGGCAGCTCCTTGTCTTTGCGATCGAGTAGAGAGGATCCCAACCCAGCATCGCCGTCATGAGCGGATAAATTGATAACAAAGCAACCAGTGCTTGCCAACTCATCGACTCGCCCGTTATTTGTAGATGAATCATTGGACCTGCTAATAAAAAGATACTCACAAAGAATCGAAAAACTCTATCGATCAACCCTAAGTTTTGTATCACACCCAGTTTATTGGCTAATTTTTTCATAACACACCTCCTGTTCAGAAGTCGTTAGTAAGACAGCTAATAGTTGACACCTACAGTATGGTACTGTCAAGCATAAATAGAATTAAAATGCTCACATAACTAATTGTTATGTCAAGAACATGATTAACTGAAACTTTTATTTTTTAAAACTTTATTGGCACAGATTTCGCGGCAATATCGCTATACAACACGACAATTGAAAAAGCTAAATATCTGGGACTTTTTACTTTGCGAAAGAAAAACTTTGCTACCGCCTTTACGCCAAAGCATCAGCGATATTAACTCGGGCATTGTTGTAGCTCGCTAAAAATGAAGCCAGCATTACAGTTACTATCAACAGCAAACTGGTTAGCAAATAATGTGGCCAGGAAACGTAAATAAATATTTGATACCCTTCTGTTCGACCCGGCGGTGCTGGCATCATGACATGCGACAGATTTATTGCATTGGCCGCAAGATAGGCAAACAACATTCCGAGACCCGTCGCAAACACACCAATCAAACAAGCCTCTAAAATAAAATTCGCATGAATCGCCATCGGCCGAGTACCCAGCGCAGCAAGTGTGGCAATCTCGTTACGTCGCTGGTAAATCGATAACGCGATAGTGTTTGAAATCGCAAGAAAAACGACGACCAATATAATGATGCCCATCACAGCAAAAATACGATCGTACTGCGCCGTTACCTTATCGAAAAGTTCTGCACGCTGATCCCAGGTTTGCACGATGACGCCATTAAACTTACTTTGCAGCAAGGATTTAAATTCAGCTGAATTTTTATTCTGAAGCAAATAAATCGACAATTGACTAATATTTTCCGAACCCATCAAACTTGCAACCGTGCTGAGATTTACCATCAGAGTGTGGTCATCAATCTCAGCGATACCGGTTTGATACAATCCAGCAAGGCGGACATCAATGCTCTTTTCTTCCCCTTCTCTATCTTGTACTTTCAGCGTTAACACATCACCTTTTTCAGCTTTCAAAGTATCCGCAAGCTGCGAGCCCAACATTAAATCCGGCATCTCATTTTCAGCCAGCCATGGGTCAAGTTCATTCGTCGTTCGCAAAAAAGGGCCATGCACTCGAAACTCTTCTCTTGGATCAACACCCGTTCCAAAAAAAGCTGCGCTATTCATACCATGGCTGATTAAACCTTCAAAGCGTGCGCGAGGTAAAACCCGCAACACCCTCTCATCATCAAGCACTTGATCCCGCATATCTTGCCAATTCGCCAACACCAATTGCTGATGTGCGCCACCGCGAGCAGGCTCAGACTCTTCAGCCAATACGATTACGTGACCTTCTGAGCGCATGGCAATTTCTTGCAATGCATCGTAGGTAGAAAGCATAAAACCAATGCCAATTAGCAACGCCATCAACCCCACCGCGATAATTAATACTGTACTCAATACCCGTGTGCGGTCTCGCACAATATTACGCACGGCAATTAACAAACGATTCACGATGAAGGCACTCTGCAGCCATCCAACATATTGACTGTGCTATCACAATGCTCGATCACAAAAACATCATGACTAGCGATGATAAAACTGGCGCCGTGCTGCTCATTCAGCTCACGCATTAGCATTAAACTGGAGTGTGCGTGTTTATGATCAAGATTAGCACTCGGCTCATCGGCAATCACCAGCTGTGGGCGTTTAATCAGCGCGCGCACAATACCCACCCGTTGTCGCTCCCCACCGGAAAGCTGTGATGGTAAATGATGACAGCGATGACTCAGGCCAATTTTTTCCAGCAACTGTGTAACTTCTAGCTTGATTTTTTTCGGTGCCACTTTGTTCAGGTAGAGTGGATAGGCGACATTTTCGTACACTGTCATGGCGGGAAGAAGCTGATGATGCTGAAAAATAAAGCCAATATCACGACGACGGTATTCACAACGTTGCGCTGTATTAAGCCGCCCTACTTCGTTCCCATTCAAATAATACTGACCTTGACTAGGCGCATCGATCAAACCACAGATATTAAGCAAACTACTTTTACCACTGCCTGACGGCCCTTGAATGGCCAAGAATTCACCTTCAGCAAGACTAAATGAAACATCCTGCACTGCGGTTACAGCGTTTTTTCCTGCAACATAATGTTTAGTAATGCCATCTAAAACTAACCTTGTCGACATTTAGTCTTGCATGCCCTGCAACAGAGATTTCGCTTCAAGACCATTCTTTCCATCTGGATCAGCACTCACCGTTAACTCTAAATAACGTTTAAACTCAGCCGGCTTAATATATTTTTCCGCACTGGTCGCCGCAGCAAAATAAATAGCTGACTGCAAGCCCGCAGGCATCTCAGAGAATCGTTGGTGCGCCAACAGTTTTTCAACCAAACGATTGCCTTCCTGAAGACGATGAAACATAGAATTTGGGATATTAATAAAAACAAATGCAGCCACTAATTGCGCTTCAACAGTTTCCAGATAATGCCCCTGATGCTTTGGTAACTTGCGTAATGCGCGGTCTATAACAATCAAACCCTCTTCAGTCTCACGCATTCTATCAAGGCCGTTATTACTGGCACTGATGCCTCGCAAGGAAAGCGCCCCACCTCTATATGCAAGAATTACCGGATGATTTTTATACTTCTTCTCTAACTTACGAATTCCACTGATCGCCTTGCGAACTGCACGCGGCTTACCACCCGCAGCCTTCAAATACACCTCACGATAAGCCGCCATATCTTTTTCAAACATATCATCCGCAAGCAAAGATGACATATAGAAAACAGATGAAATTAATAAAATAATGCCGAAAAAAGGCCGCATAGAAACCAACAAAAGTAAGTTAAAAAATTGAGGCGATACTACCTCTGCCAGAAGAGTACGGCCCAGTAAAGCAAGGCCTACACAGCTCTATTGGCAATATATTTTCCCCTTGTTTCGATGTCAACAGTTATTGAACGGCATCGTTGACACTATTCCCTCTCAAGAGAAACTCTCTGCAAAAAAAACTGCCTGATATCTTTATTTTCAACACTACCAGAGCCCTATGGTATTGGGTATTATTCTAGGGTATTGTTCTAAAACAGCAGTGATTTCGTCTGCACACTAATATCGCGCGCACCTTATATTTTCAACTAAAAACAATCATGAGCATAATAATTTCCGATTGCCCCAAAATACAGCTTGTTCTCGACAAGCTAGTGTCGCTCATTCTTCAAAACAATGGCAGACTGAACCCAAACATACAAATAATTTCTTCAGAAGGTGAGCTAAGTATTAAGTCGAAATTAAATCGTAAAGACCTAGCTGAAATTATCTATGTTCCTGACGCTTGTTTACCATCCATCGAAGATTTCAACCTTGTTCTTGACGGCGACACTATAGTTGCCAAAACACATATCAAGCACAACGCAAGCAACTTGCAAGTAGAAATTTTTTTACTAATGATAGATTTATTTAATTTAACAAAGAAGATAAAATTTCACTGCAAAACATGGCCAGTACTAGCATTAAAAAATGCTCCCAACATCATTAATCATCTTCAAAAAGGATCGCGTTACGAGCTAAAAAATCTCAGTTTAAGCGACGACATTATCAGTTCATTTATCAGGACACGGTGGTTTAAATATTCAACAGAAAGCAATGAAAGGATGATACTTCTTCCACTCATTGACTGCATTAATCACCATCACAATGGACAAGCGTTCATAACAGGCGCGGCAGAAAGTGGAAACAAAGGTGTTTCAGTCATCAACTCAAAACCAGTCGCTTCTTCAGACGAATGTTTTGTCCGTTACAATGCGAGTAACGATGCACTGGATCATTATATAATCTATGGGTTTGTTGACATATTTGCATCGATGCCTCTCTCAGTGCCTCATTTTATTGATTTAGGCATCATAGGAAAATTAAAAATAAATAGAATTTTCAAGCAAAAATTACCTCTCAATCGCAACGTCAAAGAAAATGATCTCCCCTACCCAAAAGATCTGCACAATTATTTCCCAGAAATTCTGGAAAATAAAAATAAGCTCCTCGAAGTTAGCGGTCTAATAATACCGCCTAAAGAAGCAGTTTTTTCGCTTCGCCGCATACTTCAAATACTGATTAAAATGCTGTCGCCTTCAATCGCCGACACAGACTTGTTGAAGTGCACCTTGCACTGCGAAACAACAATCTTGAGAATGAATCACCGTTACTACGATGAACTGCAGGTTTTATTGCACGATTCACCACCTGAATCCAAGCTCTCAGCGGAATCAATAACGTCACTTAGCTTATTGGTTACACATCAAAAAGAACATTTTTTTGAATATCAAAAGAGCTTTTCAGGATAAAGTTATACCTAACCTTATTAGCCATCTATTGATGCCGTATAAATAAAAAAAGAGGTTAGAGAAAACTCTAACCTCTTTATTTTAATGGCGTCCCCAAGGGGATTCGAACCCCTGTTGCCGCCGTGAAAGGGCGGTGTCCTAGGCCGACTAGACGATGGGGACATATTTTGACGCGGTTGCTGGTGGAGCTAGGCGGGATCGAACCGCCGACCTCTTGCATGCCATGCAAGCGCTCTCCCAGCTGAGCTATAGCCCCGCAAATACGAAGCCGGAACTTTACGTGATGGCATCTATCATGTCAAGAAAATATCCGGAAAAAGCATAGAAAACAGGCTCTAACGACCTACTTCAGTTACTTTTTTCAAGCTTCGCCCAGGTGTCTCTCAGCGTCACAATACGATTGAAGACGCGCTTGCCGTCCGCAAGCTGAATCTTATCCAGACAAAAATACCCTTCGCGTTCAAATTGGAACTGCTCGCCCGATTTTGCATCACTAAGTCCCGACTCAACAACACATTGGCTTAAGGTATGTAATGACCCTGGATTAATCAATGTTTTGTAATCCACACCCTCTCCGGCAGAGTCCGGTGTGGGATGAGTAAATAATCGATCATAAAGACGAACCTCACAGTGCTCACCGTGTTGCGCAGAAACCCAGTGAATCACGCCTTTGACTTTTCGCCCCACAGCATTGGCACCCAAGGTATCGACATCATAACTACAACGCAGCTCAATGATCTCACCCTGATTATTTTTGATCACTTCATTGCAGCGAATAACATAGCTATAGCGTAGTCGTACTTCCCCGCCGCTGACCAAACGTTTGAACTTTTTATTGGGGGCCTGCTCCAGAAAATCATTTGCATCGATGTAAAGCTCTCGGCCAAAAGGTACCTTACGGCTTCCCATCTCAGGCTGTTGCGGATGATTCTGCGCTTCAACTTCTTCAGTCTGCCCTTCTGGGTAATTTTCAATGATCACTTTCAGCGGATGAAGTACCGCCATGCGACGTGGTGCATTGGCATTTAAATCTTCACGAATAACATTTTCCAGCACACCCATTTCGACGAGATTATTTGAACGAGTAACCCCAATACGTTCACAAAAGTCACGGATTGCAGCAGCGGTATAACCACGGCGACGCAAACCAGCAATAGACGGCATACGCGGATCATCCCAACCTTCAACATAACCTTCTTCAACCAGCTCAGTAAGCTTGCGCTTGCTCATCACCGTGTATTCAAGATTCAAACGTGAAAATTCAATCTGCTGGGGATGACACGGAGCCGCAGTATTTTCCAGCACCCAATCATACAGAGGGCGATGATCTTCAAATTCGAGTGTACAGAGTGAATGGGTAATGCCTTCCAGCGCATCCGACAGCGGGTGAGTAAAATCATACATCGGATAAATGCACCATTCTTCGCCCGTCTGATGATGAATCACGCCATGACGAATACGATACAACGTCGGGTCACGCAGATTCATATTCGGCGAAGCCATATCAATGCGGGCACGTAACACACGTGCACCGTCCTCAAATTCACCGGCACGCATGCGTGCAAACAAATTGAGACTCTCATCAACAGGACGACTTCGAAATGGACTGTCGCTGCCCGCTTCGGTTAGTGTGCCACGAAATTCACGTACTTGATCTGCATTTAAATCGCAGACATAAGCTTTACCTGTACGAATTAACTCAACAGCAAAATCATAAAGCTGCTCGAAATAATCAGACGCATAAAATTGATTTTCGCCCCAGTCAAAACCTAACCAGCGCACATCATCTTTAATCGCTTCTACGTATTCAATATTTTCTTTATGCGGATTAGTATCATCAAAGCGTAGATTACAACTGCCCGAAAAATCTTCTGCCACACCGAAATTTAGACAAATGGATTTGGCATGGCCAATATGCAAATAGCCGTTCGGCTCCGGTGGAAAACGTGTTGCCACAACGCCATCGTTTTTACCTGCATTGACATCCTCTTGAATGTGCTTGCGAATAAAATTCGTTACCTGTGGATGTTCGTCACTACTCATAATACTTAGCACTCATTTATTAATCGTGATTGACTCTAATCATTATTTTTCAGCAATAATCAGCCTGCTGCAATCCGCTTCTCTATAAAGGCCAGCGCCATAGTGATGCGTCGCAAGCAGGCATCTTTGCCCACCAGTCTCAACGTGACATCAATACTCGGCGATGCTGCACGGCCACATATCGCGACACGCAATGGCTGCGCGACCTTACCCATCTTAACTTCAAGCGCATCGGCAACATCATCCACCACCTGGTGCAATGCTTCATCAGTCCAATCTTCTAACTGCGCCAATCGTTCTTGAATTTTTCGCAACGGTTGCTCGGCAACTGGGCGCAAATGTTTCTTTGCCGAGGTCTCATCAAACGCATCAAAGTCCCGATAAAAGAACGCACTGATTTCCGCCATTTCAACTAAAGTATGCGCACGCTCTGCCTGTACTTTTATCACTTCATTAATATCCGGGCCATCACTGGGATCAATACCGAGATGCCCAAGATGCGGCCTCAAATAACTGGCAACATGCGAGGGATCTCCCTCTTTCATATAGTGTTGATTGAGCCATAACAGTTTTCCGGAATTGAAAATAGAAGCTGAATTATTAACATCTTTTGCATCGAACAATTCAATCATTTCATCCAAACTGAAAACTTCTTGGTCACCATGCGACCAACCCAATCGAACCAAATAATTCAACAACGCCTCAGGTAAAAAACCTTCATCGTGATATTGCATCACACTGACTGCACCATGCCGTTTGGAAAGACGCTTACCGTCTTCGCCCAATATCATCGGCACATGAGAATACACCGGTGGTTTTGCCCCCAGCGCTTTAAGAATATTGATTTGTCTCGGTGTATTATTGAGATGGTCATCGCCACGAATAACATGCGAGATACCCATATCTAAATCATCCACCACCACACTCAAATTATACGTCGGCGTGCCATCCGGTCGTGCAATAATCAGATCATCAAGTTCGTTGTTATTAAAAACAACCTTTCCTTTAACCATATCTTCAACCACCACCAAACCCTCTGGCGGATTTCTGAAACGCACCACGGGCTTAACGCCTTCAGGAACTGCGCCATCCATATCACGACAACAACCGTCATAGCGGGGTTTTTCCTTACGTGCCATTTGCCCCGCGCGCAACATATCAAGACGCTCTCTAGAGCAATAACAATAGTAAGCCTTATCCTCGTCAATCAGAGTTTGAATCACTTCTTGATAACGATCCAGACGATCCGTTTGCTTGAATGGGCCTTCATCATATTCCAGGCCCAGCCAAGTCATGCCTTCAAGAATTGCGTTAACTGATTCTGCTGTAGAACGTTCAAGGTCAGTGTCTTCGATACGCAGCACAAAACGTCCGCCATGCTTGCGCGCATGAAGCCAGGAAAACAGCGCTGTCCGTGCGCCACCTATATGCAGATAGCCAGTTGGGCTGGGCGCAAATCGCGTTCGTATGGTCATAATCTCTTCCGCGTTGAAAATGCGCCTATTCTAACAGCTCAGAGGAAAAATGCAGACAACATTACCAACTCATGGCAACCAAGCTACTGGTAATAAATAAACGCGTGATATACTGACCAACCCAATCACAGCGCCATCAATGCGGGAAGACAATGATACCCTGCTATATCACCGGAAAAGGCATGCATGCGACGGATGCAACCTGGAACTTTAAGACCGCCGTCATCAAAAGTCTAGAAGAAACCGGGTTAGGCTATGACACTCGCTATCGCTACTACCAGCAACAGCTTCCAGAGCTTGAGGCTGAAAAACTTGCTCGCTTGATATGCGACCCAATGGAAGACTACGATAAGGACTGGCCGGAATATCTAGACCACAAACCTGCCGAGATGTCAGAACAAGAAGCAGCAACACGTTTTATGCTGGTGCGAGACAAACAATTTATAGACCAAGCGCAGTGTGCGATTGCCTGTTATGACGAAGCAGGATTTGGATCTGGCATAAATGCGATGCGATTTTTAAATGCCGACAAACCCGTACTGGGATTTTATAACCTGGAAAAATTGAACTCGGGAGTAAACCCATCTAATCTTTTGCAACTCGAACTCGACTTCCCCAAGCTCTTTACCCTCTATGCTTACCAAGACATAAACGATATTACTTCGAAGGCTATCAACTGGTTAAATCTTAAATTTTAAAGGTGTTATGCCCCGTGTGTATCACCACGCCAAAAGGAAAAATTCACATCCTTAGCATTGCCTTCACTCACCTTAACTGTATCAAGAACGTTGTCATCACCATCAAGCACCGTAACAGTTCCATCTGTTGGGTTTGGTATAAACACTCTCTTTAGCTCACCGTCATCAGAAGCAAAAGCAATAGGTCTGCGCCCACAATCTGCAACGCCGACCTCAACCTCTTTTAACAGTGAAAATGCTGGCAAAGCAGAAGTATCATAAATCTGCAAAACACTCATCTTAAGATTATCATGCTGCACGCCCTTTCCTGTCGAGGCAGTGGTGACATACAACTTACTACCATCTGGGCTAAAACGATAAGCACTGGGATACACATCCTGAAGATCATGCATAGAAATCACTTCCTGCTGCACAGCGTCGATAACCGTCAACCTTCCCATTACATGCTCAGGATTAGATTTTCTGTCTGCACCTTTTCCAATCAGAAATCGGCCGTCCGGAGAAAGCAAAAGATTGCTGCTAACTTTAAGACCAATTCTACTTTCAATCTCGTTACTAATAGGGTCAATCACAGCAACCGTGGCATAACCATTATTTAAACTATAAATTTTGCCGGTAAATGCCGAAAATTCTTTACCGTGTGGAAAGGCGTTGTTAGGTATAGATATATCGCCACCATCCTCTTTTCCACTTTCCCCTAAATTAATGGTATCCATCACTTTGAGGTAAGTTTCATTATCACTCGAATCATTGCCTACAACTGTAATCGAACCATCAATAAGGTTACTCACAAAAGCGCGCTTGGGAATATTTGGCATTTTTTCTGTAGGCGCAGTAAAAGTCGTCACATGATGACCACGTCCAACACAAATCGTTTTAATTAACTCTGGTGTACCAGCAGTATTACCATTTATCACCGTTACCGATGATCCTTGTTCACCGCAATTCAACGTATCATTGCCAGTTTTTTTATCGCCATCGGTCATGAACCAAACGTAATTCGAATCAGGGTCACGATAAACATAGGCTGGAAACGCATCAACAGGCATTTGTTCCTGAGCACTAATGAGCTTACTTTCACGATCAAGCATCACTATCTGATTTTCTGAATTAACACCCAAAAAATACGGTGCCCTATCCGCAGGCTTACCACTGTGCGCTGACGCAGTAAGACTGCGCACGTCAAAACTCCCATCACTCTCTGTCAAAATGGAAACCGTACCCTGCTCTCCATCATCTACATGACAGATCATCGCCCAGCCACCTGTATTCGAACTCATTTTTACAATTCCTCTTTTTGGTGCCAACTAAATTTTACAGAATCGAACCTTAACTTAAAACATTATTGACTAATATTATAGCGCTGACGAATAATCGCCTGCTCACGGCTGACCTGCTCAACATCAAGTACAATGGACGCCTTATTTTCGAAATCAATCGTGTGAAACTCTCTGTCACCCGCCGCCTCAAAAGCGTCGATGACATCCTCAAGGCGAAATATCTCTTTGCCATTCACCTTCATTACACGAATATTTTCGATCGTTCCACTGTACCCTTTGTTAACCTTTGCATCATACATATTGCTGACTACGACAAGCTCTTGCAGCTTTTCTATCTCACCTAAGACTACACCAAAATAATCTCTAATGCCGCCAGGATCTGCCTTACCTAAACTACGTGTATATCGTGGTTCAACTACCCGAAACA
>Ga0316205_10001591_pt1 | contig 27490 bp, 28 predicted proteins | sample 3monthpyrite_MG_FD_204941 | JGI IMG/M metagenome (GOLD analysis project Ga0316205, IMG submission 204941) | Microbial mat bacterial communities from mineral coupon in-situ incubated in ocean water Damariscotta River, Maine, United States -... | ecosystem: Environmental > Aquatic > Marine >... | reverse complement strand
CACGTCAATCTGCGTACCGGCGATCTGATCGGCCTGCAGGTTGCGGCCCACCTCGAAATGCTGCGAATGCGGGATTCCGCCCAGCATCTTCAGGCCTTCCTGAATACGCTCGACATCTTCGCGCTTGCTGGCGCTGAAAAACACGATGTGACGGATCATGGCTTACCCTTTATTCCGTGCGGCCTTTTCGGCCAATCCGCTGGTGCCCTGACGGCGGGCCAGTTCGTCCATCACAGATGCAAGTGATACCTGCCGTGATTCCAGCATGACCAGCAAGTGAAACAGCACATCCGCCGCCTCGTTGGTCAATGCGTCACGGTCGCCTTTCACGGCTTCGATAATGGCTTCAACGGCCTCTTCCCCGAACTTCTCGGCCACCTTCTCGGGGCCCTGTGCCAGCAATCTGGCGGTCCAGCTGCTGTCGGGATCGGCCTTGGCGCGGGCGGCGATGATATCGGCGAGGTCGTGCAGGGTCATGCGGCGATCCTCACCGGGATACCGGCAGCGGCCATATGGGTCTTGGCCTCGGCAATGGTGTATTCGCCAAAGTGAAAGATCGAGGCCGCCAGAACCGCACTGGCCCCGCCCTTGGTGACCCCCTCAACCAGATGATCCAGCGTGCCAACCCCGCCCGAGGCAATCACCGGAATGCGCACCGCATCGCTGATCGCACGGGTCAGGGGCAGGTTGAAGCCCTGTTTGGTGCCGTCACGATCCATGCTGGTCAGCAGGATTTCACCCGCGCCCTTGGATTCGACCAGCTGGGCAAATTTAACCGCATCAATACCGGTGGGTTTGCGCCCGCCATGGGTGAAAATCTCCCATTTGCCGGGGGACACGGTTTTGGCGTCAATGGCCACAACAATGCACTGGCTGCCAAACTGATCCGACGCCTCTGCCACCACATCCGGGTTGGCCACAGCCGCGGAATTGAAACTGACCTTGTCGGCCCCGGCCAGCAACAGGGCGCGCACATCCGCCGCCGTGCGCACACCGCCGCCCACGGTCAGGGGGATGTAACACTGCTCGGCCGTGCGCTGCACCACGTCAAACATCGTACCGCGATTTTCGTGGGTGGCGTGGATATCCAGAAAACACAGCTCGTCGGCGCCAGCGGCATCATAGGCGCGCGCGGCATCCACCGGATCGCCCGCATCGCGCAGACCGACGAAATTCACGCCCTTCACCACGCGGCCATCGGCCACGTCAAGGCAGGGGATGATACGGGTTTTCAGCATGGTTCCGCCGCTGTCATGATTGTCACGGGATTGTTTATGTCCAATCGCGCCCGGATGCCAGAGGATGATACCGACATTAAATGCCGCATCACGGAGATTTTTTCGATGAAACAGATCATTGCCGCAGCAGCCATTGCCATGACCACCGCAGGAGGAGCCCAGGCCATGAATGACGATATCGTCAAAGTACAGGCAACGGGCGATGTCGCCAGCACGATGGACGCGCTGCAGGCGGCTGTTGAGGGCGCGGGTGCAACCGTTTTTGCCCGGGTCGATCATGCCGGTGGCGCCGCCAGGGCCGAGATGGAACTGGACCCGTCGCAGCTGCTGATCTTTGGCAATCCCAAGCTGGGCACGCCGGCGATGCAGGACAATCCGCTGGCGGGTCTTTATCTGCCACTGAAGGTGCTGGTTTACACCGATGGGGCCGGGCAGGTCTGGCTGGCCTATGAAGACCCCAAAGAGATGCTCGAAGACCTGGGCGGCGTGCCGCAGGATGCCGACTACATCAAGAAGATGACTGGCGCTTTAGGCAAGCTGACAGCCAAAGCTGCTGGCGGTTAACCGACGGTTTTCTGACGGCGCTGGCGATACTCCAGCCACGTCGCCAGCAAAACAACGGTTGGCGCGGTGAATATCCCCGAGACCAGCACAAAATTTGCGAAGGTCACATGTGTCAGGGCGATCCGCGTCAGCAGGCCGCTGTCTGGCGGGGTTAACCCGGTATCGGTGCTGGCCTGCAACGCTTCAAGATGGCCCGGCACCCAGTAGAACGCCGTGGCGGCCACAATGGCGACGGCGGCCGCCCCCCAAAGCAAGGTGCGGGCCAATCGGGATCGGCAGGACAGGCCAAAGAGGGCGAAAAGGGTGGCGGTGATCAATAGAACCATGGGTCGACTATGCCTTTGCCTATCAGGAGCGTCCAGACCGTTTCGCCTTACATTGGAGGATCTCACGAAAGGCGAAACGCCTGTAACGCCCGACTGTTTGTCTGCGTTTCGGGAAAAGATGTGTCTCAGGTTTTTCTCGAAACGCTTTAGTCAGCTTTTCAGCAAGCTCAGCGCCGCACCAAGATCAATCGCACCATCATAAAGCGCCCGGCCTGAAATGGCTCCGTTCAGGGCCGCGCCGCAGTTCTTCAACGCGCGCAGATCATCCAGTGAACTGACCCCGCCGGACGCAATCACCGGGATGCTGACCGCGTTGGCCAATGCCGCTGTTGCCTCGACATTCGGGCCCTGCATGGCCCCGTCGCGGTTGATATCGGTGTAGATGATAGCCGCCACGCCCGCATCCTCGAAAGACCGCGCAAGATCGGTGACCTGCACATCCGTCTCTTCGGCCCAGCCCTTGGTGGCCACAAACCCGTTGCGCGCATCAATGCCCACAGCCACCTGACCGGGGAACGCCTTGGCCGCCTCGCGCACCAATCCGGGGTTTTCCACCGCCACAGTGCCCAGAATGACGCGGGCCAGCCCCCTGGTCAGCCAGCGTTCAATCGTGGCCATGTCCCGGATGCCACCGCCCAATTGCGCAGGGACCTTGGTGCGTTCCAGAATCGCCTCGACCGGGGCGGCATTCACCGGTTCGCCCGCAAATGCGCCATTGAGATCAACAAGATGCAGCCATTCGCACCCGGCCTCGACAAAACTCATCGCCTGCGCGGCGGGATCATCGCTGAACACGGTTGCCTGATCCATTTCGCCTTTGATCAGCCGCACGGCCTGTCCGTCTTTAAGATCAATTGCCGGATATAGGATCATCGCTTTGCCCGTTCTTCATGTCTGTTGCCCGCCATTTGGCATGCAAGGGCCGCAAATGCAACGCGACCCCACGTCAGACTTGATCCGGGGGTCGTGATTAGACCACACTGCGCCCACCACTCAGGGAGGAGTACAGATATGAAGAGTTTCGCAATCGCCGTCGCCGCGCTGGTGATCAGCACTGGCGCTGCGTTCGCCGACCCGATTTTGGGCACCTGGAAGACACAGCCGGGCGATGACGGCAATTACGGTCTGGTCACGATCAGCCAATGTGGCAGCCAGATTTGTGGCGTGCTGGGTCAGGGGTTTGACTCGGCGGGCAACAAGGTCGATTCCCCCAATATCGGACGCCAGATGATCTGGGATATGAAGGCCGATGGTGGTGGCAAGTATTCGGGCGGTAAAATCTGGGCACCGGACCGCGACAAGACTTATAAATCGAAAATGACGCTCAGCGGCAATTCACTGAAAGTGTCGGGTTGCGTGGCGGTCATCTGTCGCAGCCAGAACTGGACCCGCGTCGACTAATACAGGGCCGCTTCGGCCAAAAATCGCTGACAGGCCGCACGCTCAGGTTGCTGGGTGTGCGGCCTTTTTTGTATAATTCGGAACAGATGTGATTAGTGTTCTGCTGTGTTGAGACCGCAGCCACCCATCCCGGTTGGGAGAAAGATCATGCGACTTGCTCTTGTTTTTGTATTCATTGGATTTGCCAGCACGGCTGTGGCGGACCCTGTTGTGGGTATGTGGCAAACCCAGGCGGATCGCAAAGGTCAAACCGCCTTTGTGCAGGTGCAACAATGCGCCCGGGCGTTGTGCGGCAAGATTGTGAAAGTGTTCAACCCCGACGGAAAACCGATCAATCACAAGAACATCGGGCGGATGATCTTTTGGAATATGATTGCCCAGGGCGGGGGCATTTATGCGGGACGGGCCTTGGTGCCTGCCTACAATAAGGAATACGATGCGCAGATGTTGCTGAGCGGCAATCGCCTGACGGTCAAAGGCTGCTTTGGCCCAGTCTGCCAAAGCCAGAAATGGGCGCGCATTCAGTAAGCTACGGCACCCAGTTCAGGAAATTTGCGATCATGCGCAGCCCGGTGGCCTGACTTTTCTCGGGGTGAAACTGCATACCGATCATGTTATCCCGCCCCACCAGTGCCGTGATCGCCCCGCCGTACTCCACATGCGCCAACAGGTGGGCCGGATCCGCCACCCGGAAGTGGTAGGAATGGACGAAATAGGCATGATCGCCGGTGCTGATCCCCTCGAACACCGGGTGATCCTGATCAATCACCAGATCGTTCCACCCCATATGCGGCACTTTCAGGGCCGGATCCTCTGGCGCGATCGGCCCGACCGATCCGGCAATCCAGTCAAAGCCGGGGGTGGGTTGATACTCCAGCCCCTCACTGGCCATCATCTGCATCCCGATGCAAATGCCGATGAAGGGCTTGCCCCCGGTGATCACGACCTCTTCAATCGCCTCGAACACGCCGCGATGATCAAACAACGCCTGACGGCAGGCCGGAAAGGCGCCATCGCCGGGCAGCACGATCCGATCCGCTGAGCGGATGACCTCCGGGTCAGACGTGACAACGACGTTGCCTGCCCCGGTCTCGGAGGCCATACGTTGAAAGGCTTTTTCAGCCGAATGCAGATTGCCGGAGTCGTAGTCAACAATTGCCGTGACCATGCGCCCTACAATGCCCCTTTGGTCGACGGGATCGCGTCTGCCTTGCGCGGGTCGGTCTCAACCGCGTCCCGCAGCGCCCGCGCCACCGCTTTGAACGCAGCTTCGGCGATGTGGTGGCTGTTGATGCCGTGCAGTTGATCGACATGCAGGGTGATGCCGCCATGCGTGCTGAATGCCTGAAAGAATTCGCGCACCAACTCGGTATCGAACGTGCCAATCTTGGGCGTTGGCACCTCGACATGCCACACCAGGAACGGACGCCCCGAGAGATCCAGTGCGGCCCGCACCAGCGCGTCATCCATCGGCAGAAGGCACGCGCCATAGCGGCGAATGCCCTTTTTATCATCAAGGGTTTCGGTCAATGCCTGCCCCAGGGCAATCCCCACATCCTCAACTGTGTGGTGATCGTCGATATGGGTGTCACCGCTGCAGCGGATGGTCATATCAATCAATGAGTGGCGCGCCAGTTGATCCAGCATGTGATCGAAAAACCCAACGCCCGTGGCATTGTCATAGGCACCGGTGCCATCGAGGTTGATCTCGACCGAAATATCCGTCTCGGCGGTTTTACGAGTGATCGTTGCGCGACGCATGACCAAATTCCTTTTGCAGTTGAGGGGGTTATACGCCAGCAACACCGCTGTTCCAAGGCCGCAAAAAAATCACGTCCAAACCTGTGGGGGTCTGGCCACGATTATTTTAAGGCGTTGTTCTAAAGCGTTTTTCGGAAAACCTCGCTCACAGGTTTTCGCGAAACGCCCGGTACACACCAGCGTTGCGCGCGTTTCTCTTTAACCGAGCACCTCGGGTTTAAGGTGAAACGTTTTAGGTAGAGAATTTGGAGCGGGTGATGAGATTCGAACTCACGACATTTACCTTGGCAAGGTAACGCTCTACCCCTGAGCTACACCCGCATCCTTGGGTGAGGCGTGAGATATAAACTCTGGGGCGATGCTGCAAGCCCTAAATTTGGATGCGGCCAAAAAATATCTACCTTTGTTCCGAAAAAGAGGTCTTGATGGTCAGCGGGTATGCAGGACACCCATAGTGCGGAAAGAGGGATACCAGAACGGTGACTGAACTTGAGATCATGGCATTTTCCGATGTGCAAATGGTGTCGCTTATCGGCACGACCGTGGTTCTGGTTCACCCGGATGCAATGCACATAGCCGCGTCGCTGATTGATGAGACACGAACCTTTCGCACGACGCCGCCAACCCGGCTGGATGTGGAATTTGTTCTGGACGCAACCGGAGTAGTGCCGCGCAACGCCGTCCGGTCGGTGCCAGAGGCCGTAGAACGGTTCAAAAACCTGGCCTATGACTACAACGGAAATATCCACTCTCCGAATTTTCTGAGGTTGAAATGGGATGGCAATGAACTGTGTTGCCGGTTGGCAGAGCTCGCGCTGGATTATCAACTCTTTGATCCGTCGGGAACCCCGCTCAGGTGCAAGCTGAGCGCGAGGTTTGACGAACATCAGAGTCCAGACGCGCTTGCACGGCAGATTGACAGAAAATCGGCCGATCTGACCCACAGCATTGACACTGTATCGTCTACATATCCGACGCCGGAGACGCAGGATGAAGCGTGAAATCCTCGGTATGGACGATGATCTGATCGTCATGCAGCAGGATCAGGCCATAGGCCCCCGGTTCATCCACCGAAAGATGTTCGTCATCGCCGTCCAGCGCCATCGGCATCTGGTGACAGGGGCTTTTGAACAGCGCCACAGGAATGCCGCCAGCGGCCCCTGACATAGTGCGATGGACATGGCCCGCGATGATCTGTTTGACCTGGGGGTAGGCCCGCAGGCGTTGTGCAACTTCGGTGCGGTTCGTCAGGCCGATACGGTCCATCGCCTCAAAGCCGGTTGTGATCGGTGGGTGGTGCATGAACAGGATCGTCGGCGTGTCAGGTGCCTCGGCCAGCCGCGCCTCTAACCAGTTCAGGCGCGCCTCGCACAGCAATCCGCTGTGTTTGATCTCAGCCTCTTCATCTGCGGTATCCAGCAGGATCAGGCGATGGCCGTGGGCGTCGATCACCGTTTGCACAAAGCCGTTTTCGTCCACCGGGATTTCGGGAAACGCGGTGCGGAACTTGGCACGGATGTCATGATTTCCGATGGTCATGGCCACCGGTATCGGGCAGCCGGCCAGCGCCGTGCGCAGCCGCGCGTATTCCTTTGAGCTGCCATAATGCGCCAGATCGCCGGTGATGATCACATGGGACGCCTCCGGATGCGTGGCCAGCGCATGGGCCAACCCTTGGGAAAACCGTGCAACCGGGTCGAGCCCGATGATATCGCGCCCCTCTTTGACAAAGTGAATATCGGTGAAGATCAGCAGCTTTTGCATGGATTTGGCCTGCACAAAAGAAATACGCGCAAACCTTTGACAGATTCGCGCGCATTTGGAAGAGGTTTTTGACCGCCCGGTTATTCCAGTTCGATCAGCAGGTCCTTGGCATCAATCTGACCGCCCGCGTTGACATGCACGGCCTTCACCGTCGCATCCCGTTCGGCATAAATCCCGGTTTCCATCTTCATCGCCTCAATCGTCAGCAGCAGATCGTCGGCCTTCACCTCCTGGCCCACGCTGACGGCCACCGAGGCGACAACACCCGGCATCGGGGCGCCGATATGATTGGCATTGCCCAGTTCGGCCTTGGGGCGCTGCTCGGTCTGGGATTTGACCAGACGGTTGGGCACGCGGATCACGCGAGGCTGACCGTTGAGTTCAAAGAACACCCGCACTTCGCCATCATCCTGGGTTTCGCCCACGGCCTGCAACAGGATTTCCATGGTCTTGCCGGGGTCAATCTCGACACTGATCTCTTCGCCCGGCTCCATCCCGTAAAAGAACGTCCGGGTGGGCAGGGTGCGCACCGGGCCATAGCTGCGGTGACGGCCCATGTAATCAAGGAACACCTTGGGGTACATCAGATACCCGTTGAGGTCTTCGTCATCGACCGCCTTGCCTTCCAGCTGCTCGCTGAGGTCTTTGCGGGCCGCCTCAAGATCCACCGGCTCAAGATGCTTGCCGGGGCGTTCGGTGTTGGGGCTTTCGCCCTTCAGCACCTTGGCCAGAATGGTTTCCGGGAAACCGCCCGGAGGTTGGCCCAGATTGCCGCGCATCATGTCGATCACGCTGTCCGGGAAGGCCACATCGGTATCGGGGTCTTCCACATCTTCGCGCGTCAGGCCCTGTGACACCATCATCAGGGCCATATCGCCCACCACCTTGGACGAGGGCGTCACCTTGACGATATCGCCAAACATCTGGTTCACATCCGCATAGGTGCGCGCCACGTCGGGCCATTTCTCTTCCAGCCCCAGCGACGCGGCCTGCGCCTTGAGGTTGGTAAACTGCCCGCCGGGCATTTCGTGCAGATAGACCTCGGAGGACGGTGCCTGCATCCCGGTCTCAAAGGCGCGGTAATGGTTGCGCACCTCTTCCCAGTAATCCGAGATTTCGCGGATCGTGCCCATGTCGATGCCGGTGTCACGTTCGGTGTTTTTCAGGGCCGACACAACCGTGCCCAACGTGGCCTGCGACGTGTTGCCTGACAGCGCGTCCATCGCCGCATCGGCGGCGTCTACCCCGGCTTCGGCGGCAGCAAGGATCGACGCACTGGCCGCGCCCGCCGTGTCATGGGTGTGGAAATGCACCGGAATGGTCAGCTCGTCCTTCAACGCCTTGATCAGCACGCTGGCCGAGGCGGGTTTCAACAAGCCCGCCATGTCTTTCAGGCCCAGCACATGCGCGCCCGCAGCCTCAAGCTCTTTGGCCATGCAGACATAGTATTTCAGGTCATACTTGGCGCGGTCCGGATCAAGGATATCGCCCGTATAACACACGGTGCCTTCACAGATTTTGCCCGAGTCGATCACCGCATCCATCGCGACACGCATGTTTTCCACCCAGTTCAGGCTGTCAAACACGCGGAACACATCAACACCGGTCTCGGCGGCCTGCCGCACGAATTCCTGCACAACGTTGTCGGGGTAGTTGGTGTATCCGACGCCATTGGAGGCACGCAGCAGCATCTGGGTCAGCAGGTTGGGCATCCGGCTGCGCAGGTCGCGCAGGCGCTGCCACGGGCATTCCTGCAAGAAGCGGTAAGCGACGTCAAACGTGGCCCCGCCCCAGCATTCCATCGAGAACAGCTGCGGCAGCTTATGCGCATAAGCGGGCGCGATCTTGATCATGTCATGCGAACGCATCCGTGTCGCCAGAAGCGACTGGTGCCCGTCCCGCATCGTTGTGTCGGTCAGCAAAAGCTGCTTTTGCGCCAGCATCCAGTCGGCAACCGCCTTTGCCCCTTTTTCGTCCAACAGGGTCTTGCTGCCCGCAGGCGGCGTGTCCAGCGGCGTGCGCAGCGCGCGGGGCAGTTTGAGATCGGCAGGGGGTTTGGGCTTGTCGGCTGTCTCGGGATGCCCGTTGACGGTGATGTCGGCGATATAGGTCAGAACCTTGGTGCCCCGATCCCGCCGCTTGCTGAACTGGAACAGGTCCGGCGTCGTGTCGATGAATTTGGTGGTGTATTCGTTGCTGAGGAAGGTGGGGTGCTTCAGCAGGTTCTCGACAAAGGCAATGTTGGTGGAAACGCCGCGAATACGAAACTCGCGCAACGCACGATCCATCCGGGCAATCGCCCCTTCGGGGGTCTGCGCATGAGCGGTAATTTTGACCAGCAACGAGTCGTAAAACCGCGTGATCACGCCGCCGGAATAGGCGGTGCCACCATCCAGACGGATGCCCATGCCCGTCGCCTCGCGGAAGGCGGTGATGCGGCCATAATCGGGGATAAAATTGTTCTGCGGGTCCTCGGTGGTGATCCGGGTTTGCAGGGCATGACCATTCAGCGTGACCTCGGATTGATCGGCCTTGCGGGTGGCCTCGTGCAGGGTCTTGCCCTCGGCGATCTTGATCTGGGCCTGCACGATGTCGATGCCGGTCACTTCTTCGGTGACGGTATGTTCGACCTGCACGCGGGGGTTCACCTCGATGAAATAGAACTCCTGCGTGTCCATATCCATCAGGAACTCGACGGTGCCGGCGCATTCGTAATTGACGTGTTTGCAGATTTTATAGCCCAGTTCGCAAATCTCTTTGCGCTGCAACTCGCTCAGATAGGGCGCAGGCGCGCGCTCCACCACTTTCTGGTTGCGCCGCTGGACCGAGCAATCGCGCTCGAACAGATGGTACATATTGCCGTGCTTGTCGCCGAGGATCTGAACCTCGACATGACGCGCGCGCAGGATCATCTTTTCCAGATATCCCTCGCCATTGCCAAAGGCCGCTTCGGCCTCGCGCCGCCCTTCCAGCACCTTTTCTTCCAGTTCTTCGGGCTTTTCAATCGGGCGCATCCCGCGCCCGCCGCCGCCCCATGACGCCTTCAGCATCATCGGATAGCCCACCTCGTCGGCCTGCTTGCGGGTCAGCGCCATATCCTCGCCCAGAACGTCCGAGGCAGGGATCACCGGCACACCGGCCTCCACAGCCACTTTGCGGGCGCTGGCCTTGTCGCCAAGGGCGCGCATGGTCTCGGCGCGGGGGCCGATAAAGGTGATGCCATTGGCGTCGCAGGCATCCACGAAATCGGGGTTTTCCGACAGCAGGCCATAGCCCGGATGAATCGCATCGGCCCCGCATTGCTTGGCCACGCGGATGATTTCATCAATCGACAGATACGCGGCAACCGGCCCCATGCCCTCGCCAATTCGATACGCCTCGTCTGCCTTGAAACGGTGCAGGCCCAATTTATCCTCTTCGGCGAACACGGCGACCGTGGTTTTACCCATCTCGGTTGCAGCGCGCATGATGCGAATGGCGATCTCGCCACGGTTGGCGATCAGGATTTTTTTGAAGTCAGCCATCGGTTCTGTCTCCGTGATTGATGAGGCAGGGACGTTACGTCATGCCGCAGTGCAGCGCATTTGCGGCGTTTGTAAGATTTGTGAAAGGTTTGCGCAATGGGGGCAGGGGTGGGTTTTACCCTGTCGAGAGAAATCCTACCCGGTTCGGACCGCTGTCCGCCACCCAGGCGTCAAAACGGAATATCGTCCGCGCCCGTAATGAACCGCGCGACCACTTTCTTCATCCCGGCCTTCTCAAACTCGATCTCCAGCTTGTCACCTTCGATGCCGATGATCGCGCCATAGCCAAATTTCTGGTGGAACACACGTTCACCCACTGTATGGGCGCTGGTGGCCTGCATGTCGATCACGCTGGATTTCGATTCCGATGGCTGGCTGACGGGTCGGTTCCCGGCGCGGGCCTGCATCCGTTTCCAGCCCGGCGAGTTATAGACATCCGCCTTGATGGCCCGCTCTTCAATCGTACTTTCCACGGGGGCCGCCGCCCCGTAGCCGCCGCCATAAAGGCCCGGCGGGGTCAGCACCTCGACATGATCCTCGGGCAATTCGTCAATGAAACGCGACGGCATCTGGCTTTGCCATTGGCCATAAACCCGGCGATTGCCCGCAAAGGAAATCGTGCACAGTTCTTCGGCGCGGGTGATGCCGACATAGGCCAGACGACGTTCTTCCTCGACACCCTTGAGGCCGCTTTCATCCATGCTGCGTTGCGAGGGGAACAACCCATCTTCCCAGCCCGGCAGGAACACGGCGGGAAATTCCAGCCCCTTGGCGGCGTGCAGGGTCATGATACTGACCTTTTCGCCTGCTTCTTCGCTTTCATTATCCATGATCAGGCTGACATGTTCGAGGAAGCCCTGCAGATTCTCGAACTGTTCCAGGGCCTTGACCAATTCCTTGAGGTTTTCCAGCCGCCCCGGTGCCTCGGGCGTCTTGTCGTTCTGCCACATCTCGGTGTAGCCGGACTCGTCAAGAATTTTTTCTGCCAGTTCTTCGTGGTGCAAAGCATTCCACAAACGGGGGTCGTTAACCGGCGTTGGATGCTCTTTGCTCATTATGATTTCTTCAGGCGAACCAAGACGATGCACGTAGTTCCAGTATTCAATTTGCTTGATTAACTTGTTCAGTTCTTGAGCGCCCTTGCCGGTCAGACCCTTCTCCTGCAGCAGGATCGCCGCGCCCTCGACCAGCGACACGCCATGCTGGCGTGCTGTCAGCTGAATCTTCTGCTGCGCCTTGTCGCCCAAGCCACGCTTGGGCGTGTTCACCACCCGTTCAAACGCCAGATCATCCGACGGGCTCACCACCAGACGGAAATAGGCCATGGCATCGCGGATTTCCATGCGTTCGTAGAACCGCGGCCCGCCAATCACGCGATAGGGCAGACCGATGGTCAGAAACCGGTCTTCAAAAGCGCGCATCTGGTGGCTGGCGCGCACGAGGATGGCCATGCTGTCCAGCCCGATTTCGCGCATCCCACGGGTGCCGCGTTGCATCGCCTCGATCTCTTCACCGATCCAGCGGGCCTCTTCCTCGCCATCCCAATGGCCGATCAGACGGACCTTCTCGCCGTCCTCGGCCTGCGTCCACAGCTCTTTGCCCAGCCGCCCCTTATTGCCCGCGATCACACCGCTGGCGGCGGCCAGGATATGCGGGGTCGAGCGGTAATTCTGCTCCAGCCGCACCACATGCGCGCCGGGAAAATCCTTTTCAAACCGCAGGATATTGCCCACTTCGGCCCCGCGCCAGCCATAGATCGACTGATCGTCATCGCCCACGCAACAGATGTTCTTGTGGCCCCCCGCCAACAGGCGCAGCCACAGGTATTGGGCGACGTTGGTATCCTGATATTCGTCCACCAGAATATAGCGGAACCAGCGTTGATATTGCTCAAGCACATCCGGGTGGGCCTGAAAAATCGTCACCATATGCAGAAGCAAATCGCCGAAATCGACGGCATTAAGCTCTTTCAGGCGGGCCTGATACTGCGCATACAGCGCGACGCCCTTGTCATTATAGGCTGTCGCCTCGGAGGCGGGCACCTGATCAGGCGTCCAGGCGCGGTTTTTCCAGTTGTCGATCACCCCGGCCAGCGCCCGGGCAGGCCAGCGTTTGTCGTCAATATTGGCCGCCTGCACCAGTTGTTTCAGCAGGCGCAGCTGATCATCGGTGTCCAGAATGGTGAAGTTGCTTTTCAGCCCCACCAGTTCGGCATGACGCCGCAGTAGTTTGGAACAGATCGAATGGAACGTGCCCAGCCACGGCATGCCCTCGACCTGCTCACCGATCATGCGACCCGCGCGCTGCTTCATCTCGCGCGCGGCCTTGTTGGTAAAGGTCACCGCCAAAATCTCATTCGGCGCGGCCTTGCCAGTGTTCAGCAAATGCACAATCCGCGTGGTCAGGGCCTTGGTCTTTCCTGTGCCAGCCCCGGCCAGCATCAGCACCGGGCCATCCATCTTTTCCACCGCCTCGCGTTGGGCGGGGTTCAACCCGTCCAGATAGGGCGCAGGGCGCGCGGCCATTGCGCGGGCGGCCAGTGACAAGCTGCCTTCGGAATCGGGATAACTGCTCATACATTCATAGTAACGCCGTTCGCCCGGAAATCAAAGATATGTTCGGTTAATGTTCTGCCTCTGAAAAATTCCTGATTGATGCCCCATTGCCAGCATATTGCCGGACTAATCCTGCCTGTAGCGCGCCTTACAATCGGAACCAGAAATGGAATTTTGGGATTTTCTAAGCCCTGTCGTCAATTTCGCCCTCGGCGGCGTCGCGCTCGTCATTGGCGGCGTCATGATCGGTTGGTTGCAACGCAGCAACATGGATCATCGCGATGCTTGGATTGCGGCCACACGCGGTGTCATTCGCCCCAATCGGTTGCAATATCTGTTGTTCGGTGGTCTTGGATTGATCCTGACCGGCGGATTTGCCTTTTTCGCCCGGTACAGCGTGATGATCTTTATCTACGAGCAACTCTGGCTTGCGGTCCCCGGTATCGTGATATTCGGCGCAATGACATGGATGATGATCAGCATGGCCGTTTTCCCAAGCTACCGTGTAACCTGGAATGATCACAGCCTGACCGGCCCGGCCAGCCATTGGTTTCCGCCCTTCGGGCCGGGCCGGGCCACGTTGAACTATCACGAATTGACAGAGATCGGCTCAGATTGGACTGACAGTTTCTATGTCGGTGGACCGAATGGTGAGAAAATTCGCTGGAGCTATCTCTACAAGGGATTTGGTGCGTTGAACGAACAAATCGCCCTTCAGCGGCCCGATCTTTTTGACGATGATGACTGAGATGACGGCAATTAGGATGTCCAATCAGTCCCACTGATGCTTAAAAAGTGGTCTGCGCCAATTCCGTTGGAAGCAAACGCTTTAGATCGCACTGCGACCGCGCTGGCCCGTTGGATGGCACATCATCCCTGGCCTTATCCGACCATGCCGGGCGCATGGGGCCGGTGGCGGCCCATTTGACGATGAAATCCTCGGTGCAGCGCAGATAGGTCATCCCGACCATGCCTGTGGTCTGGCGCAGTTCATATTCAAACCGCCCCTCATACCCATCCCGGTCGATCAGGATCACCACGGGGATTTTGCCGGTCAGATTTTCATAAAACAAAGCCTGATGCAGGCTGTCGCGGGCCGAGGATGTGCCGTCCAGCCCGATCTCGATCACGTGGGTGGCGGTCTCGCAATCCACGCGCACATGGCGGCTGAGACCGTTCACATCGAAATACTGCCGTGTTTCGCCATCGCTTCCGGCCAGAAAGGCACATAACAGCGCGGCCAGTTCTACCTCACCCATAACTCCGCTCACTTGCTCAAGGTCCAAACATTAACGATTGGTTAAGGAACCCTAACAATGAGTGTACGCAAACGCAAACAAAAGAAGAACATTTGGTTAACGACGCGGCCTGACACATGCCCGGACTCAAGGCCGCTGGCCCGGCGACACCCAGCCGCTCTGGACAATTTTACCCGTCCCGCCGCACAGTCCCCCGATGGACCTGCATGTCAGATACCCCGCCCTCAGCGATTTGCGCGCCCGTGCCAAACGGCGGTTGCCGCATTTCGTGTGGGAGTATCTGGACAGCGGGACGGGGCAAGACCTGACCAAGGCCCGCAATCGACAGGCCCTGGACGGCGTGCGGCTGATGCCCTCGGTTTTGCACGGCGAAACGACACCTGATCTGGAGACCACGGTGCTGGGCCGCACTCATGCCCTGCCGGTCGGGATTGCCCCGGTCGGCATGTCCGGCCTGATCTGGCCCGATGCCGAACGCCATCTGGCCAGCATGGCGGCGGTGGAACATATCCCTTACACGCTGTCTACCGTGGCCAGCCAGACGCCCGAAGACCTGCACCCTGTCATCGGCGAGGATGCGTGGTTTCAGCTCTACACGCCCCGCGATCCGGGTATCCGCAAAGACATACTGACCCGCGTCAAAGCCGCCGGGTTTTCAACGTTGGTCATGACGGTGGACCTGCCGGTCAGCAGCCGTCGTGAACGTCAGATGCGCTCGGGGCTGACACAGCCTCCTCGCCTGACGCCGCGTATTCTGGCGCAGGTTGCCTGCCGCCCCGCCTGGGCGCTGGGCATGGCACAAAAGGGCATGCCCCGGATGCGTCTGATTGACGATTATGCACCCGATACCAAGGGGTTGCCCTCGAACGCACATGCCGGATACCTGCTGCGCACAGCGCCGGATTGGGACTATCTGCGCGCGGTGCGCGACGGCTGGGAGGGGCCAATGGTGGTCAAGGGTGTGCTCAGGGCCGAGGATGCCAAGCGCCTTGAAGAAGAAGGTGTTGACGCGATCTGGGTGTCGAACCACGGCGGGCGTCAATTCGATGCCGCCCCGGCAGCGACCGAGGTACTGCCCGCAATCCGTGCCGCCACTCGCCTGCCGATGATTGTAGATGGCGGCGTTGAAAGCGGGCTTGATATCCTGCGCCTTGTCGCCCTGGGCGCAGATTTCGTGATGATGGCCCGGTCATGGCATTACGCGCTGGCCGCCCTTGGCCCGGCTGGCCCCGCGCATCTGGCTGATATTCTGCGTCAGGATATGATCGCGAATATGGGGCAGTTGGGCCTGACGCGGCTGGAAGAGGCCCGGGACTGCCTTTGGTCAGAACCCTCCGGGCATTAACGATGTCTTTACCTTGTCGTTGAGCGCGTCCCTGCATTCCAATAACCTGTCGCCACGGTTTTGCCCGGCAGAGAGGCGCGATGAGAGTGACCAGATTGATCCTGATTCCAATGGCTGTTGCGCTCTCGGCCTGCGGGGCGTCACCTGAGACGCCACAGATGGGCGCGTTCGATCTCAATCTGACGCACCCGTCGCCGAACGCCACCTATATCCGCGTGGCCCCGGGGGCAGGTGGCGCGGGATTGCCGCTGCCGCAACAGATTCTGACGCCCGAATTCTCGGCCTATTTGCGCCAGCAGACCGGCTGTGTGCGCGATGCCTCGCGTCCCACCGCCCTGTTGGGCAGCCGCGCCATGCCCGCCGGATACATGGTGCCAATCACCTGCGCCTGAGCGCGCGTCGGTTTCGGGCCCTGCGACGGCGAAGTTGGGCTTGCGCGGTGCATCGCTTTGGGCAAGACTGAACGCCTGAGGTGCCCCCGCGATTTGCACGGTCAACGGGGAGAATTGGGAAGCCGGTGAGATACCGGCGCTGCCCCCGCAACGGTAAGGATTGGGGGATGTTGCACGATGCCACTGGGCCAGCCAACGGCCCGGGAAGGCGCAACATCCAAAGCCAGCCAAGCCCGGAAACCAGCCTTGGGTCAACGTCGAATCGCGGTGGGCGATCGGGACGGATGATAGGCCCGAACCGGCCCCATCCCCCGCAAACCCGTCGCCCCATCCGGCCCGGGGTGTGGCCGGGGAGAAGCGAAGAAAATGACGGCTACAAGAATTATTGATGGCTTGGAAACCCTTGACTTGAAGGGCGAAGATGCGGCCGCGGCCGCGCGACTGGGGTTCCTGGAATGGGTGTTTGCCATGCCGGGCGCGGCCACCCCGCAAGACGCGATGGATGCCCTGGACTCGCCCGAGGCACAGAATCCGGGCAGTGCGGCGGCGCAGGCCTTTGTGGATTTTCTGCGCGAGGCAACCTGTCCCGTGGTACGACCCCGAGCACGGGGCGGGCGCGCACGACGTCTGCATTAGCAAAAGGAACCGGTCGGCCATGACGTCAGAACGTGAAAAAATGGCCGCCGGGCAGTGGTATACCTGTCACGATCCCGAATTGCTGGCGATGCAGGAAAAGGCGCGTGACGCCCTGTATCAGCACAATCATCAACACCCCGGCGAACGCGGTGGGGTAGGGGCCAAACTGGCCGCATTGATGGCGCATCTGGGCCGTGACGTGTGGATCGAAGCCCCGTTTCACTGTGCCTATGGCGTGAATATCCATCTGGGGGATCAGGTGTATCTGAACGCGGGCTGTGTTTTGCTGGATACGGCGGAATTGCGCATCGGGGCGCGCTGCATGCTGGGCCCACAGGTGCAGATCTACTGCCCCAACCATCACAAGGACCGCGAAAAACGGGCCAGCGGGCTGGAACGCGCGCGCCCCGTGATGATCGGTGAAGATGTCTGGGTCGGTGGCGGGGCGATACTTCTGCCGGGTCTCACCATCGGTGACGGGGCGATCATCGGCGCAGGCAGTGTGGTGACACACGATGTGCCATCCGGTGAGGCGGTTGTGGGAAATCCCGCCAGGCCATTGCGTTGAAAAGAAAAATGGCGGCACCCAAGGGAGGAGGGGGTGCCGCCATCAAAACACGTCTGACCCAAATGGGAGGAGAAGGGTCGTTCGCGATCTTGCCCGGGTCAGAAACCCGGGGATTTTGGCTATGACATCGGGGAGGAGAAGAGGTGCCATAGCCGGGTACAGATGCCCCGAGGGAGGAGAAGGGACATCCGATCTGGTATCAGGCCTCGCTGCCGTAAACGGCGGTGCGGGCTGTGTCTTTGATCTCGCTGCGGGGCAGGCCCATATCGGCCAGCTGTGCATCGTTCAGGTTGGCAAGTTCGGCAACCGTGTGGCGATACGCGCGGTAATCCTCGATACGCTGAAGGGTCTTGTAGACCGCCTCGGCGAGGGCCAGCTTCAGCGCGCTGTTATGTGCGTGGGTCTGGGTTACAAACGTCATTGGATCGGGTCCTTACGGAAATCTATAGGGTGTGACGCCCATTCTGGGCTGCTCATCTCTCTTGTTGAGGAAAATAGGCATATGCTGCAGGTGCACAATCCCCTGTCGAAGCAATGCTGCTATGCAGCAATTGCATAGACGAAGGTGACCTAACGTCATGCTATTGTTATAATAATAGCAGCACGGAACGAGGGTGCTTCGATGTCGCCTTGCGCCTGGCGCAAAACATGCCACCTATAGATCAAAGGCCCAAGCAGGAGCGCGCGCATGCCCATTACCCCAGAGCAGATCAAAGCCGAGCTGGCCCGTCTGGAATTGCCGGATGGCGGGACATTGGTCTCGCGCGATATGGTGCGCGCCCTGATGGTCGACGGCGACACCGTGCGCTTTGTGATCGAAGCCCCCACGCCCGAAATCGCCCGCCAGATGGAGCCGCTGCGCGCGGCTGCCGAACGTGCCGTGCTGTCGCTCGACGGCGTGGCCAACGCCAGTGTCGCCCTGACCGCGCATGGCCCCTCAAGGACTCCGCCCAAAGCCCCGGCCGGTGGCGAGCCGCCCAGCCTGAAAATCGGTGGTCATGCCAAAGGCGGGCAGGAATCGATCCGCCCCGACAGTATCCGCTCGATCCTCGCCGTGGCATCGGGCAAGGGCGGGGTGGGCAAATCCACCGTCTCGTCCAACCTGGCCGTGGCATTGGCCAGGCAGGGCCGTCGTGTGGGCCTGCTGGATGCCGATATCTACGGCCCCTCACAGCCCCGCATGATGGGCGTCAACAAACGCCCCGCCAGCCCGGATGGCAAGATCATCGAGCCGCTTCATGCCCATGGCGTCACGCTGATGTCGATCGGGCTGATGCTGGACGAAGAAAAGGCCGTGATCTGGCGCGGGCCGATGTTGATGGGCGCGCTGCAACAGATGCTCAGCCAGGTGCGCTGGGGCGAACTGGACGTGTTGATTGTCGATCTGCCGCCGGGCACGGGCGATGTCCAGATGACCCTGTGTCAGCGCGCGGCACCCACCGGGGCGCTTGTGGTGTCCACCCCGCAGGACGTTGCATTGCTGGATGCGCGCAAGGCGATTGACATGTTCAATACGCTGAAAACTCCGGTGCTGGGCATGATCGAGAACATGTCGACCTTCCATTGCCCCAATTGCGGGCACGAGGCGCATATTTTCGGGCAAGGCGGGGTGGCTGCCGAGGCCGAGAAACGCGGCTTTCCGTTCCTCGGCTCCTTACCAATTGACCTCGACACACGTCTGGCCGGAGATTCGGGAACCCCGATTGCCGCAGGCGACAGCCCGGCGGCCGAGGCCTATGCGCGGCTGGCCGACCGGTTGATCAAAGGCGGGGTGGCTTGAGACTCACAGGGTACGCTCAGGCCACATCCCGCAGCTGAACACGAGGGGTCACGCCAAGGGCGTGGCAGATATCCCGCGTCAGATCCGGTTTGTTCAGCGTGTAGAAATGCAGATGCTCGGCACCACCGTCCATCAGGTCTGAACACAGCTCGGTCGCGATGGCAGTGGCCAGCAGGTCATGCCGGTCATCGCGCAGCGCCTTGTCAAACGCGTCATCCATCCAGCCCGGAATGTTGGCCCCGCAGGCGGCGGCGAATTTGCGCGTGCCGGTCCAGTTTTCAATCGGCAGGATGCCGGGAATGATCGGCGCGGTGATCCCGGCCTTGTCACAGGCATCGCGGAAGCGAAAGAAGGTCTCGGCCTCAAAGAAAAACTGGGTGATCGCTTCGGCGGCCCCGGCATCAATCTTGCGCTTCAGCCACTCGACATCGGCCTGCATACTGGCGGCTTCGGGGTGCTGTTCCGGATAGGCCCCGACGCGGATGGTGAAATCGCCAGTGTCGGCCAGGGCCTCGATCAACTCGCAGGAATTGGCGAACCCGTCGGGATGGGGTTCAAACCGGGTGCTGCCTTTCGGGGGATCGCCGCGCAGGGCGACGATTTCCGACACGCCTGCCGTGGCAAAGTCGCGCGCAATCGCCAGCGTTTCGTCGCGGGACGCATCCACACAGGTCAGATGTGCCGCCACATTCAGCCCCGAGGCCGAATGCAGCGTCCCCACCGCATCGCGGGTCAATTCGCGGGTTGTGCCGCCCGCTCCGTAAGTGACCGAGACAAAGCTGGGGTCCAGCGGGGCAAGCGATTGCACCGTGTCCCAAAGGCGAAACGATGCTTCAAGCGATTTCGGGGGGAAGAACTCGAAAGAGACGGAAGGCACGGGCATCTGATTTTCCTGATGTGAGAGGCGTTGACCCCTTGTTGCAGGTGCCTCAATATGAGACAACTTCATATAATTCATGGTTTGAATGAGGTTCGTTCATAATGCATATTGAATTCCGCCATCTCAGGACAATCCGTGCCATCCACCGCGCAGGTGGGCTGGCCCGGGCCGCCGATGTGCTGAACATCACCCAGTCGGCGTTAAGCCATCAGATCAAGGGGTTGGAGGATCAGGCCGGCGTCGAACTGTTCGTGCGCCGCTCAAAACCATTAAAATTATCGGCGGCGGGGCAACGCCTGTTGCGACTGGCAGAAAAGATCCTGCCCGAGATCGAGGCGCTGGAAGACGAGTTTTCCGGCCTGCGCGATGGCAGCGTGGGGCGGATGCATATCGCCATTGAATGCCACGCCTGTTTTGAATGGCTGTTCCCTGTACTGGAACGGTTTCGCAAGACCTGGGCCGATGTGGATGTGGATATCCGGCCCGGCCTTGCCTTTGATGCGCTGCCTGCCTTGCAGAAAGAAGAGGTGGACCTTGTCGTGTCCTCCGACCCCGAGGATTTGCCGGGCATTACCTTCAAACCGCTGTTTGATTACGAGCCTGTTTTTGTGGCCTCCAGCCAGCATCCTCTGGCCCAGAAGCCTTATGTCGAGGCCGAGGATTTTCGCGATCAGACCCTGATCACCTACCCGGTGGACCGGACCCGTCTGGATGTCTTTACCGAATTGCTTATCCCCGCCAAGGTAGAACCCCAGGCGGTGCGTCAGGTGGAACTGACTGCCGTTATCCTGATGCTGGTGGCCTCCAATCGCGGTGTGTCCGTACTGCCGGATTGGGTGGTGCGCGAGGTCAAGACAAGCAGCGATTACGTGACCCGCAAAGTCACTCGCGAAGGGCTGACCAAACGGCTTTATGCCGCCATCCGCGAGGACGATGCGGACAAGCCTTACATGGCACAGCTGATCAAACTGGCGCGTGATATTCCGGTGCGTCTGCAACGCGGGGATCAGGCCGCGGCCCAAGCCCTTGTGTGACCGCGCCGGGGGGCGTATACGCGCGGCCTGAACATCAGGAGTTTTCCCATGGCGGGCAGTGCCAACCTTAACATCATGCTCAAAGCCGCACGCAAGGCGGGCCGGGCGCTGGCCAAGGATTTTCGCGAGGTCGAGAACCTTCAGGTGTCGATGAAAGGCGCCGGTGACTTTGTCAGCCGCGCCGATATTGCCGCCGAGAAGATCCTGAAAGAAGAACTGATGGGCGCGCGCCCCACCTATGGCTGGCTGGCCGAAGAGGGTGGTGAAGAAGAAGGGCAGGACCCGACGCGCCGCTGGATCGTCGATCCGCTGGATGGCACTACCAATTTCCTGCATGGGCTGCCGCACTGGGCGGTATCCATCGCTTTGGAACATAAGGGAAAAATCGTTTCCGGCGTGATTTATGACCCCTCCAAGGACGAGATGTTTCTGGCCGAAAAAGGCGAGGGCGCGTTTATCAACGAAGCCCGCCTGCGTGTCTCTGGCCGCTCGAAAATGATTGAAAGCATCTTTGCAACGGGCGTGCCCTTTGGGGGCCGTGCCGATCTGCCGACCACGCTGCAGGATCTGGCCCGCCTGATGCCTGCCTGCGCCGGGGTGCGCCGGTTCGGCTCGGCCGCGCTGGACATGGCTTACGTTGCGGCCGGACGCTATGACGGGTTCTGGGAACGGGGCCTCAACGCCTGGGACATGGCCGCCGGGATCATCATCTGTCAGGAGGCCGGTGGTCTGATCGAGCCGCTGAACCCACAGGGCAACATTCTGGAAGATGGCCAGGTGATCTGCGCCAACGAGGCGATTTTCGACAAGTTTTCCAAGGTGATCCGGGGCTGAGCCAGCCTGGTGTGCGTTGGTTCGCTGTGAAGGTCTGCTCCGGGCTGAGTCTGTGGAAAAACAACGTGTTTCTGGCGCCCGAAGAGAAGTTCTGACCGCGCCGCGCGCGCCTTTCCAGTCAATCCTCCCGCTTGATACGGGAATTGACTCGGCGACTTACACCCCAATCAAGCAAGAGTTTTTCAACGGAACAGGCTCATGGCAAACAGTCAGCATGGCCTGTTCCTGTGATATCGCGCGATGCGTCTTACCGCTTGCGGTCGCGACGGCTGCTCATCGGCTGGAACGCCACGCCCACATGTGCCTCGCAATAGGGTTTGCCCGATTGCACCGGCAGCCCGCAGAACCAGAAATCCTCGGTTGCCGGATCACCGACAGGCCATTTGCACGTCCGCTCGGTCAGCTCCATCAGGTTCAGCTTTTTAGCCTTCTTCTCGATCTCGCTGACCTTGGCCAAAGCCGCCGGGTCAATTTCATTGGCCGAGGGTTGCGGCGGCAGGCGCTGACCGGCGGGAATGATCGCGGCGCGCGCGCGGGTCATCGGGGCCGGGGCCTCGGCGGCCGGGGCCTCTGCTGCGGGTTTGGATGCTGGCTTGGCCTTGGCCGCGGGTTTGGCCCTGGCCGCAGGTTTGGCATCCGCCTTGGCCTTGCCTGCATCGCCTTTGCTGGTGCCCGAGCGGTTTGACAGGCCCAGACGGTGCACCTTGCCGATCACGGCATTGCGGGTCACCCCGCCCAATTCCTTGGCAATCTGGCTGGCCGACTGGCCCTCGCCCCACATCTTCTTCAGCAATTCGACGCGATCGTCACTCCAGGACATAAGCCCATCCTTATCTCAAAAGGCGGCCCCATGCGCCGCCTTTGACCAAAATCCGTTCAGTCCCCTATTCTAATCACCCGCGCCTGAGTTACAAGACATCGAATCACGCGAAAGGCCACCGCATATGCAAACCGATCAGATGGGCACGCGCCGCTTTGGCCGGGTCAACTGGCTTGGGCTTTACACATTGGCCTCGCGCGAGGTGCAGCGCTTCCTATCGGTCTGGACCCAGACGCTCTGCGCGCCACTGGTCACAGCTGCCTTGTTCCTGCTGATCTTCTCGATCGCCATCGGCCCGCGCCGGGGTGAGGTGATGGGGGTCGAGTTTACCACCTTCATCGCCCCGGGCATCCTGATGATGACGGTGATTCAGAACGCCTTCGCCAACACATCGTCCTCGATCGTGATTTCCAAGGTGCAGGGCAATATCGTCGACACACTCATGCCGCCGCTCTCGGCGGGCGAGATCGTGCTGGGCTATCTGGCCGGGGCGATTGCGCGCGGGGTGCTGGTGGCCTGTGTGATCGCGCTGGGGCTGGCGCTGTTCCTCGGGATCGTGCCGCAACATCCGCTCTGGGCGCTGAGTTTCGCGGTGCTGGGCGCGGCGTTTCTGGGGGGCCTGGGCATTGTCGCGGGGATTTACGCCAACAAGTTCGACCAGATGGCAGCGATCACCAATTTCATCGTCACGCCACTGGCCTTCCTGTCGGGTACCTTCTACTCGGTGCAGGATCTGCCGCCCGTGCTCAACGAAATCACCCATCTCAACCCGATCTTCTACCTGATCGACGGGGTGCGTTACGGGATGATCGGCGTCTCGGACAGTTCGCCGATACTGGGCCTTGCCGTGGCCGTGACGGCGACGCTGGCGATTTCGGTGCTGGGCTGGGCGATGATTGCGCGGGGCACGCGGCTCAAGGCTTAACGGCAGGTCCGCTCGGCGGCATCACCGTAATCGCGGTAATCCTTCCAGAATTCTTCATGGGACGGATTGTCCGACTGGCGGATTTCCTGCGCGCGCTGCGGATCCCCATAGAACGTGACGGCCAAGCGTTGCTGCGAACTGCTCAGCGTGGTGTTGGCCACTGCCTGAATACAGCCACATAACTCGCGCGAGCGGGCCTTGCGTTCCGAGGCCATACAGGCCTGTTGCACCGGCCCGCTGGCAAAGGGCCTGGCCACGGGCACCACGGCCACCGGTGTCGGGCTGGGCTGGGCCACGCCCGGCGTGGTGACACCGACAACGGTCGGGGTGATCGGGATCGGGGCCGATATGGGGGCAGGCCTGGGCGCGCCCCCTTTTCGGGCCTTGTAATAGCCGCCACAACCCGCAAGGGCCGAGATCAGCGCAAATAAAATGACCTGCTTCATTACATCGCCTCATAATCGCGGTTGGGCGTCGGGGCGTTTCGCCCTCATGTGCCTGCTCACCTTTACCGTTAGGATGGTTTTGCCCGATCCGGCGCGGTTTTTCAATTCACAAGATGTTGGACTGTTGCAACAGCCCAGAAGCGCGCCTAGCTCAGCGCCCGCACGATCATCACCCCTGCCCAGGCCGACACACCGGTCAGCAGCGTCCCCCAGGTCAGATCCACGGCCACCATATGCCAGTTCCACCCTTTCAGCGTCGCCAGATTGGTGAACTCATATGTGCCATAGGCCAACGCCCCCAGGATCGCACCATTGACGAACGCCATGCTCGGATTGTCCGCCCGCAAGGCTGGCAGCGAAGCGAAATAGATCAGCCCAGCAATATACGCCGAATAAAACGCAAAGGCCGGGCCGATGCGTACGCTCTCGGCCAGCAATTCGGTCACATAGCGATCAAATACCGGCTTGATCAGATAGCGCAGCCCAAAAAAATCAAGCCCGAAAAACACAATCGCGGTGGCCAGATAAAGCCAGATGATCTGCATGAACCCTCTCCTTTGCCCCCCACCTAACGCATCGCCTCGCTCTGTCCACCCCCGGACCAGCGTCAGCCCCCGGGATGGCGATCCCAACGGGCGTAGCGAGGCACTTTATCCCTGCAAAGTCCGCACTCAGAATGAACGAAGCGCCTAAATCAGCCAAATCGCCAGCCCAAGCAGGGGGGCTGCCGATGGCCCGGGGCGCTCCGCGCCTGTTAACCGGGCCGCCACGTCAAAACACCACGCTCTCCAACACCCGTAGGGCGGGGTTTCACCCCGCCTACTCGTAGGGTGGGTGATCTCACCCACCGTCCACATCAGGTTTAGACGGCTTCATTAATGCATCTGCCGCTTTACCCGGTTTGATTTGCCCGGTGATTAACCCGCCAACGGCTGCGCCTGCCAAGGGCATCCCCAACATGCTTCCAACTCCCGTGCAACCAAGGATGATCGCGGTGGGAATGGCGGCTTCAGTTACATTCTTGGGGGCAACATACCGTACGGCTTCTTCTTGGATCAGAGGTCGGAATTCCCGCAACCACACAACCAACCTGTTGGCATTCTCATCGCTAACGGTTTCCCCCGGCTCCGGAAGATCACGCAGCAACGTCTCCAACTGGCCTGAAAGCCCTTCAATAAACTCCAGCAACTCTTCCCTGAAATCAGGATCAAGATGATTGAGCCCCCGCACCCGCTCTTTGAAATCGGCCAGCTGTTCCAAAAGTCCGGCAATAGAGACCGCCAGCGCATCCCGGTTCATCGTCACGCGCTGCGCTATCGCTGAATTCACCGTTTCACTGACTGGGCTGGGTTGAGCGTCGGCACCCGACACCGCTTTCTCCGCATCATACGCCGCCCTGATCCGCTCAATCTCCTCCGCCACCGCCTCCGGCCCGGCCTCCCAGATGGCGTCGTCAATCAACGCCACCCGCCGCTGAAGCTCCCAGTCCATCGGCTTGCCATCGAGAAACCCTTGATACCACTCCCGCCAGAAATCCCATTCCGGGCCACTCTCGAGCAGGTTGGCTCCGAACCAATCTTCTTGAAACCAGTCTGGTATCGACGGGGTGTCCCAAAGTGAGGTTTGAATAAGAGTATCGAATTCCAATCCGGCATCGACATGGGAAGCATTGGCAAGGCCAGAATACACGGAAGGATCAAAGCCGTTATCTATTGCGGTGTATACAGAGGGTTCGAAGCCCATATCAGCTAGTGCGTTGGCTGCAACGGAACCGGAACCAACATTCATGGCAGTAGTTGCGGCGGCAAGGGTAGCGTGATCTATTGAGTCGCCGATACTACCACTATCGATGCCAATCGTGCCAAGCGCGGTCGCGGCGGAGGCACTTGCAGCGGCACTAATCTCGGGGCTCGGTAGTTTGGTTGAAGCCACCGAAGTCAATATTGCACGCGCTGTCATCAGCACTTGCACAATGTCATCGTCCAAGTGTTCTAAACTTTCCGGACCATTAAAGAAAAAAACATAGGGAAACACCCGCAGCGCCAACCGCGCAGCGATCAGTACGCGGGTTTCTTGCGGCTGTGTTGTCAACCAATCTTCGAACTCTTCCTTACTCTTGATTGGCAATACGGTATCCTATGTGTCCTGCTACAACTTATCCTGCTCACTACTGCATTCAACCCGCGCTTGACCACCCCCCCAAACCACTCCATATCCCACCACCATGACACCGCTTTCCCATATCCGCAATTTCTCGATCGTGGCCCATATTGACCACGGTAAATCCACCCTGGCGGACCGCCTTATTCAGTCCACCAACACCGTGGCTGAACGCGATATGAAGGAACAGTTGCTCGATAGCATGGATATCGAGCGGGAACGCGGCATCACCATCAAGGCCAACACCGTCCGCATCGACTATACGGCGGACAATGGCGAGGCTTATGTCCTCAACCTGATCGACACCCCCGGCCATGTCGATTTCGCCTACGAGGTTTCCCGCTCCATGCGCGCGGTTGAGGGCTCTTTGCTGGTGGTGGACTCCACCCAAGGGGTCGAGGCCCAGACGCTCGCCAATGTCTATCAGGCCATTGACGCCGATCACGACCTTGTCCCGGTGCTCAACAAGATCGACCTGCCAGCCTCCGATATCGACCGCGTCGCCGAGCAGATCGAGGATGTCATCGGCATTGATGCCTCCGGAGCAATCCCCGTCTCGGCCAAAACCGGTGAGGGCATTCACGAAACACTTGAGGCCATCGTCCAGCACCTGCCGCCCCCCACGGGCGACGCCGCGGCACCCCTCAAGGCCATGCTGGTCGACAGCTGGTATGACGCTTACTTAGGCGTGATCGTTCTGGTGCGGATCATGGACGGCACCCTGAAAAAGGGCGATCAGATCACGATGATGCAGACCGGCGCCAAATACGGCGTCGACACAATCGGCGTTTTCCGCCCCGCCATGACCAAGATCGACGTCCTTGGCCCCGGCGAAATCGGCTTTATCACCGCCTCGATCAAACAGGTGCGCGACACCAAGGTGGGCGACACCATCACGCACGAGAAAAAGGGCGCGACCGAGCCTTTGCCCGGCTTCAAACCCTCCCAGCCTGTTGTCTTCTGCGGCCTCTTCCCCGTGGACTCGGCCGAATTCGAAGACCTGCGCGACGCCATCGAAAAACTGGCGCTGAATGACGCGTCCTTCTCCTCGGAAATGGAAAGCTCGGCGGCGCTGGGCTTTGGCTTCCGCTGCGGTTTCCTTGGCCTGCTGCATCTCGAGGTCATCCGCGACCGGATCGAGCGCGAATACAATATCGACCTGATCACCACCGCGCCCAGCGTGATTTACCACGTCTACCTGCGCGACGGCACCCAGATCGACCTGCACAACCCCGCCGACATGCCCGACATGACGCTGGTCGATCACGTCGAGGAACC
>Ga0316205_10001589_pt1 | contig 27514 bp, 23 predicted proteins | sample 3monthpyrite_MG_FD_204941 | JGI IMG/M metagenome (GOLD analysis project Ga0316205, IMG submission 204941) | Microbial mat bacterial communities from mineral coupon in-situ incubated in ocean water Damariscotta River, Maine, United States -... | ecosystem: Environmental > Aquatic > Marine >... | reverse complement strand
CAAAGGCGATCAAACCAAAGCCATCAATAATGACACTTCTGCCAGGAATCGTACCTGCCAGACCCAGCCCTAACGCAGCAACCAACGGGACGGTCACCGTTGACGTTGTCACGCCGCCTGAATCATATGCTAGCGGGATAATCATCTTGGGTGCGTAAACAGTTTGAATCAGCACCACGACATAACCCGCAATAATGTAATAATGCAAAGGCGTGCCCGTTACAATGCGGAACGTGCCTAATGAAATACCAATAGCGACACCAATTGCCACCGCTATACGCAAACCCCATACACCAATTGTACCCGCAGAAACTGTATTGGCCTTGATGGCCACTGCAATCAATGATGGTTCTGCAATGGTCGTTGAGAAACCAATCGCCGCAGCAAATAAATAAACCCAGAGATAATCAGCCCAATGTATATTTTGTGATACAAATTCAACACCTTTATAAATAAAGGCGGGATCGGTCAATTGCGTTGCCATTAACTTCCCAAGCGGGAATAAGGCTTTTTCCAAGCCAACCAGAAAAAACCCTAAGCCGAACAACACATACAATAAGCCAAGTAGAATATTTTTTAGATTAGAAATTTTTTGCCGCAATACAACAATTTGGAAAAAGAAAATAATTGCAATAATCGGTATTAGATCGAATAAAGTCTGCGTTAGCGTAGTAAAAATATGCTCGAATAAACCCATTAGTGCACCACCATCCCATACGCCATGACAAAAATCATTGGCGTTAATGATGCTAATGCGATTAAACCAAATCCATCAATCATCGGGTTACGTCCACGAATACTTGACGCTAACCCAACACCAAGCGCAGTCACTAGGGGTACTGTCACTGTTGAAGTTGTTACGCCTCCTGAGTCATAAGCAATCCCGATAATTTCCTTGGGAGCGAATACTGTCATGATCACAACCCCTGCATAGCCACCAATAATTAAATATTGCAGCGGCCAACCTTTGATAATGCGAATTACGCCAATTAAAATTGCTACCCCAACAGCGAATGCTACCGTGACTCGTAACCCCAAAGCATAGCTACTACGTTCACTCGCAATGTCCGGAATTAAGGCAGCAGTAGCAGCTACTTTGGCCGCCTCAGCAGAAACAGCAATCAAGGCAGGTTCAGCGATTGTTGTGCCAAAACCCAGTGCGAAAGCAAAAACCAATAACCATACGACGCTGCCCTTGCGCGCAAAAGCATAGGCAATGTTTTCACCAATAGGAAACAAGGCCATTTGTAAGCCTTTAATGAATAATGCTAAACCAATCACCACTAATAAAGTGCCAACCAGAATGCTGTTCAAATTTGGAATGGGTTGTTGCAGGACAACTAATTGAAAAAAACTTATAACAATAATGATTGGCAGCAGATCACGAACGCTGTCCATTAACATTTTTATTATACTGCGAAGCGATTGAACCAATGTCTTTCCCAATAGTTCTTTTTCTTACCTTACACCAATGCCGAGCGAGTGTTAACATATAAACATGGATAACCAAGAACCAACAAACGCCACTAACTTCGGCATCTCAATGGTTGCGCTGGCATGGATTCTGCTGCTGGGATTGCTCGTTTGGTGGTTTGCCAACTATGAAGAATCTAAACGAAACCCTAACCAACAAATAAGCGCGCGTATAACCGACGAAGGCGCTCAGGAAATAGTTTTACAACGTAATCGCTATGGCCACTATGTCGCAACTGGCAGTATTAATAATAAACCGGTTACCTTTCTACTTGATACGGGCGCCACTGATGTGTCCATTCCTGGCGATCTGGCTAATAAACTGGGACTTAAACGTGGCAGAAGCCAAATCTACAATACGGCCAATGGTCAAGTTACTGGCTATCTAACCCAGCTTGATCGCATCAATCTCGGTGGTATTGAACTGCGCGATGTAAGAGCGAGCATCAACCCATCGATGCAAGCTGATGAAATATTACTCGGCATGAGCTTTCTAAAAGAACTTGAATTCACACAGCGCGGCGATACACTGACCATTCGTGCAAGCCGCTAGGACTAGACTAGCTTCCTATTTTGGCGTGGATAAAAGTCCAATATTGGTAGTATAGAATTTTTCTAATACTTTGCTGAAATCTTTCTCTAAATAGTATTTATCATTAAATGCTGTATCGAGATCAAAGAATTGCGCTTTCTTTAGTCCATTTGCGCAATTAAAAAGGGTGACATCTGCTGAACCATTAATTGCATATCGACTAAACCTAACTGCAATAACATTATCTACCTTATAGTGATTACATATGTTCTTTGTCTTAATATCGTTGCCATCTTCAGAAACAATTGCTTCAGCCATGTCTTTATTAATGACCTTAGTGTAGCTGTTTTCTAGCTTAAGCACCTTATCAAGGTTTTCTGAAACAGTCTTTATCATCTGTTCAGCCATTTGGTAGTTACTCATCTCACGCTCAAAATGATGATCATCAATGAGAGCACCACCCCATGCAAGAACAGCAACATTTAATTTCTTTTTTGCCACCTCAGCTTTTTTAATCGCTTGTACTGTTTCACTACTGACTGCTTTGGCAACTTGTTGCTTTTGAATTTTTTCTACCGGCTTCACAACTGGTGTTTGAGTTGCAACAGGCAAGACTGCGGTTGGTGTAATACCGAGTCGTTTTTGTTCTAATAATTTGTTTAACCGTTCAACTGCTGCTTGACGTTGCTCCAGCAATTTATCGGGTTCATTCAGCGCCACGACAAGAGGCATCCCCTCGTCAGCACTCGTAAAAAATGGCGTGAATAATATTATTATTGTTATTAACCGTGTCATAGTCTTTCCTAGGCTAACTCTAAGCATTGAATGAAGCGCTATTATGCCTTTATTAATAAACATGTTAAACACTAGTAGCTAAGAAAATAGGTCTCTGAGCTACATCTGATACACTACTCAAAATAACAAAAATCAGGGTGCATCATGGAACAATTTATTGCTGAACTGACCACAACCACCGGCACAATCGCGGGCATCTTATGGGGCATTCCATCCATTGTGCTGTTAGTCGGTACCGGCCTATACCTCACGATACGCTTGGGGTTTATACAGTTCCGTGGCTTTAAACATGCCGTTAACCTAGTTCAGGGTAAATATGACAAACCAAAGGATACTGGTGAGGTCAGTCATTTTCAGGCACTTTCTACAGCCCTTTCTGCAACTGTCGGTACCGGTAATATTGCCGGTGTCGCCACGGCTATCGCGCTTGGCGGGCCCGGCGCCGTTTTCTGGATGTGGATAACCGCTTTAGTGGGGATGGCGAGTAAATTCACCTCTTGCACGCTGGCGGTCAAATTTCGTGTTGTGCATGAAGACGGCAGTATTTCGGGTGGCCCCATGTACACCCTTGCTCGTGCGCTAAACCTTAAATGGTTAGGCGTCTTATTCGCTATCTTCACGCTCATTGCCTCGTTCGGGATTGGCAATATGGTGCAGGCGAATTCTGTGATTGACGGGCTTCGTTATATTAATCCCGACGTTGACAGTTATCGACTCATATTAGGTGTTGGTTTGGCTATTCTTGTTGGCTTGGTCATCATTGGGGGTATTAAACGTATCGCTAAAGTAGCCGCCACGATTGTACCTTTTATGGCCATTATTTATTGCGGTGCCGCACTGACTATTTTGTTTTTACACGCGACTGAAATTCCCTCAGCCTTCTATACCATTATTAATTTAGCCATTAACCCTGAAGCTGCCGGTGGTGGCGCAATCGGTGCTGCTATTCAATACGGGGTTGCACGCGGTGTCTTTTCAAATGAAGCAGGCTTAGGCTCTGCTGCCATCGCCCATGCGGCCGCTAAAACGGATGAACCAGTCCGCGAAGGACTGGTGGCTATGCTCGGGCCATTTATCGATACCATTGTTATTTGTACCATGACAGCGCTAGTGATTGTCATCATGGGCGCATGGGGTGAGGCGCGACCTGAAGCGTACACCGGTGCGGCACTATCCGCCTATGCCTTTGAAGAGGGTTTAGGTCAATGGGGCGCATGGATCGTTGGCTTTGGACTGATGTTTTTTGCATTATCCACAATTATCGCTTGGTCTTATTACGGTGATCGAAGTGCTGAATTTTTATTCGGTGAACGTGCTGTGATGCCTTACCGGGTTGTTTATACTGTACTGGTCGTCCTCGGCGCGTGGATACCGCTGAACCTTGTCTGGAATATTGCTGATATAACTAATATTCTAATGGCCGTGCCCAACCTTATTAGCTTGATTCTGTTAGTCGGTTTGGTGAAGAAACTCAGTGACAAATACTTCTCAGAAACACAACAAAAAACACGTTAAACTACGGTAAATTATGTAGGTTTTATCAGGAAAAGATTATGGTCGGCTCTAGCCTAAAATACGAAGACGCAGAATAAATGTCTGAAATTGCCTTACAAGATGTCATCCATGAGGATGTGAAACGTGCGTTAGCTGAGGATATTGGCACGGGTGATATTACTGCTGCGCTCATTCCTGAATCGCAACAATCTACTGCAACCGTCATTAATCGCGAACCAGCAACCATCGCTGGCATTGATTGGTTCAATGAAGTTTTTAACCAACTCGACAGTGCCATTATAATAAACTGGCAAGTCACTGATGGTGATACTGTTAAAGCGGATCAATTACTCTGCACACTAAGTGGTTCATCACGTGCATTACTCAGCGGCGAACGTGCCGCACTGAATTTTTTACAAACGCTTTCTGCCACTGCCACCGTTGCGCATCATTACGCCGAACTAGTCGCTGGCACACAAACTAAAATACTTGATACCCGTAAAACCATTCCTGGCCTACGCCGTGCGCAAAAATATGCAACGACGTGTGGCGGTTGTTACAACCACCGTATTGGGCTTTACGACGCTTATCTTATTAAGGAAAATCATATTGCAGCAGCCGGCTCGATTAGCAGCGCAATTAACACCGCCCGAAATTTAAATGCCACTGCAAAAATTGAAGTCGAAGTTGAAACCATGGCCGAAGTACAGGAAGCGCTTTCCGCCAATGCTGATATATTATTACTCGATAATTTTGATCTTAAAATGCTAAGAGAAGCGGTTAGCTTAAATAAAGGCCAAGCTGTTTTAGAAGCCTCGGGTGGCGTAACATCTGATACTGTTCGCGCCATTGCAGAAACGGGTGTTGATACTATTTCAACAGGTGAACTGACCAAGCATATCCGTGCGATTGATTTGTCGATGCGATTTGATTAGAACGTCAATCACCATATTAGACAGGATTTACAAGGTAACCATGATTTTAAAATATATAAACAACACATCTTGTCAATCATGTTAATCCTGTCAAAAAAAATTTTAATACGTTATTTGTAATAACAAAGAAACGGAGTCATCCATGAGTGTAAAAAAATACCCCGTCCCTGCTGATTTTGCGGCGAAAGCCAATATTAATGCTGCTGATTACAAAACCATGTACCAACATTCAATCGATAACCCCGATGGCTTTTGGGCAGAGCAAGCTGAAAAATTTCTTGACTGGTCTAAGCCTTGGGACAAAGTCTCTGATGTGAGTTTCGATGCAAAGGATCTACACATACGTTGGTTTGAAGGTGGCAAACTCAACCTTACCTATAACTGCATCGATCGCCACCTTGAAACACGCGCTGATCAAGTCGCGATTATTTGGGAAGGTGATGATCCTAACAATGATAAAAAGATTACTTACCGTGAGCTGCATGAGCAGGTCAGTAAACTTGCCAACGTATTAAAAAATCGTGGCGTTAAAAAAGGTGATCGCGTTTGTATTTACATGCCGATGATCCCTGAAGCGGGTTATGCCATGCTCGCCTGTGCGCGCATTGGTGCTGTGCACTCGGTTGTTTTCGGTGGCTTCTCACCCGAATCGCTTAAAGGCCGCGTTTTAGATTCTGATTGTCAGGTCATTATCACTGCCGACGAAGGTGTTCGCGGCGGTAAACGCATTCCGCTTAAAGCCAATGTCGATGAGGCCGTTCAAGGCTGCCCTAACGTGCATACGGTATTAACGATCAAACATACTGGCGGTGATATTCACTGGAATAAAGCCCATGATGTTTGGTACCACGATGCGATGGCGGACGCCGCTACCGATTGCCCGCCTGAAGAAATGGATGCTGAAGACCCATTATTTATTCTCTACACTTCCGGTTCTACTGGTAAACCCAAAGGCGTTTTACACACAACCGGTGGCTACTTGCTGTATGCCGCGATGACAACAAAGTACACCTTCGATTTACAAGAAGGCGATGTCTATTGGTGTACGGCCGATGTGGGTTGGATCACCGGTCACAGTTATCTTTTATATGGCCCGCTTGCGAATGGTGCTACCACAGTCTTCTTTGAAGGTATTCCGAACTACCCTGATGCCTCGCGTTTTTGGCAGGTGGTTGATAAACACAACATCAGTGTTTTTTACACCGCACCGACCGCGCTGCGTGCATTGATGCGTGAAGGTAATGAACCGGTTACCAAAACATCACGAAAATCATTACGCTTATTGGGTACTGTCGGCGAACCCATTAACCCCGAAGCATGGGAATGGTATTACAACGTAGTGGGCGAAGCGCGCTGTCCCATTGTCGATACCTGGTGGCAAACAGAAACCGGCGGCCATTTACTCACACCTTTACCCGGTGCGACAGCGCTTAAGCCCGGCTCTGCGACTCAACCTTTCTTTGGTATTAAGCCAGGCATTATTGATACCACTAACAACACATTGATCGAAACTACTGAAGCCAGCGGCGCACTCGTGATGACCAATTCATGGCCGGGGCAAATGCGTACTATCTATGGTGATCACGACCGCTTTGTTGATACCTATTTTAAAACTTATCCCGGTTATTACTTTAGTGGTGATGGCGCCAAACGCGATGCCGACGGTGACTATTGGATCACCGGCCGCATGGATGATGTCTTGAATATTTCAGGTCATCGCATGGGGACGGCAGAAGTTGAATCTGCATTAGTGCTGCATGAATCAATTGCCGAAGCCGCTGTCGTCGGTTACCCGCATGATATTAAGGGGCAAGGTATTTATGCTTATGTCACGCCTATCATTGGTGTGGAACCTAGCGAAGAATTACGCCAGGAATTGATTGCGCTGGTGCGTAGTGAAATTGGCCCAATTGCTAAGCCGGATATTATTCAGTGGGCGCCCGGTTTGCCTAAGACGCGTTCGGGTAAGATTATGCGACGTATTTTGAGAAAAATTGCGGAAAATGAAATTGATAGCTTAGGAGATACGTCGACGTTGGCTGATCCGAGTGTGGTTGAGGATTTGATTGCGAATCGGGCTAATAAATAGTTTAGGGTCAGAGTCAAAATTAGGGTTTTGTTCGTGGTGCTTTGAGTTACTTGCGGTCGCCTTTGCTTTGGTGGGTTGGATATTCACCACTCATAGAACCCTGACGGGTTCATTATGAGTACCCTACCCATCTCCGATGGGTCAGGGCAAAAAAAACACCAGCTTTTTGGGCTGGTGTATAAGTTTTACCATCTTAGAGTTAGGAGGAGAATCCCAAACACAGATACAGTTTATTCCCCCAAACGAAGCAATACTGCTAAAGCCGTCACAAACAAACTGTGCACTATTCACATTATCAACTCCTTTGCTTAATACTAGCCGCACCGAAACACCCTAAGCCGTTGATTTATAACATACTATTTTCAATAAGTGATTATTTACTTAATATCGACAAAGATGTTTGCATTAGTGGTTCAAAACCCTACTATGATAGTGCTAAAATTTCACAATAGGCATTGAAGAGCCTGCTAATTCATAGAGACCAACAGGGATTTTTAATGTCTTTTTTAACCACACGATTGAGCGTTAGCACCATTGCCGCCTCCGTATTCAGTCTATTGTCATCCGTTGCTGTTGCAGAAACTGATTTGCTCAGCGAAGAAGATTTATTTGCTGAAATACCTATGTCACTGACAGCAACGCGTATTTCACAATCCGTTAAAGATAGCCCCGTATCTATTACCATTATCACGCGTGAAATGATTGAAGCCTACGGTGGCGCTGAACTCCCAGATGTTTTACGACTCGTGCCAGGTTTTCAGGTTGCGCACAGCCGCGGTTTTCGTTCTTCAACAAGTTATCATGGCCTTGGCAGTGAATTTTCTTCTCGAATGCAAGTGCAGATTGATGGACGTTCTGTTTATACCCCAATACTTGGGCATGTGGAATGGGCAGAAATCCCCATTGAAGAAGAAGACATTGAACGCATTGAAGTAATTCGCGGGCCAAACGCTGCTAGCTATGGCGCTAACGCTTTTACTGCAGTTGTTAATATTATCACGCGTCATGCTTCCGATAGCCTCGGTGGTTATGCAAAAGTCACGCAAGGTTCGATTGACACGCATCGTTATCTAGCCCGTTTTGGTGGGCACAGTGGTCGTCTTGATTACCGTGTAACCGCTAGTTACCGTACTGATGATGGTTTTGATACCACGGAATTCCCTGATGATAAAAGAATAAGCAGCATTAACTACCGCGCTGATTATCAACCTAACCTCGATAATCAATTTGAATTCCAATTTGGTTATCGCGATTCGAGCCGACTAGATGGCGATGTTGAACCTTTTAGCAATCAACAGGTTGATCCCGAACGCAATGTAAAAGGCCGTACCCATTTTGAATTATTGCGTTGGCGTCATCATGTCGACGAAAAAGAAAATTTCAGTTTGCAGTTCTATCATAATTACCAACGCATTGATGATGATTTCCAAACTGACTTTCTCGACAGTATTCTAGGCGCAGGAACTTCAACACTGATCGGTGTACCTAACCAACGCGTTAATCTAGGTAGCACTCGGTTAATGAACCGATATGATCTTGAGTTCCAACATAACTTTGAAGTTAATAATGACATCAAGCTTGTTTGGGGCGCGAGTGCCCGCTATGAAGAATCGGGCGCAGCGCGATTATTTGATACACCGAGTAACCGCGATTTTATCACCAATAATACCTACCGACTTTTTAGTCATGCGGAATGGAAGCCCAGTAACAAGTGGACCGTCAATGCAGGCGCGATGATTGAAAATAATGACATCACCGGTACAGATGTATCACCTCGCTTTGCGATTAACCACCACTTCTCGCCTAACCACACTGTTAGAGCCAGTGTTTCGCGTGCCTACCGAACACCGACTGTATTAGAAGAAAATGCTGATCTCATCAGTAAGGTGATTGATACCAATGGTAACAACATAGAACTTGATCAAACTATTCTATCTGATCGTAAACTTGAACCGGAAGAAATTACCTCGTTTGAACTTGCCTACGTGGGTAACTTTCCTAAGTATGGTTTAAATATTGATGCAAAACTTTTTTACGATAAGCTCAAAAACATTATCAGTGATGTACAAAACAGAAGATTTAGCGATCCATTAAGTATCTTATTAAACCCACTTTTACCTTTAAATTCAGATCGTGTTTTCTTTTACGACAATACCGGCAGCGCCCTTTCGCACGGCTTTGAGGCACAGCTTCAATACAAACTTAACCCTGAAACCAGTGTACACATGGCCTATACCGATACCCGTGTTAAGGGAAAAATTCTCAATGAAATAAACCGCAATTTTATTGGCGACCAACGTTTCGCTGATCTATCTGAACAAGCGCCTAGAGTCATCAGCTCTATTCAAGTTATTCATGATCTAGAACCGGACATCCGCGTTAGTTTTGCAGGCCATCATTACAGCCAATACGATTTTTCCGGCGGTGATAAAAGTCTTCCGTTCAGTATTCTGAATGCGCGCATAGCTAAAAAATTCCGCTATGCAAATCACAAAGGTCGAGTTGCTCTAAGCTTCCAAAATTTACTCGGTGATTATTTTGACTACGAACGAGAACAGGTATTTAAGAAACGAATTTTCTTAACACTCGAATATGGTTTGAATTAAAGTTGGGTAGTTATAGTTTGTCACGCAAGCGAATGATTACATCAACACCATCCATTTCCGTTGCTGCTGGCAGCGCTGGCAATTGATTGATTAACAAATCGCCCGCACCAATATCGCTTAACTTGCCCGTATCAATATTATAAAAATGATGATGTTCACAGGTATTAGAATCATAAAAAACTTTTGATGGATCAACAATCACTTCACGAACTAAACCTTTTTTAGCAAACAAACCAAGCGTGTTGTATACCGTTGCTTTTGAAACGACGGCACCGTCAATATTAACCGCTTGCAAAACATTTTCTGCTGATAAATGTTGTAATTTATCCAACATGACTTCAGCAATTTTTAGTCGTTGCGGTGTAGGGTAAATATTGCACGACTCAAGTCGCTCAACAATAGTTTCTTTACTTAATTCCATTTTGATTGCCTCCACCAACGAGTATATGACTATTTGGCTAAGTAATACAAATACTTGCCGTTAACATCCAGCCACTAAACTTGATTCTGGTGACACCTGTGTTGGCTGATACGCAGCCGATGATAAATTAAATTTAGTCCCCAACATAATACTTGCCAGCATCGCTGCCGAGGCAGGTCCAAGCAAGACACCATAGCGAAAGTGCCCAGTATTAAGGAATAAACCATCGGCTGCTGGGCATGCACCAATAAAAGGCACACCATCAGGTGATCCCGGCCTTAAACCGGCCCAATGCGTTTCAATCGGGAAGTCGGCCAATGCTGGCACAATCCGTTGGGCTTCTGCTTCAAGTTCGGTGCGTGCCTCTTCAGTCGTTTGTTTTTCAAAACCCATATATTCCAGAGTACTGCCAACTAACACTCGTCCATCACGCCGAGGAATGACATAACGATCTTTATTCAAAATAATCCTCGTGACGGTTTCAGGCTGTGCTTTATACAACAACATTTGCCCGCGCACCGGTACCACGGGTAACTCAATACCTAAATTTTCAAGTAAACCCGCACTCCATGCGCCCCCCGCTAAAACCACGCGATCGGCCGATAAATGTCCACCTGTTTGTGTCCGTAGGCCCGTTACTTTGCCTGCCTTGATGCCAATTTCTTGAACGGTTGTATTGGTAATGACCTTTACACCCAGCTTATCGATACTCTTGCGAAGCGCTTTAGCAAAACGCGGATTACGGACTTGGGCAACGTGGGGAAGCCAAATTGCGTCTGTTTGCCTCAACTCAGCCGAGAGTGAAGGCGCCACGGTGGCAAGTTCATCACCCTGTATATAGTTGATCTCAACACTGTACTGACGTGCCCATTTTTGAGCTACATCAATCTCAGCGCAATCGGGCATTAAGAGACCACTCTTCGTCCATTCAACATCAATGCCTGTTTCTTCCTTCAGGCTATTCGCGAGATCAGGGTAAACAAGTTGGCTTTGTTGGGCTAAATCAGAAATAGCATCGGCATAACGCCATGGATAAAGTGGCGAAAGAATGCCCCCACCAGCCCAAGTCGATTCTCGACCCGTCTCTCCGCGTTCGAGCACGCTCACCGTTAGACCGGCTAAGGCCAATTCACGTGCCGTCAGCATACCAATAAGGCCGCCGCCAATAATCAAGCAATCAGGGTGTTGGGACATCAAAAAACTCACTAAAAACAGGCTATACTGTTGATTATACCGAAGAGCCATGACAATGTCGGCCTATAATAATACTCAAAATAGAGACAAATAATGACCACCTATCGGGCAAATCCAGCGGCTTATCGGTCTGACACAGACAATTCCCTCTACAAGTGCTAAATAAAGGACTATGAAAGTGAAAAATACAAATCAGCCAAGCTTTGTGCGTGGGTTTACGTTATTAGAACTTATGATAACGGTTGCTATCGCGGCAATACTACTGGCAGTGGCAATTCCTAGCTTCACCAACATCATTCGAAGCAATCAAATCACAAGTTACGCAAATGAATTTGCTACAACCGTAAATTTAGCTCGAAGCGAAGCCATCAAACGCGGCACATCAATCATTATTAATTCCAATATGGGCACTGACTGGACCCAAGGTTGGTCACTCAATGTTATAAGTACTGGTGAGGTGCTTCGTGTCACCCCCGTATTAACAGGTGACAATACTTTCAATGCTACAACTAACACAGTCACTTTTGACCCTCGCGGCTTTACAACACTGCTGGCAGAACAAACTTGGTCTCTTTGCAATGCCAATGTCGCTGAAGGTCGACGAATTCGTATCGAAGTTACGGGCCGTATTAGTGTCAGGGAGATAACACCATGTCCATAACTAAGCATCAGCGTGGTTTTACCATGATTGAAGTTTTAATTGCTGCCTTTGTGCTTGGTGTAGGCTTGTTAGGCCTTGCTGCACTGCAAGCGCAAAGCCTACAGTTCAACTACAGTGCCTTACAGCGTTCTCAAGCTAATATATTAGCCTATGACATTATCGACCGAATTCGCGCTAACCAATCTCTTGCTCTGACATCCGCTAATATTTATAACCAAGGTTTTGGTGTGCCAGGCTCTGGAACGGATTGCCAAGCAGCTGCAGCAAACTGTAGTACAACCGAAATGGCCGCTTTTGACATTAGACAATGGAAATGTTCATTAGGAAAATTTAATGGTATGGCCCCTTGTGCTGGATTAGGGATAGATGGCCCTCTTACTGACGGTGAGGGCTCAGTCGCGGTCAATGTCGTAGCAGGCCGAGCTCAAGTGACCGTTACAATCAGATGGACAGATAATCGTACCGCTAGAGTAGCAGACGGTGATAACCCTCAAGAAACATTTATAGTGAATACAGTCCTATGAAAAAATCATATGCACCAATATCTAAACAAGCTGGCTTTACACTAATAGAGCTAATGATTGCTATCACTATCAGCATCATCCTTTTGAATGGTGTGTTAAAAGTATTCCAAAGCAGTAAACAAACTTACCGCGTCACTGATAATATCGGGCGCGTACAAGAAAATGCCCGCTATGCACTAGATCTACTCGCGCAAGATATCCGACAAGTAGGTTTCTTGCCGTGTCGCACAGCATTCGACGGAGCAAATGCTAAGATAGCTAATGTCCTTACCGTCAACACTAACGAATTCGACTTTACCACGCCTATTATAGGTTTCGAAGGTGGAAGCAGTGTTTTCCCTGCGGAGTTTCAAGGTGAAGGCACAACCCCAGGTAGCCGCCTTGCTGGCTCTGACGGCTTTAGAATCCTACGTGGTGATGGTGCTGGCTACAGTGTCACCGACCACACCCCAACTGCTGCACAACTTAAAATAAATACGACCAATCATAATATAAACCCCGGTGATATTTTACTGGTTTGCGACACTGAAAGTGCTGCGATTTTTCAAGCAACCAATGCTAATCCTGGCAATAACAATACCATTGTCCATAACACGGGAAACTCTATACCGGGAAATTGCACTAAAGGCCTTGGCTTTCCTGTTAGCTGTACTACAAATGGCACAGCTAAAGAGTTTGGCCCTGACTCTCAAGTTGTAAAGTTTAATTCATTTGTCTACTACGTTGGCGCCAGCCTCGCAACCAATGGCGATGCACTCCCCACAAATTCTCTCTATAGAAGAGGCCAAGCCTTTGTGAACGGTCAGACACAATTTAGTGCCCCACAAGAATTGGTTCAGGGCATAGAAACAATGCAAGTCGTATACGGTGTTGCGCTAACACCAAGCTCAACCGCTGTTCGCTACGTCCCTGCAGACGGTGTACTGCCTAACGAGTGGACAAACGTAGTGAGCGTCCGTATTGGCATCCTGTTCAGTACACCTGAAGAAATTTCTACCAATAACGACAACACATCCTACAACGTAGCCGGCACAACTGTCTCTACTTCCGGCGCAGTCAGCTATCCAGCTGACCGTCGTCAACGCTATGTGTTTTCAGAAACAATCAAAATTCGTAATCGTGGCGCAAGTGTTGCTCCTCCACCACCGTAAAGCAAGGTATTCATTATGAAAACGATTCAAAAACAACATGGTGCAGTGCTTATTATCAGCATGATTATATTATTGCTTCTCACAATTCTTGGTATCACTAGCATGCGCACCACACAACTTGAAGAGCGCATGGCAGGTAACGCAAGAGATCGGCATGTTGCTTTCGAAGCAGCCGAAGCTGGCTTACTTGATGCTGAAACCTTCGTGCAAACTATTATCACTGACACGCCTTTTGATCTAGACGGAAGTGATGGTCTATACAACGATGATGGAACATTTAATGACATCAAAAATTATGTCGATTGGAGTGGTACCGACCCTTCTCGCTCTTTCTTAACAGCAACTAATATAGGCTCAGCCGAAGGTGTTACATCTTCACCTAAGTATGTCATTCAAGCCTTAGCAAAAGGTCAATTGAGCCAGTCTAGCAACCAGATTAATCCAAATGTTGGTGGTGGCTATAACAACCGTCAACCTGCATCAACTGCTAATTCGGCATCAACCTTAGTGAGAATTACTGTACGTGGCACGGGCGGTTCTGACAACAGTGTCGTTTTTCTTCAAACCGTTTTTGGCGTGAATAATTTTTAAGGGAACATCATCATGAATATATTCTCAATAAATTCTCTTCGTAAGCTTACAAAATTTTCTTTATTGTTCAGCCTAGGATTTTCATCCAGCTCACTAATAGCTGGGCCTCTCAATATTTCTAATAACCCATTAGAGTTGGCTGCGGGCGTGGATCCAAACGTAATGGTCTTAAACGATGATTCCGGTAGTATGGACTGGAGTATTCTTGTGCAAGGCGCAAGTGAAGGTTTATACGCGACAACAAGCCCAGCACGTTCATTTAGTTATGCGTATATCCAAGACGACCCGGAAAATTCGAATTTTTTTGTAGTACCCTCCGAAAACACACTAAATCAATTTGAAAACTTTTGGGTAAACAATAACTATAATGAGGCACAATGGCGTGGTGTTTGGAGAACATTAAATAGCACATTTAACAGCGTCTATTACAACCCTAATACAGAATACAAGCCTTGGGCTGGCGTGGATGATAGCGGAGCACTGTATCTAAATGCCAACCCTGCTGCCGCACGTGTTGATCCATATCTTTCAGCTAGTGCTACTTTCAATTTAACCGTTAACAACGCCTACGTTTCCGTAATGCCACACGAAGCTAATGCCGGTGTTCTTTACGGATTGAATGAAAATCTATACCCCGCTCGTTACTATACGTGGACTGATACAGATCTTGATGGAAATGTTGACTTTGATGATGCTCACCAACTCGTTGAAATTAGAACTGGCGCTGGTTGTGGTACTAACGCCATCTGTCCCGCTAGCTTTACACGCCAAGGTACTCGAACAGATTGTGGTGGTAGTCCTCAAACACCTAACGTGACTGTTACCTGTAGTGCGGCACTTGAGTTGCAGAATTATGCCAACTTCTACAGTTACTACAGAAGACGCGAACTCACTGCCAAAGCAGCCATTACTCGAGTATTAGATCCTATTACATCTATCCGTGTGGGTTATGCGACGATTAATAACAACTCAAATAATCGCATTCAAGTACAAGCAATGAATGTCGATGCCGCTACAGGTGGTAAACGTAATTTATTTGACAATATTTACCAAACGCAATCCAATAATGGCACTCCACTGAGACAAAATTTGGAAGCTATGGGTCAGTATTTCTCATGTGATTCTGGCAATATTTTTGGCTCTGGTAACAGCTCACCAGGGAACAATAATTGCCCTGTGCTTGCATCCCCTGCTGGCGAATGTCAACAAAATTACACCATCTTACTTACGGATGGATTTTGGAATGGCGGTGCTCCTACAATACAAAATGCTGATGGAGATGGCACAGGCGGCGCTGCCCAAGGCCCGTTTGATGGCGCCTCCTTCGCTGACAACATTAACAGTACACTTGCTGATGTTGCCATGCACTACTATGAGCGTGACATTCACAGTTCCTTGCAGGATGAAGTGCCCGCAACAACTCGAGACCAAAATCGTTATGTTGGGATTGCCAACCCTTTCAATACCATGCACCAGCATATGTCTACATACACAGTTGGTATTGGTGTGATGGGTAATCGAAATGCAATGCCAGATGATGTCACTACCAATCCTGCAACGTTTAACGCCGGCGCTCAAACTGGTTGGCCTGACCCCGTAACAGGCGGAGACTTAGAAAAAATTGACGATTTACGGCATGCTGCATGGAATGGCCGTGGCGATTTTTTAAGTGCTGCAGATCAAACAGCCTTAACAAATTCATTACAAAACATCTTTGATGACATTCAGGAAGGCAAAGGTGCGGCATCTGCGGTTGCATTTAATAGTCAAGATTTACAAAGTGGCGCACGTGTATTTAGAGCACTCTTCAATGCCAACCAAAACACCGGCAGCCTCATTTCACAAGACATTAGTATTACCGGTGTCATATCACCTGCCGTGAATTGGGATGCTGCTGTAAATCTTTCAATCAAGGCTGCCGCAGAAGCAGCTGCCGCTGCATCAGCAGGGACAAGATCAACAGATTCTCGAACAATTATTAGCTATAACCCAATCACTCCTGGTGGCATTCCATTTCGTTGGGCAGCGCTCGATACTACACAACAGGATAAGCTGAAATTACCTACGATAGCCAACGCCACTCCTATACCCGAAGATTTAGGAATGAACCGTTTAAACTATTTACGTGGTAGAGGTGACGATGAAGGCACCAACACTAATAGTGGTGAGTTTAGAGAAAGATCAACAGATCTCAGCGATCGCCCGCTTATTCTTGGTGACATAATACATTCAGCGCCTGTATTCGTTGGTGCGCCCCCTTTTACCAACCTTGATGAAGCGCCTTTCCCCGATACCGCCGGTAATCTCTATAGTGAGTTTGCGGCTACATTCGATTCAAGAAGAGAGCTTGTTTATGTTGGTGCCAATGACGGCATGCTACATGGCTTTGATGCAAATTCAGGCGATGAAGTCTTTTCATATATACCCAACAGTATTTTATCTTCTATCACCCAGCTCACCGATCCAGATTACGCACATCGCTACTTCGTTGACATGACTTCCGCCATTAATGATGTTTTCATTGCCCCTGCGAGTGGCACTAATGCTGGAGTCGCTAGCTGGAATACTGTAGCCGTGACAGGCTTAGGTGTTGGTGGACCCGGCTACTTTGCCTTAAACCTGACTAATCCTGCGAGCTTCACATCTGAACTAAGTGCTGCATCCAACGTTATGTGGGAATTCACACAAGATGATGATGTAGGCACTGGCCCAACAAATAACAACCTTAACCTTGGTGCACACATACGAGAACCTGTTATCGTCATGACAAACGTTGATGGTGCTGGCGGTCAAAAACGCTGGGCAGCCATCTTTGGCAATGGTTATAACAGTGCCAGTGCCGATGGAGATGCAGAGCTGTACATTGTATTCCTTGACGGTGGTCTTGATGGGGCATGGACGCGTGGTAGTGACTTTGTCAAACTCAATACTGGTAACGGTAAAGCTGAAAGCGGTACCAATACACCTAATGGCCTAGGTTCAGTGCAAGCCATTGATATCGACGCGAATGGTACAGCTGATGTCGTCTATGCTGGTGACTACCAAGGTAATTTATATCGCTTTAACATTTCCAGTACGACCGTTGGCGGTCTAACAAATTCTTCAAATAGACCTGTACAAAAACTGTTCAAGGCTACCTACAATAGTTCAGGCGGGCCGGTGCAACCGATTACAAACCGTCCTGCCGTTGTTAAACACCCAAACCTAGATGGCTATTTAGTAATGATAGGTACGGGTAGTTATTTCACTGCCGAAGACTCAAGCAGTACTGATCTGCAGTCTATCTATGGTATTTGGGATGATTTCATCGCACCTTCAGACAACATAGTGACTGTAAGTTATAACAAGCTGTTAGAACAATCCTTTACAAGTTCTGGTTTGGTCAACGGGTTTACGACACGCACACTAAGCAATGATGTCATCGACTATGGGACAAACGGCCAACGTAAACAAGGTTGGGTCATTAACCTTGATGTAGTCAACGCTGGTAATATTGAATTCCCTGGCGAACGTGCTGTGCGCAATATTTTAATTCGTGGAGACTCTGCTTTTGTAAACAGTGTTATTCCTAGAAGCAGTACAGCTTGTACAACTGGTCCAGGCAGCTTCACTATCAGTTTCAAAACTGAAAATGGTGGTGGTGGTCAGACCCCTGTGTTTGATACAAACGGTGACGGCATCTTCGATGCAGATGATAATGTTGGTGGCATAGATGGCGAAAACAATGTTGTTGCGGCCATCCGCTCTGATACAACAACGCTCACTGATTCATCAATCTTTGGTAAACGTCTCGTATCACAAGGCGGCGATCAATCAATCTCTGATATCGGTATAAATCCTGGTGGCGACGAAGCCGGCGAAACCCTAGGACGTCACTCTTGGCGTGAAATTGAAAATTGATCCCTGATTAAAATCAATAGCCAACAAAGGAAAATTACTATGAAACAAATTTGCAAAAGTTCATATTTATTAAATCTCACATCGTCATTAGTCATTACACTTTTGGCTTTCCCTGCGTATGCTTTAGGCCCTGCAAAAGCACCCTCTGTAGGAACTGCCGGCGCTCCGCAAATGGTGATAAAACTTGACCTACCTGGCGACTTTCGCAATGTAGGAATACTTCGAGAAAAATCTGCCGGCGATCGCGCTATCATGGTCAGTGGTAAAGAATATTTTTACGGAGTAAACACTAAAGTTTATAGTGAGCAATCTAAGTTTTCATCCATACAATCGATCACCTCTGGCACACCTATCGGCTTCAATTTCACAGTAGGCCCTCAAGGCCAGCGTTTTATATACGAAGTATGGGTCTTAGCCAAAGATTCTAAACTTCCCATTATTAGTGAAGTCTTAAATTAATAACTAGGATACTGCTATGAAACACAAAACGTTAGGTTTTACATTACTTGAGTTAATGATCGTAGTTGCTATTATCTCTATTCTTGCGGCCTTTGCATTCCCTGCTTATAGAGAGCAAGCGGATAAAGCAAGGCGCGCTGATGGCAAGGCCTTACTCAATAACGTTGCTCAGAAATTAGAGCGCTGTTTCACAAAGTACGGGTCGTACAATAATGTTAATTGCCCCACCGTCGGTGACACCATTCAATCTGAAGATCAATTCTACTCAGTGACAGTCGACACTACTGGCATTGCAACCTATACCTTGACAGCTATACCACAAGGTGTTCAGGCATTAGATGCAAAATGTGCAAGTTTTATTCTGGATCAGACAGGACTACAGACATATACAGGGACGGGAATTCAGCAAGATTGCTGGTAAACCTTATCTTAACGCCTTAGGCAAGGTAAACGTTACGGTTTCAGGTGTGCCTTCATCTTCGCTAATAACATCGGCTCCTAATTCTTGGAGCCTTTTTATTACGTTTTTCACCAGCACTTCAGGTGCTGAAGCGCCAGCTGTTAAACCAACGATGTTTTTATCGGTTAGCCAATCTGGCTGAATATCTTCAGGCCCATCAATAAGCCATGCAGGTATCCCCTGTTGTTCGGCAATTTCACGGAGTCGATTTGAATTTGAACTGGTCGGTGAACCGACCACGAGTACTGCTTCGCATTTTTTGACTAAGCGCTTAATCGCATCTTGACGATTTTGTGTCGCATAACAAATATCATCTTTTTTTGGTCCCGCAATATTAGGGAATCTTTCACGTAAGGCATCAATGATTTTACCGGTGTCATCCATTGATAAGGTTGTTTGGGTAACAAAGGCTAATTTAGTTTCATCCGTCACAACCAGTGACATGACATCTTCAGGCTTTTCAATTAAGTGCATCACGCCTTGTTGTTTCTCGATTTGCCCCATTGTTCCTTCAACTTCAGGATGCCCTGCATGGCCGATAAGAATGCATTCACAGCCGGCTTTAACATGGCGTACTACTTCCATATGCACTTTGGTTACGAGTGGGCAGGTAGCATCAAAAACATTTAGGCCGCGTCTATCTGCTTCTGCACGCACTGCTTTTGATACACCGTGTGCGCTAAAAATAACCGTGGCATCATCCGGTACCTCGTCAAGTTCTTCAACAAAGACAGCGCCTCTGTCGCGTAAACTGCTAACAACATAGCGGTTATGTACAACTTCATGACGCACATAGATGGGTGCCGAAAAAATCTCAAGGGCACGTTCCACAATATCAATCGCGCGATCAACGCCTGCACAAAATCCACGTGGGTTAGCTAATAAAACTTGCATATCAAGTAATTTCTTCTTCTGCGCCGATAGCCAATACTTCCACATCAAATGTCACAGCGTGACCAGCTAAAGGGTGGTTAAAATCAACAATGACTAAATCATCGTCCGGCATTTCCATAATTCGTCCTGGGACTTCTTCTCCAGAAGGCGTGGTAAAACCAACGATCAAATCTTTTTCAAGCGGCATCTCTTTTGGAAATTTGTCCCGCGTTAACATGTGCACATTGGTTTCATCTGGAAAACCAAAGGCTTCACGCGGATCGAGTTGTAAGCATTGGCGTTCACCGACCTTCATGCCCATTAAGATGGCTTCCAAACCTTCTATCAGCGTCCCATCACCTAGTGAGAAGCGTAAGGGATCTGTTCCTTGTGTTGATTCAACCACAGTGCCATTTTCTAATGCCAGTGTGTAATTAATCAGTACACTGCTTCCTGCTTGTATTGATTTAGTCATCTTGCTTTCCTTTCGATCCAAATAGACCATCGATAATCATAATCACTGCACCACCGACAATCGCCATATCAGCAATATTAAAAGCTGGCCAATTACATTGTGTGCCACTAAAGTAAAAACCGGGTATACAACTATCGGCAACGTAATAAAATTGAATAAAATCGACAACATAGCCATACAGTGCGCGGTCAATCACATTACCAATTGCGCCACCTAAAACAAGTGACAGTGATAAGGCTAACCATTTCTGGTCACGCGGCAACCCTTTAAGCCAAATAAAAATCACGACACTGACTATACTTGCTAGCCCGACAAAGAACCAACGCTGCCAACCGCCCGCTTCACTCAGGAAACTAAAGGCTGCACCGGTGTTATGGGCAAGCAACCAGTTCAGCGACGACATCACTTGAACAGGCACGCCATAAGTCAGCTCAGCACTTGCCCAGATCTTGCTGGCTTGATCTAGAATAACTACGATGACTGACAAACTTAACCATTTAAGCATATTTCAATTCCAAAATTTTAACGCAGAGGCCGCAAAGACGCAGAGTGCGCAAAGAAACCCAAAACAAAATAAAATAAAATAAAATAAAATAAAATAAAATAAATATATAAAATTAAAAATATAAAATTAAAAATATAAAATTAAAAATATAAAATTAAAAATAAATATATAAAATTAAAAATAAATATATAAAATTAAAAATAACTAATAACTAACCATCAGACCGGCGCAGCCGGAAATGACTGATATATTTATTAACTTTGCGCCCTCTGCGTCTTTGCGATCTCTGCGTCAAATCTCGATAATAACGACTACACCTACGCAAACCGCCGCAATTCCCCATCACCATCAATATTCTCTACACACCGACCACACAACTCAGGATGAGTCGCATACTTACCTACATCTTTGCGGTGATGCCAACAACGAACACATTTTTCGTTACTGGAGGCGGAAACAGATATCCATAGTTCATCGCCACTGGTTAAGGTGTAATGCTCTGCTTCAACCGGTGGCTCACCGGCTAGATAAGTACGTGCATCTGAGGTAATCAACACGAAACGCAATTCATCTTCCAGTGCGTTCAATTTATCTAAAATCTCACGGCCACAATACAAACCAACTTCTGCATTGAGCGCTGAACCGATAACGCCTGCGGTACGTGCTTTTTCGAGTTCTTTATTAACCGCATCGCGTACTTCAACTATCTGTCCCCAGAAGTCTATGCCCATACCCTCGCTAAGTGGCATGGCAGGAAACTCATACCATGTCGCAAAGAAGACTGACTCTTCACGTTCGCCAGGAATGTGCTGCCATAACTCTTCTGCGGTAAAAGTTAAAATCGGTGCTAACCAACGCGTCAGTGCTTCGACAATGTGGTAGGCCGCTGTTTGTGCTGAGCGACGTGCCACACTGTTAGCCGGCATGGTGTATTGACGATCTTTGGTGATATCTAAATAAAAACCGCCTAACTCAACCGAACAGAAATTATGCACCAACTGATAAATACGGTGGAACTCATAACTGTCATAGGCCGCCAACACTTCTGCTTGAACTTGTTCTGCACGCATCACTGCCCACTGATCCAAGGCCAGCATTTCTGATGGCTCAACCAACCCCGCTACAGAATCAAAGTCATTAATGTTCGAGAGCAAATAACGTGCTGTGTTTCGCAAACGTCGGTAAGTGTCCGCCGAACGTTTTAGAATTTCATCGGATACCGTCATTTCTTTGCTGTAGTCAGTCGCCGCTACCCACAAACGCAAAATGTCTGCACCAAGGTTTTTAATGACTTTTTGCGGTGCCACCACGTTGCCTTTTGACTTCGACATTTTGTGGCCTTTGGCATCGACCGTAAAACCATGCGTTAGAACGGTTTTATAAGGCGCTTCACCCCGCATTGCAATTGACGATAGCAATGACGTTTGAAACCAGCCACGATGTTGATCAGAGCCTTCCAAATACAAGTCTGCCGGACAAGCGAGTTCAGCCCGATCATCCAAAACGGCATAATGTGAAACACCCGAATCAAACCAAACATCTAAAATATCTGTCACACGGTCGTAACTATCCGCATTATCAATAAATTCTGACGCATCTGTTTCAAACCAACCATTAACACCATCGGCTTCAATGCATTTAGCCACTTTTTCAAAAATGTTATTGGTGTCAGGGTGTAATTCACCTGTGGTTTTATGCACAAAGATAGGAATCGGCGGTCCCCATGTACGCTGACGCGATACACACCAGTCAGGACGATTCGCGACCATGGTTTCAATACGTGCTTGTCCCCAATCAGGTAACCATTGCACTTGTTTAATTGATTTATTGACGGCATCACGTAAACCATTTTGCGTCATGCTCACAAACCACTGTGGCGTCGCTCTAAAAATGATCGGCGTTTTATGTCGCCAGCAGTGCGGATAGCTATGACGTAATGCATTATGATGCATCAGCTTACCGTTTGTTTTAAGCACTTCAAGCACACTGTCATTGGCTTTAAAAACGTGTTCGCCTGCGAACAGCGGCGTATCTGGCAAGAAGCAACCATTACTGCCCACTGGGTTATCAACTTTTAATTTGTAACGCATGCCAACACTGTAATCGTCTTGTCCATGTCCGGGGGCCGTGTGTACACAACCTGTACCGGCATCCGTTGTTACATGATCACCAAGAATCATCGGCACTTCACGTTCATAAAAAGGGTGTGCACATTTAAGCCCTTCTAGTTCACTGCCCTTGCAATATGCGATAACGCGGTAGTCGTCTATTTCGTAACGACCCATCGCGTCTTTCATTAACGCCTCAGCAACCACTACCCGTTCATGACCCAAGGCCGATTCGCATTGTACAACCACATAATCAAGATCAGGGTGTACGCAAATGGCTTGGTTCGCAGGTAGCGTCCAAGGTGTGGTTGTCCATATGAGCACGGACACAGGACCCGAGCCTTTATTATTTGTGTGGTCACAGCGAGCAAATAATGATTCTTCATCCAGTACGCTAAATCGCACATCAATTGCTGGCGAGGTTTTGTCTTCGTATTCAACTTCTGCTTCAGCAAGTGACGACCCACAATCAGTACACCAGTGCACGGGTTTAACGCCTTTGTGCAAGTGACCATTGTCTACGATTTTACCTAAGGCACGTACGATGTCGGCTTCGTACTTATAATCCATGGTTAAGTACGGTGTGTCCCAATCTGCGATAATGCCGAGACGTTTAAAGTCTTCGCGCTGTTTATCAACTTGTTTACCTGCATAAATACGACAAGCATCACGGAAGGTTTTAGCATCAACTTTACCGCCGGCTTTACCGACTTTCTTTTCAACATTTAATTCAATCGGTAAACCATGACAATCCCAACCCGGCACATAAGGGGTATCAAAACCCGACAGGGTTTTAGACTTGGTGATAATGTCTTTAAGAATTTTATTCACAGCATGACCGATATGGATGTCACCGTTGGCGTAAGGTGGGCCATCATGCAAAATAAACTTGTCACGACCTGCGGAATGTTCACGCAATTTTTTATAAATATCGACGTCTGCCCAACGCTTTAATAGTTCAGGCTCGCGATTGGCCAGATTCCCCTTCATAGGAAATTTGGTAGACGGTAGATTTAAAGTTTTTTTATAATCAGTCATTCTCTTGTCTTTGTTTATTTCTAAAATAATTTAATTTTATGGTTTAATTTATACAAACATAACCATCTGTGCCTGTCATCATTACAGCATTTTAACGCAGAGTGCGCAAAGACGCAGAGGTCGCAAAGTTCTCTAATGTTTTTTTAAAGCATGGATCTAAAACATGAAAATTAGAATCATTGATTTCTTTGCGTACTCTGCGTCTTTGCGACCTCTGCGTTAATTCTCGATAATGACAAGTATATTTATATACTACGTCTTCCCTACGTCTTTGCATTAGATACTTAAAATCAGCTTTTACGTTTTAAAAAATGATCGCGCGCCTGTTTCGCATCCAGATCAATCTGTCTTTTGAGTGCATCAAACGAATCAAATTTAGTTTCGTCTCTCAATTTGTATACAAATTCCACGTGCACATATTCACCGTATATCTCTTCGTCAAAATCGAACAAATGCACTTCAAGCAAGCTACGTGTGCCGTCTACGGTTGGTCGCGTGCCAACGTTCGCCACACCCGCGACTGGCTCACCTTTAATGCCAAATAACTCTACCGCAAACACACCCTTCACGGGTGTATTCTGTCTATGCAGATGTATGTTGGCGGTAGGAAAGCCAATTGTCCTGCCACGTTTATCGCCGTGTGCAACCCGGCCACTCATTCTGTACGGGCGACCTAATAATTTTTCTGCTGTTGCCATATCACCCACTTCAAGCGCTTGACGCACCCGGGTACTACTTACTCGGTCACCATCAATGTTGAACGTATGTAAGTGCACGACTTCGAAACCCTGCTGTTTACCCACTTCTTCGAGTAAAGCAAAGTCACCCGCACGTTGATGACCAAAACGAAAATCATCACCAACAACTAAATATCGCACGTCCAAGCCTGTAATTAATACTTTATCAATAAACTCGCGCGCGGGTTGCTGTGCAAATTTTTCATCAAACCTTAAGCACAACATTCTGTCCACTGAATAACGACTCAAGGCGTTCACTTTTTCGCGCAAGCGCGTTAATCTGGCTGGCGCTTTCTCTGCAGCAAAATATTCCTTCGGGTAAGGCTCAAAACTAATCACTACCGATGGCACGCCTAACTCAGCGGCCTTATCTGCTAACTGACCCAACACTGTTTGATGCCCGAGGTGCACACCATCAAAATTACCAATGGTTGCGACACAGCCGCGATGCTGCGCTTTTAAGTTGTGAAATCCTCGGATCAGTTCCATGACAGCCTAGTTTGCCTAAAACGAGGTATTATAAGGTGCGCGTGGCAAAAATGCTCTAGAAACAAGTGCCGCGCCACTATTTTGTACGCAAATCTGCAACACGTAAGCCGCAGATCAGCAACATCAGTAGGTAGGCTATCGCTGCCGCCACAATCCAAGCTAACAGTTGGCCAGCACGTTGCGACCAACTCCAGCCAGACCAGACTGTCTGAGCATCAATCCCCCAGAGCAATAGACCGGCCATTACGACCAATCCAGCGAGCACTTGCCAAATTAACTTGCCCCAGCCTGGTTGCGGTTGTAGCAAACCTTGCTGGCGTAGTCCGCGCCAAAGTAACCATGCATTCAACCAAGCGGCTAAACCCGTTGCCAGCGCAAGCCCCGCATGAGGGCCTGTAATGCCCCAGTAAATCATGGGCACGACAAACACACCATTGAGGGTGATGTTCAAAAGCATCGCTTTAATCGCTATTTTGACTGGTGTTTTAGTGTCCTGTCGGGAGAAATACGCCGGCGCTAAGACCTTGATGAGGATGAAGGCAGGTAGCCCGATCGAATAAGCCATTAATGCCAAACCCGCCATTTTCACATCACTTGCAGCGAAATCACCGTATTCAAATAAACTCGCCATAATCGGCTCTGCAAGCAAAAACAAACCTAAGGTCGCAGGTAAACCGACGACCAGCGCAAGCCGCAATGCCCAATCCAGTGTTTTAGCGAATTGCTCAGGACTCGCTTCGGCATGTTGCCGTGACAGTGTCGGTAAAATCACTGTGCTAAGGGCAATCGCAAAAACTCCCAGTGGGAACTCAACCATCCGATCAGCGTAATACAACCACGTCACACTACCTGTAAATAAGAAGGAGGCAATGATCGTGTCTATCACCAAGTTAATTTGCAGCACGGATGAGCCAATGATCACTGGCAACATCAAGCGCATAATTTTGCGTACCCCTGCATGCGCACGCCCCCATCGAGGCCAGCCCAACATGCCAAGTCTTGCTAAAAAGGGTAATTGAAAACCAAGTTGTGCCAGACCTGCGATAAAGACACCCCATGCTAATGCGACCACTGGTTTGTCCATCATCGGTGCTAACCAAATAGCCGCACCAATCAGGCATAAATTCAGTAGCACGGGCGTAAAAGCAGCCACAGCAAAGCGACCAAAGCTATTAAGGACGGCACCGGCAAGCCCTGTTAAAGAAATAAGCAGTAAGTATGGGAAGGTGATCCGTAACATTTGTACGGTGAGGTCGTACTTTTCACCGCCTTCGAGGTAAAAACCGGGGCCAAACACAATAATCAACCATGGCGCCGCTAGCTCAGCTAATAACGTTATTAACACCAGCACGCCACCCAATGTACCAATGGTATGCACGACTAAGGCCTTGGTATCCTTTAAGTCATCCGTGTCATTTATTTTTGTTTCGGCTAGAACAGGGATAAATGCCTGTGAAAAAGCGCCTTCAGCGAACAACCGACGGAAAAAATTAGGTATCTTAAATGCCACAAAAAAAGCATCTGTGGCAGCGCCTGCACCAAAAAAGCGTGCAATTACGATATCCCGGGCCAAACCTAACACCCTAGAAATCAGGGTATTTCCTCCGACAATCGCGGTGGATTTAAATAATCGGCCACTCATACTTTAATATCTCAGTAAAATTACTTATAACTAGCTGTTTTTGTTTCATTTTTCATTCCGCGTAGCATAGCATGGTCAGTCCCAAGGCCAAAATACCTACCTTGCAAGATAATTTGACAAATGCGCATAAAATCAGCATAGTTACGCGCTTTCACGAACACGATACAAGACAGGATACAGGCAACAATGGCTAACTCAGCACAAGCAAAGAAACGCGCTCGTCAGGCGGAAAATCACCGTCAGCACAACGCCAGCATGCGTTCATTAATGCGTACTCGCATCAAAAACGTTGTTAAGGCAATTGCTTCAAATGACAAAGACGCTGCTGCTACCGCATACAAACTCGCTGTTCCAGCGATTGA
>Ga0316205_10001587_pt1 | contig 27523 bp, 27 predicted proteins | sample 3monthpyrite_MG_FD_204941 | JGI IMG/M metagenome (GOLD analysis project Ga0316205, IMG submission 204941) | Microbial mat bacterial communities from mineral coupon in-situ incubated in ocean water Damariscotta River, Maine, United States -... | ecosystem: Environmental > Aquatic > Marine >... | reverse complement strand
TAGTTTGTATGGGTTCCCTCGCGACGATAAGCCGCAAACCCCGCCAGGCCCGGAAGGGAGCAACGGTAGTGGTGGTTTCGGGTGCCGAGGTGTAGCTTGTACAGACTGCCACCCAATTTTCTTAGTTTATTCAATTATTTATATCTCAATCTAATATGCTGTTAGAGCTCAACATAATCTATTAATCACTGGGCAGCCGGTGAATAAGTCGCTAAAATAGTTGTTTTCAACGATTTATTAATGAGTTTTAAACCGACCTATGAGTTATTTAGCTTTAGCGCGTAAATGGCGTCCGAAAAATTTCAGTGAAATGGTAGGGCAAGAGCATGTACTGCGTGCACTTATTAATGCGCTAGATTCTGACCGATTACACCATGCCTTTTTATTTACCGGCACACGCGGTGTTGGCAAAACAACCATTGCGCGTATTTTGGCTAAATCAATAAATTGCGAACAAGGTGTTAGCTCGCAACCCTGTGGGGAGTGCTCAACGTGTAAAGAAGTTGACGAAGGTCGTTTTGTTGATTTAATAGAAGTTGATGCGGCCTCAAGAACAAAAGTAGAAGATACCCGTGACTTACTTGATAACGTGCAGTACGCGCCAAGTCGAGGTCGTTATAAAGTTTACTTAATTGATGAAGTGCACATGTTATCGGCTAGCAGTTTTAACGCGCTGTTAAAAACTTTGGAGGAACCACCTCCACACGTAAAATTTTTATTTGCAACCACCGACCCGCAAAAACTACCTGTTACAATTTTGTCCCGCTGTTTACAATTTAATTTACGACGTTTATCAACTGAACGTATTACAAGTTATTGCCAGAGTTTATTAGATAAAGAAAACATCGCTTACGAAGAGGGCGCCTGTAAGCAACTTGCCATTGCTGCCGATGGCAGTATGCGTGATGGTTTAAGTTTACTCGACCAGTCTATCGCCTATGGTGCCGGTTCGATTAAGTTAGATGATGTTACGGCTATGCTAGGGAGTTTTGATCAAAGCCTAGTAGTAAGCTTGTTTGAAAAATTAGTGAGTGAAGATGCGGGCGGCGTTATGTTGGTGCTTGCTAAGTTAACGGAACAAGTACCCGATTTAAATGGTGTTCTTAAAGCGGTATTAAATGTATTGCATGGTATTGCTTTATACCAGCAAGTCCCCGATGCTTGCGAATCGATGCTTGAAGAACAAGGCTTGAGTGTAGAGGTAATAAAAAACTTTGCATCACGAATAAGCGCAGAAGAAGTTCAGTTGTATTATCAAATTGGTTTAACTGGTCAACGTGATATAAATTTGGCGCCGAGTGTACGCAGTGGTTTAGAAATGGTGCTATTGCGTATGTTGGCGTTTAAACCTCAAACAAGTTCTAATGTTAAAAGTGTTCGTTCGTCTAATCAAGCTAATGCTAATGTTTCTGTGCCTTCTGAACCAAAGGTATCTTCTAGTCAAAATACTGTTGTGCAGGAAAACACGCCACCTTTTAATGATACTGAATCCGCCGCACCGTCTATACAAGATACTGTTAAGCCATTATACAATCAACAGCCAACGATTCAACAAAGTGAAGTGGTGTCTGTTTCAAGTGCGCCGGCTATTGAAAATAAAGTGCCAGTTACTATGCAATCACCTTGGCACGAGATTGTTGAGGCTATTGGTTTAGCTGGTATGGATAAACAAGTCGCGAGTCAATGCATACTTGTGCAACTTAATGGCCATGAATTTTCATTGGCATTAACACCGGCAAGTGCACCATTACTCAATAAAGATAGAGAAGAACGAATTCAACAGTCTGTAAAAGATTTATTGGGTGATGATGTTACGGTCACCATAGAAATGAAAGTTGCAGAAGGCGAATCACCATCGGAAAGAATTCAACGTATTGGTAAAGAAAAGATAGCGTCGGCTGAAGCGATTATCGACGATGATGCGAATGTTAAATCATTGCTGGACGCTTTCGATGGAACCGTACAACCCGGTTCAGTGCAACCAGTAGAGTAACGTTAATTACAGTAACGTATTGTAATAAATTTAAAGATTAAACGAGGAAAAAACTAATGAAAGGTGGAATGGGAAATTTAATGAAGCAAGCGCAAAAAATGCAAGAAGATATGCAAAAAGCGCAACAAGAAATGGGAAATGTTGAAGTGACAGGGCAATCTGGTGGCGGCTTAGTTAAAGTTACCATGACATGCAAACATGATGTTAAACGTATTGAAATTGACGATAGTTTAATTGGCGATGATAAAGACATGTTAGAAGATTTAGTTACCGCAGCAGTGAATGATGCTGTACATACTGTAGAAAAAACAACACAAGAAAAATTCTCCGGTTTAACGGACGGTTTAAATTTACCTGCCGGTTTTAAACTTCCATTCTAAATGGTGTGTTCTAAGTGATTGTAATTTAAATGTCGTATAGCCCTCTTATTGGTCAGTTGATCAGTTCATTAAAACGTTTGCCTGGTGTTGGGCAAAAGTCTGCGCAACGAATGGCTTTTCATTTATTGCAGCATGACAAACAAGGTGCGGCTCAAATTTCTGAATCGCTTGCAGCAGCCCTTGAACATGTTGGTGAATGCACAATATGTCGAGTACTCTCTGAAACAGAATATTGTGATGTTTGTAGTAACGTTAAAAGGCAACAGAGCCAAGTGTGTATTGTTGAGTCGCCATCCGATGTTCAGGCGTTTGAACAATCTACGTCCTATAATGGTCGTTACTTTGTTTTGATGGGGCATCTATCACCATTAGATGGTATCGGTCCACATGAAATTGGCTTAGATATTTTTGCAAAGCAACTCGATAGTGGCGACATTAACGAAGTTATTCTCGCAACAAATCCAACCGTGGAAGGTGAAGCCACAGCACATTATATTTCTGAAATGACAAAAAAACGAAATATACAAACTACACGCATTGCGCATGGTGTACCAATAGGTGGTGAATTAGAATATGTTAATGGTTCTACTTTATCTCATGCCTTAGATGGACGTAGAACTGTTTCGATTGATTAAGTTTTTAAAAAAATATTAATCTTGAAGATATAGTGAATCCATCCGTTCCATGGTTGCTATCGCTGAAGTACACAGTGACTTGAACAACCGATAACTCGCATCATCTACCTGACAATCTTGTGTATGCCTATCGGCATAAAAAATTCCAATTTCTTTCTCTTTTACATAAATAGACATTGCGACAAATGAATTAGTCACAATCAATTTTTTGAACTCTTTAGGAACTAATTCCCAAAATGTAGCGCGGGTTTTATCGTTAATGACAATCGCTTGAGTTTTTTGCATTAGACGACCAAATAGATTTTGTTTGTCCAGCTTTATACTAAAACGATTGAATGCGGGATCATTATCAGCGCCTTTAATCGCATAAGGAACCATCATTTTGGTGTCGTCATTACGTGTTGCAAATAATACTCGATTTAATCCTATCCCGTCATGCATGCCTGATAGTACTAAATGTATCAGTTCTTTAAGTGTAATTTTACTTTCTATACTTTGAATACTTTCGATTACATTTTGTAATGCAGGCCTTTGTGGGATTAAACAAATATCCGCATGGTCGTTTGGATTTTTAGATTGAACCGTTTCTTCTTCTAACGGATCATTTAACATTGGCAATAATGCAGCCGCTGGCCGAACACCATAAAGGTTTGTTGCATGTGCAACATCTACAGCAAGTTTATGGTTGGCGCTTACTATTTTTGCTATCGGTATATCAAGAAATTCAGCAACTTGTTTTTGAATAACTTGTGTTTTACCACCATGCCAATCAACAGCAGCAGCGCGTGAAAGTTGTACGGCTAACATAATACTGTAAGCGCGAGGGTATTTTGCATTTTCTGGTTTTAAGGCTTCTAACGCTAGGCTTGGTAAGTCCCACTTTCTTGCAAGTTCATAACTTAATTGGTTTATTGCAAATCCTAAAACAAGATATTGTGCTTCTTCACTGGCAATTTGTCGGCGTCTTCTCATCCTATCAATTTCTTCAAGTTTCTCGGGATAGGTCATTGCTAGTGCCATTTCACCGATAAAATGAATTTGAGCGGCAACAAAAATTTCATCAGTATTCATATCTCTTCGGTAACGGGCCCACTCAGTTGCTTGTTCAGCCGCATGAAATGCTCGACTAAATGTCATTAATAAACGAGATTTTGCGGGTTCTTTTAATTGTTTATCTAAGCTGGGTAATTTTGCGGGTAATTTATTGACTTGCGCAACACCTAACATCATTAACGCCTGTGTAATCGATGTTATTTCACTTCGTAAGCTACTACTCGATTTTGTATTACATACGCGGAGTAAATAAATAGTTAATCCAGGATCACGGCTGACAATATGACTGATTTGTTCAGTCGTCGAATTTTCATTAGCGGATATTTTTTTTAAGGCGAGTATCGTTCTCTCCATTACTGGAATATGATTATTGCCTATCTGCGTTAAAACATCTTGCAAGACATCGGCTGTACGTGTTTGCTGTAACATATTGTATTTATTAAAAATAATTACCTATTCATCATTATCGGACCAAACGCTAAATTACTTTAGTTTCAAGCATTTATTTTCCAAAAAATTAGATTATGACGCTTCATTTCCTCAAGTTTTATCACTTTGGGTCGATATTTTGTGTAGTAATAGCCTCCTATGTAGGCAGTTTATTTATTGGATATGATTAAGTACGTTAAGGACGAATAAGAATGAAGTTGATATTTGGTTTAATCATGGTGTGTGGGTGTATTATTTTTGGTTACACCGCCGCTGGTGGTGATCTTCTAGCATTATGGCAACCTTTTGAAATAATTATAATTCTTGGCGGAGCAATTGGTGCTTTTATTATTGCCAATCCAGCTAAAGTTGTTAAAGAATCCGTATCTGGACTACTTGCATTATTTAAAGGCCAAAAATACAAGAAACAAGTTTATATGGATTTGCTAGGTTTGATGTTTGCTCTATTTTCAAAATCGCGTAAAGAAGGCTTGATGGCACTTGAAGGCGATATTGACGAACCGCATGAGAGTGAAATATTTAAAGCTTATCCTGTCTTAGCTAAGAACCATCACCTCATCGATTTTATTTGTGACTATTTACGCCTAATGGTCGGCGGCAATATGAATGCATTTGAACTGGAAGGTTTGATGGATGTGGAGATGGATACACATCATGAAGAAGGGCATAAAGCGAGTGCAGCAATTACAGGGATGGGGGATGGTTTACCGGCCTTTGGTATTGTTGCTGCCGTAATGGGTGTTGTTATTACCATGGGTTATATCAGCGAGCCACCTGAAGTGTTGGGGCATCACGTTGGCGCAGCATTAGTTGGAACGTTCTTGGGTATTTTGATGGCATATGGTTTCGTGGGTCCTTTCGGAACAGCAATGGCTGCTCAAGCAGAAGAAGATTCTAAATTATTTGAAGTTGCTAAAGTTTGCATGATGGCAACATTGAATGGTTATACACCACAGATTGCCGTCGAATTTGGTCGAAAAGCACTTTATAGTGATATGCGACCAAGTTTCATGGAGTTGGAAGAATTTGTTAAAGGCGGTCCAAAGGAATAACACGTGGCCGGCGACGATAAAAAACAACCGATAGTTATAAAGAAAATTGTTGCTGGTGGCCACGGTCATCATGGCGGTGCTTGGAAGGTAGCTTATGCTGATTTTGTAACAGCAATGATGGCCTTTTTTTTATTACTCTGGTTGTTGGGTATTACGGATGAAGCACAACGCGATGGTATCTCCGATTATTTTAAAAATCCAGCCGGAATAAAAGGGATTGGTGGTGCAAGTACCAGTATGATCAAACTCGGTGGGGCAAAAGAAATGCCACGAGGTGATCGAACCCGAGATCAAGACGTTAGCCAAACAACAGAACAACCAGAACGTAAAAAAGGTGAGAAAGAATTAGAACGTGATGGAAATAAGGCCACCGCAGAAGAAAAAGAAGAACAAAAAAAACGTAAAGCAGATAAGAAAGTACTAGATAATTTATTGCAGATATTAAAAAAAGCAATTGAAAAAAGTGCCTCTCTTAAAAAATACAAAGAACAACTTTATTTGGACGTTACTCCCGATGGCTTGAGGATACAGATATTTGATAAGAAAAACAGACCTATGTTTGATTTAGGTAGTGCAAAACTAAAACCGTATACTAAAAAAATATTAAGTGAAATCGCAAAAACGATTCAGACAGTTCCTAATAGAATTAGTATTAGTGGTCATACTGATGCAACACGCTTTCATAAAGGATATATTCTTTATGAAAATGATTATGGTGAAGAAGTAAAACTACCTTATACCAACTGGGAATTGTCAGCCGATAGAGCCAATGCGGCGCGTCGTTCACTTTTAAATGGTGGCGTAAAAATAAATCAAATTGGTCGAGTGGTGGGGTTTTCATCATCGGTTTTATATAACAAACGAAATAAATCCGACCCAAGTAATCGTCGTATTACGATTATTGTTATGAATAGAAAATCCGAGTTTGATATGAAAATCACAGAAGGCGCGGAAGTCGTTAAACAAGAAATTATGCAGTAGTTATATGTCGTAGTGTAGACATTATCTCGCCGGTTTATACTTTATAAAATATTTTTTGCTGCAATACATGCACATATCTTTCAGTGAATTCAATTACTTGATTTCTCAATTTTAATAAAAACACTGCAATTAAATAGGTTTTTGAGGTTGAATCGTTTTCATTCACACGTTTTGAAGCGTGAAATTGATAATCTAATGTGTAATAATGTACGCAATACTAATTGTACTCCACTATTTTCGTTACTTTGATTATAGTTTTATTTGCTTTGTGTAGTGGGGATGACGGTACTTTGTGTATAGATGAATGTAAATGTAACAAACAGGGATGCTCGTTGGAGCATGCTTATGTTCCTTCCTCGTTTTGGGTGCAGCCGATTACACCTGCCCGAACAAAATAATCTAACAGCCGTTCTTGTTGCCGCTCTTTTCTTATTTGTAATAACGATTCAAAATGCAAACGCACTTCAATTAAATAGCGATTCCAAATTTGCAACCGCAGGTTATTTTCAACTGCAGTGGTCGGGTAATTCAAAAAAATTCATACTTCAGGAATCAAATAACGCTGATTTCGATTCATACAATATCATTTATCAGGGTTCTGACCTGGCTCGTGTTATGAGTGGAAAACCTAATGGCAATTATTTTTATCGTGTAAGTAATAGCTCTAATCTGAGTAATGTTGTTAAAGTCACTGTCGAACATCACACCCTAATTTATGCCAGTTTGTTTTTTACTGCAGGTGCGATTGTCTTTATTTTGACACTTATATTTATAATCAAAGGAAATAGACAGAAATTTATTTGAGTCTCATATGAAAATTTTAAGTATTAATCGGGAACGATTACAAAATGACATTGAAACGTTAGCTAAAATAGGTCGTGATGACGACTATGGTATCTACCGCATGGCTTTCAATGATGGCGATATGCAAGGACGTAAATGGTTCAAGGAATCTGTTGAACAAGCCGGCCTGGAATTTTATCAGGATGGCGCTGCTAATCTTCATGCACGATATCTTTGGGATGAACAACAACCTTCTGTAATGATGGGGTCGCATCTTGATACGGTTCCTGCTGCTGGTCATCTCGATGGCGCACTTGGCGTTGTTGTCGCCCTTGAGTGTTTACGCTGTATCAAAGAAAAAAATCTAAAAGTGAACTACCCACTTGAGGCTATCGCCTTTAGTGATGAGGAAGGTCGTTTTGGCGGCATGTTGGGTTCACAAGCAATTGCAGGCATGTTAACACCTGAAAAAATTATAAATGCAGTGGATCTTAATGGCGTTAAATTAATCGATGCCATGAAACATATTGGACTTGATGCAATGAATGCCTTACACGCAAAACGTAGTCCGGATTCAATACATGCTTGTATAGAGTTACATATTGAACAAGGGCCGATACTGGATGGAATGGATATCAGTGTTGGTAATGTTGATGCTATTGCGGGTTTATTCAAATGGGATGTCACCTTAATCGGGGCCGCAAATCACGCTGGAACGACACCCATGGACATGCGTAAAGATGCTTTTATGGGGTTAAGTGAATTTGCCTCACAGCTACAACGTATTCTTGATGAAAATGGAAGTCCAAGAAGTGTTGCAACGATTGGTCGTGTCGAAATCAGTCCGGGTGCAGCCAATGTCATTCCAGGAAAGGTCGAGTTTTCACTGGAAGCGCGTGATACAAATCCAGATATATTAAATGATCTTGCCAATGCCTTTAGGAAATCGTTGTCTGCAATTGCCCGCAAACATGAGCTGATGTTTGAGTTTCGTGTACTTAGTGAAATCACACCCGTTAAAAGTGATGCTGGTATTGTTGAAACGATAGAAGAAGTGTGTAAATCACTTAAAATTCCATTCCTGCAAATGGCAAGTGGTGCGGCACATGACACCCAGATAATGGCAAATATTACGCGAGCAGGAATGATCTTTGTACCAAGTAAAGATGGACGCAGTCATTCAATTGCTGAGTGGACGGATATGGATGATATCGAAAAAGGAGCTAATGTTGCTTTGAATACAATGTATCGAATTGCCGGAGGTCGATTATGACTGATTTTAAGAAAACTGATCTGGAAGTCGAGAATGAAGAATTTTTAAATATTGATCCTCTAGAAGAATGTTATCGTGAATCGATCACCGAAGCGCCGGAAATTGTTGAATCGCTTGAGAAACATAAAACCGCGTTGTTGGTTATCGATATTCAATATCTAGATGCTGCTCCAGGATTTGGTGTTTTTGCTGATGCCGAAAAATCAGGTGTGCCACTAGAAGCTCAGGAATATTACTTCAAACGGCTTGATCATGTTGTTTTACCCAATGTGCGAAGACTTCAGGATAATTTTCGTGATCAAAAACTGGAAGTCATACACACACGAATCATGTCTATGACTCAGGATGGCAGAGAGCGAAGTCCCGGACACAAAAGACTCCATTTACATGCTCCACCAGGATCAAAGGAGTCAGAGTTTCTTGTTGAAGTAGCACCAAAAAATGATGAATTAATTATCAATAAAACAGCCAGTGGTGTTTTTAACGCAACAAACATTGAATATCTTTTACGTAATATGGGTATTACGGGTTTGTTTGTTTGTGGTGTGTATACCAATGAATGTGTCTCCACTACCGTTCGCGACGCATGTGACCTCGGTTTTTATACCACTATGATCAATGATGCTTGTGCTACGGTGACGCCAGAACTACATAATGCAACGATAGAAACTCTGCGGGATCGATATGCACGAGTAATGACAACTGAAGATGCGGTTAACGAAATCAAACAAGTTGTTGAATAATGAATATAGTTAACTCTGCCGTTCTTGATGCAAGCACCGGTTGGATAATTCTTGCGGTTTTTAGTGTTGTCTGGATTTTCCTTGGTTGGTTCTGGGGGCGTAAAGCAAAACAACTCGATGACTTTATGTTGGCAGGACGTAATGTTGGTATGGCGTTAGGTATTGCAACTGCGATGGCAACTTGGGTTACTAGTAATACTACGATGGCAGCACCACAACTTGCTTTACAACTCGGTATATGGGGAATGCTCGGTTATTCACTTGGTTCAGTCGGTTTAATGTTGTTTGCTCCGTTAGCAAAACGTATCCAGCTATTAATGCCTGCTGGTTATACTAGTGGCGACTTCATTCGTTTACGTTATGGAAAATTCGCTTGGCGAGTCTTTCTTTTAATTTCTCTTTTCTATGGTTTAGGTTGGTTAATCAGCTTGGGTATGGCTGGAGGAGTGTTGATTCATGCTTTAACGGGTATTGATTATCAGATTGGAATGACGGTGATACTTACTATTTGTGTTGTCTATACTTTATTAGGCGGCTTGCGTGCTGTTATTGGTACAGACTTTCTTCAAACGATTATTATTCTGGTAGGTATTGTCATCCTCGCTTGGCTTGTGATTGATAATGTGGGTTTTGAACCTATGCATAAAGCTGTTCTGCAAGAACGACCGGAATTACTTAACCTGCTTATGCCTGCTGCAATAATGTTTTTGTTTAATAACTTGTTGTTCGGTGTAGGTGAAATATTTCATTCTAATGTTTGGTGGAGTCGTGCATTTGCCTTTCGACAAGGTGTAGGCTTCAAAGCTTTTTTATTAGCTGGATTATTTTGGATACCGATTCCTATCGTGGCAGGCTTTATAGCACTGGCAACACCCGCTTTAGGTTTAAATGTTCCTGCGGCAGATATGGTTGGTCCAATGGTTGCCGCTAAATTACTCGGTTTTGGCGGGGCTGTACTTGTTTTTATTGTCGTCTTCTCTGCTTTAGCTTCAAGCCTAGATTCATTATTAGCTGCAACCAGTGATTTGGTATTACAGGATATATATCGAGGCCATTTTCGACCTCAAGCGACAAAGGACGAATTACGAAAGGCAGTGCGCTGGATTGTCGTTTTGCTTGGCGTCATTACCTGGCTCTTGTGTTTACCACGATTAACAACGCTTGCTTCGTTACTTTATTTCACTGGTGCATTTGTTGCGAGCACTATCTGGCCAATTATAGCTGGACTGTATTCAAAACAAGCGTCATCAACTGGAGCCAGTATCGCTATGTTAACGGGAACGGTTATTGGTTTGTGGTCCTATTTTGCTATTGGTTTTTACGTCGCAGCATTAATATCTGCTGTGGTATCCATGGTAATTGTTTTGTTCAGTATGTGGTATAAGCCCGATAATTTTGAATGGAATATATTAAACGAACAAATAAAGGAGAAAGTATCATGATGGCTTCATCAGGGTTTCTCAGTACTCTGGTTAGTATCGCGCTAACGTTTACAATCATTGCACCTGTTGTGTTAATCATTTTATGGATTAAAGACTGGATACGAGGCCAATTATGGTAAAAAAAGTACACCCCAAACTGGTAGAACCCGTTGAGGCGGAGAGCTGGACAGATGGTATTGAGCAGCCATTAGCTTTAATCGATCAGATCGTAGAAGATATTGCTTCAACAGCTGAGCTTGCAAATCACTCTATTGTCTCGGCTAGACAATTCAGTCGGGCACAATTATTTCAGCTTTGTCGGCTTGCTGCCAAGTTTGAAACACAACAAAGTTTTGGTCAATTCCCATTAACCGGAAAAATTTTAATCAGTGCATTTTACGAACCAAGCACTCGTACACGATTATCTTTTGAAAGTGTCTGGCAGCGATTAGGTGGTGACATTATTTCAATTACCGATCCAGCAACAACTGGAATAGCAAAAGGTGAATCACTAAAAGACATAGCTGAAATGATGAATCATTATGGAGACGTTGTGGTATTACGTGATTCCAATGAAAAATCAATTTATGAAATGCTAGAAGCAATGCGCATTCCTATCATAAATGCAGGCAATGGTACTGACGAACATCCAACTCAAGCGCTGGCAGATATGTACGCTATGTTCAAATGGCGCCCAGAATTAATGGGGGATATAGTCAAAGACGAACATAAAATTACTATTGGTATTATTGGTAATCCAGGTCGTATGCGTACCGTACGAAGTTTATTATTATTCTTGGCACGAATTAGTCAGGCAATCACTGAAGTTGTCATTATTAGTAATGCTGTAGAATCTTTCGATGATGGGCAAAAAGAAGAACTTGAAGCTGAAGGTTTGACCATTCGTGTTAGCCGGGAGCTTGAACCGGAATTACCTAATTTTGATGTTGTCTACATAAATGCTATTGCCTGGGTAGGTAATACTTATGAAGAACATGGTGTTGAATACAAACTTACAAAAACATCTCCTTTAAAAAAAGGCGCTATTATACTTCACCCATTAGCCCGTGGTGAAGAATTATCGAGTGACTTGGATGATACCGAACATAATTGGTATTTTGCGCAGGCGCGTGGTGCCGTGTTTGCACGCATGGCGCTTATGTCGAGTCTTGTCCGTTTCTAATTTTATAAATAATCCTGAGGTTTTTATTTTTTTATGTGTGGTATAGCAGGTATTTTTCACAGTCAATCAGGTAATAGCATTGACCCACAACTTTTAGTTAACATGGCGGCCATTCAATATCATCGTGGCCCAGATGGTTTCGGTTACAAAATATTAAAAGATCAGGGCGTAGGTTTTAGTCATGCACGCCTATCGATTATTGATCTGGATGAAGATCGTGCACGACAACCCTTTATATCCAACGACAATAATTTGTTATTGGCTCATAATGGTGAATTTTACGATTACAAAAGACTTCGTGCTAATTTAACACTTGATGGTGCACGGTTTACAACCAAGAGTGATTCAGAATTACTTTTGCATTTGTATCCAAGGTATGGCTTGGAAGATACCCTGAAATATTTACGTGGTGAGTTCGCTTTTGCTTTGTTTGATAAACAACATGATAGATTAATGTTAGTTAGAGATCGGTTTGGTGTTAAACCTTTATATTGGACCGAAACTAATGGCAAGATAGTATTTGGATCGGAGCTAAAAGTGATTTTTGCCGATCCAGATGTAGAAAGAAAATTTAACGCTCAAGGTGTTTATCATCAATTAATGCAAACAATTGTACCGGGCACAACGGCCTTTGAAAATATTCACCAAGTAAAACCGGGCCACGTTATTATTATCGAAAGAAATCACGGTAAATTTAACATACGTGAACAATGTTATTGGGATATGGATTTCCCGCTATTAGCCGAACGTAATGCAAATGATTCAGATGACGAAAACTATTATATAAAGGGTGTAAAAGAAAAATTACTTGAAGCCGTTCAACTTCGCCTTGAAGCTGACGTACCTGTGGCCTGTTACTTATCGGGTGGAATCGACTCCTGTTCAATACTGGGTATGTCTGCTGCCACCCAGCAATCTTCAGTTAAAGCATTTACGATAGGTTTTGATGATAGTGATTATGATGAAACACCGATTGCACGAGAAATGGCGGCATCGGTTGGAGCCGATCAGGATGTAATGTTACTCAAAGCGGAGCATCTTTATGATAACTTTGTTGAGACGCTTTGGCATACCGAGCGCACTATCTATAACACTCTTGGTGTTGCAAAGTTATTAATGAGCCGTCATGTGAATAAAGCTAACTATAAAGTTGTTGTTACTGGCGAAGGTTCTGATGAATTATTTGCGGGTTATCCTGCATTTCGACGTGACATGTTTTTACATGGTATGGATACCCTTACCGAAGCTGAACGTACAGAGTGGGAAGGTATGTTGAGCGAAGCTAATAAACTTTTCAAAGGCGCAATGTTAGCTGAAGATGAAATCAATGATCCTGACCTGACTAAACTCATCGGATTCACACCTTCATGTTTACAACCATGGTTGGCGTCAGCACAACACGTTCCTGAATTATTACATTCAAAACTTCGTGAAGAATTGAAAAATTATCAACCGGGTAGAGCCATAGCTGATGCATTGGATGGTAATATGCTTGATGGTCGTCACCCGTTAGACAAAGCGCAATACGTATGGATAAAAACCATGCTTGAAGGCCAGATTCTTACGTGGGGAGGTGACAGAGTCGACATGGCAAACTCTATGGAAGCAAGACCACCATTTCTCGATCATCATCTGGCAGAATTTGCCACTAAGGTTCCCCCTTCGCTACGTATTAAAGGTAAGACCGAAAAATATGTTTTACGTGAAGCTATGAAAGGTGTATTACCGAAAACGCTTTATGAGCGTGAAAAATTTGCTTTTATGGCACCACCAGCACACACCGATCCAGAAAAGTGGAACGCCATGAAAGTTTTGGCTGATGAATATTTATCTGATGAGGCTATTGAAAATGCTGCTCTACTTGATAAAGCTGGAGTAAAAGCATTATTCCGTTTACACGAAGCTGAAGATACACCTGTAGCAACGCAAGTACAACTCGATGCTGTTATTAATCATATGATAGGTATTCAGGTGTTACACAAACAGTTTGTTAAAAATGACATACCTGCACAGGCAAGAGCCAAGGCAAATGAATTAAACTGGCAGCCATAGCGTGTAATAGGTCTATTATTGTGACGACGATTTAAGTATTTTTCTGGAACTGTTAATCTAAAGAATCAAAAATTGATAAGTAACTTTCATAGCGTTGTTTGCTTATTACACCATCTTTTACCGCAGCGATAACAGCGCAGGCGGGTTCTTTTTGGTGCAAGCAATTTCTAAATTTACAATTCTCACTTGCATGCTGAATTTCAGTAAAGCCTTTTGTAAGTTCGTTCTTTTTTATATTCCACAAGCCAAATTCACGAATGCCAGGCGAGTCAATTAGCTTGCCGTTATTCGGAATAGAGTAAAGGTAGGCTGTTGTGGTGGTATGTTTGCCTTTATTAGTGGTATCTGATATTTCTTTTGTTACCGCTGGCATGTTAGGCAAAATGGCATTAACGATGGATGATTTTCCCACCCCGGATTGGCCGACGACAATATTAGTTTTATCTTTAGTTATTTCAAGTAAGCTATCAATACCATTATTTTTTTTCGCACTAATAAAGAAAACATTGATCTTTATATTGGTATATAGCGTCATTGCATTTTTAATGGTATTTAACTCAGTCTCAGATATCTTATCTATTTTATTAACAACGATAACAGGGTTAAAGCCTGAAAATTCTGCGGCAATAATGTACCGATCAATAAGACCAAATTTAATGGTAGTGTGGGCGCTAACAACAATAATCATTTGATCAATATTAGAGGCAATTTGTTTTGGCTTTGGGTTTAAATTGTTCAATCGGGATAAGGTACTTGTGCGAGTTAATATTTGAGTAATAACGAATTCATTATTTTTTTCTTTTTTATAGATTACTTTATCACCACATAACGGCTTACCAATACTTTTTAACGATTTTGCAATAAGTAATTCTTTGTTGTCTGCTTCAATTTTACATTGGTTGCCATAGCTGGCGATAACCGTAGCTTTAAACACCGTTTCATTATTCACTTTTCAGTAACCTTATTTAGGTTATTTATTTTAGCCGCACAAATAAAATCGTTTAACGATAATGCGTTAATTGAATGCGTGGTAAATTCAATAATGCAGGTGTTATAGGTGATTTTTATTTCCGGGTGATGGTCTTGTTCGTGAACAATATAAGCAATTGCATTAACGAAGGCGATAGTTTGATAGTAGTTTTTAAATTTAAAGGTTTTTGTAATTAAATTGTCATTCACTGTCCAGCCAGTTAATGTTTTCAAATACTCGGTTATTTCATGCTGAGAGAGGCGTTTATCGTTTTGTGAATAATGTTGGCAGTGTAAGCTAATTAAATCCTGCATCTTAATCTTCGAAGTGGTAAAAGCTAGCGTTTAAATAGTGCTGCACATCAAGTATTTGATCTTCTGGCCAATTTGTTCCCAAGCTATTTTTGCAGCGTTTAAGTTGTGTTTCTAAACCCGTCAATGTATCAATTTTACGATTGGAGCGTGTATAAATTTCATTGCCTTTTTCGCCATAAATAGCGGCATGGCAGCTTATGCAATTACTGTCGTGTAAGTCTTGTCCGCGTTCAACATCGGCTTCAGCGTTTGCATCTAATGCGCTTAAAACTATAAATAGCATACTGCTTATTTTTATAGTGTAGCGCATGTTATTAAGCCGTATTAACGCTTTTCAGATGTGCAATTCGTACAGGTGCGGGTGGATGAGAATCATAGAATGAAGAATACAAAGGATCCGGTGTGAGTGTATTAGAATTTTCTTCATATAATTTCACTAGGGCAGTAATTAAATGATTGGCATCAGTATTTTGTGCCGCAAATTCATCCGCTTCAAATTCATGCTTACGACTTAAAAGAGAGAACAGTGGATTTAAGAAAATACTGATGACAGGCGTCACGAGCATAAATAATATTAATGCCATATAAAATGAAGGTTGTGTAACACCTAGTCCTTCATAAATAAACGTTTGATCTATTAACCAAGCCAATAATGCTAATCCGCCTAAGCTCATTAGTGCCATTGAAGCAATTCTTTTCTTAATATGATTACGTTTGAAGTGTCCTAGCTCATGGGCGAGTACAGCTTCTATTTCATCGTGTTGTAAAGAGTTGAGTAGTGTGTCAAAAAACACGATGCGTTTGTTATTTCCAAAACCAGTGAAGTAAGCATTACCATGGCTAGAGCGTTTTGAACCATCCATAATAAAAACACCGTTACTGGTAAAACCACAACGTTCAAGTAAGTTACTTATTTTATTTTTAAGTTCTGCTTCTTCTAATGGTGTGAATTTATTGAATATAGGTGCGATAAATGAAGGGTATAACCACATCATTAACATGCTAAAACCAAACCAACTTCCCCATACATATAACCACCAGTAAGGGCTCGCGTCATCCATTAACCACAGAACAAATCCCAAGAAGGGCACACCAATGATTAACATGACGAGTGTTTGTTTAATCATATCGGTAAAATACATTTTAAGAGTAAGTCGGTTAAAGCCAAATTTTTCTTCAATTACAAATGTTTTATATAAACTAAAAGGCATATCTAATATTCCAGATATTATGCTTAATCCAATAATAACAGCGACACCAGTATAAATAGGGCTTAAATTATAAGCACGGATGAGGTCATCTAGGTATTGTAAGCCACCACCTAAGGTCCAAATGGCAAGTAAAATGGTGCTAAAGCTTAGTTCGATAACGCCAAATTTGTTTCGTGTAATAGTGTAATCGGCTGCTTTTTGATGGGCTTCGAGAGATATTTTATCGCTAAAGGCAGCGGGAACTTCGGCTCGATGAGCGGCAATATGTCTAACATTACGCTGGGTTAACCAAAACTGTAATATGTAGGATGCGATAAGGAAAAAGATAAAACCATATTGAATATCAAGGGCGGTCATGTTGTCTCGCTTTATTGTAAAATATAAATCTGTCTAAATAATTAATTTAAAAGAACTTATCATTTAAATGCTGCTAAAATCTATTGATTATTTTACGATTATATCGAGTTCGTACACTGATAGCTATATATGAGGAATAAACATGAGCCAAAATGAGAATAATTTAATTTGGATAGATTTAGAAATGACGGGTTTAGATACCCAAAATGATTTGATTATTGAAATTGCAACGATTGTTACAGATGCTGATCTTAATATTCTTGCTGAAGGTCCGATGATTGCCGTTCATCAAGCGGATTCAATTATGGCTGGTATGGATGAGTGGAACACTAAACAACATGGTGGGTCTGGTTTAACTGAAAGGGTTAAGCAGAGTAAATATAACGAAGCTCAGGCTGAGAAAGAAACGATTGAGTTTTTAAGTAAGTATGTGTTAGCTAAATCATCGCCTATGTGTGGGAATAGTATTTGTCAGGATCGTCGTTTCTTAGCTCGGTGTATGCCTGAATTGGAAAGTTTCTTTCACTACCGAAATCTAGATGTGAGCAGTATCAAAGAATTAGTAAAACGATGGAAACCAGAGATTGGCAATGGTTTAACAAAGCAGTCTTCACACTTAGCAATGGATGATGTGAAAGATTCTATTAATGAACTTATTTACTATAGGACACATTTTTTTAATTTAGAAAAATAATTTTTAAAATTATTATCAATTATGTGGCGGTTTAGTCGTAAGCAGTGTTTTTTATTTACAGACTATACCGTCAACTTTTTTTATTTTCCCATTAATCTTGTCGTCTTATAGGATATGACTAATTAAGTCAGTAACTCGGCGAGCCTCTCAAAATACTGCGTCAACAGTTTGACATGGTTTTATATTTCCCCACTAAGCAACTGATTTGCATGTAAATTAAACGTTCGTTTTTAATGGCATGTGTCTTGCAAATTGATATTCCGAAAAGCTATTTATTGTTAATTAACATTTGATAGGGATCTTGAAGGGAAAATCATGGCAGAAGAAGATTTAGATCTTGATACAGAAAATGCGGGTAAAGGTAAAACGAATTTACTGATTATCATTTTAATCGTTGTTGTGCTTGCCGTTGGTGGTGGTGTTGCGGCTGTGTTCTTTATGGGGGGTGATGACAGTAAATCCGATGGGGAAACAGCTAAGGGTGATGAAGAGCATGCAGTACCTAAACACGCTCCTGCAATTTATTCAACATTACGTCCAACTTTTATTCTTAACTTTGAAGACACGAGTAAAGCACGTTATGTACAAATTGACATGGAAGTTATGTCACGTGACCAACATTCTATAGATTTAGTACAAGAACATTCTCCTGTGATTAGAAACAATATTATTGCTATTTTAAGTAGCCAAACGTTTGATGAGTTAAATACACGAGCTGGAAAAGAAAAATTACAAGCAAGCTTACTCAAATCAATTAACGAAACAATAGATATTGAAGTTAAAAATATACCTGTTGTTAAAACTGATGGTGAGGATGTTACAGCACCAAAGAAAGACGGTGGACATGCTGCAGCAGGGCAGCAGTATATAGAAGCGGTTTTCTTTACTAGTTTCGTAATGCAGTAGGGGTATAGATGTCTGTTAATGAACTGTTATCACAAGACGAAATTGATGCGTTATTGCATGGTGTCGATAGTGGCGATGTTGAAACTGAAGAAGCTGATTTAAACGACGGCACAGCAAGAAATTTCGATTTTGCATCACACGACCGAATTGTTCGTGGTCGGATGCCAACGCTTGAAATGATTAATGAGCGATTCGCTAGACAATTCAGAATAAGCGTATTTAATTTATTAAGACGTTCAGCTGAAATATCAGTTAGTGGCGTTCAAATGCTAAAATTTTCTGAATATTTACATAGTATGTTTGTTCCAACAAGTTTGAATATTGTCAAACTTCATCCTCTACGTGGTCCGGCTTTGGTTGTTTTTGATCCTAAATTAGTTTTTATTTTAGTTGATAATTTTTTTGGAGGTATTGGTCGTCATGCAAAAATTGAAGGCCGCGAATTCACACCAACTGAACAACGTGTTGTGAGTATGGTTTTACAGCTTGCTTTTGAAGATTTACAAAATGCGTGGAAACCTGTTTTGCCTGTTAAATTTGAATTTGTCAGTCGTGAAGTGAATCCACAGTTTGCAAATATTGTTAGTCCAAATGAAGTTGTTGTATTAAGTACTTTTCATGTGGAACTTGATGGTGGTGGTGGCGATTTTCAAGTGACGTTACCTTACTCAATGTTAGAGCCAATACGTGAATTACTTGATGCAGGTCTACAAAGTGATACATCAGAAAAAGATGACCGCTGGACAACATCTTTATTAGACGAAATAAAATTAGCTGAAATACCTTTATATTCAACATTAACAGAAGTTGATTTGTCGCTTAGAGATGTATTGAACTTTAAAGAGGGTGATGTAATTCCCATTGATTTACCGGATGAAGTGACATTAATGAGCGAGGAAATCCCATTGTTTAGATGTGAATACGGCGTATCAGAAGGAATGATGGCTGTTAAAGTCGATCGACCTGTTGATAAGGGTACTGCAATAGCAGAAGCAACGTTAATGCTGGAAGGAGAATGTAATGAGTGATTCAGATGATACAGATGTAATGGATGAATGGGCTGAAGCATTAGAAGAGTCGGGAGATACTAATTCAGATTCTTCCGAAAATACGGATGTAGCAGCAGCCGGGTTTGATAGTTTAGAAGATAACTCACAATCATCGAATGATGATATTAATATGGATGTTATTTTAGATATACCGGTGAAGCTATCAATGGAAATAGGGAGGACAAGTGTAAATATTCGTAGTTTATTACAGCTTAATCAAGGTTCGGTTATTGAGTTAGACCGTATGGCAGGTGAACCATTAGATGTGTTAGTCAATGGAACTCTTATTGCACATGGTGAAGTTGTTGTTGTAAATGAAAAGTTTGGTATTCGTCTTACTGATGTTGTGAGTCCTGCTGAGCGAGTTAAGAAATTACGTTAAATAGTAAAAATCGAGAATACAATGAACCGAGGTATTGTAAGCGTCAACGTCATTATCATTAGCCTTATTTTATTTATGCAAATGACCTACGCGGATGAATCAAAAAATAATGATATCGTAACAGAACAACAAGAAAATAAATTTTCAAAAGGAAGTGTTGATAAATCTGAAGTTTCTAGTTCTTCTACATTAAAAAGCCACACTGATATAGGCGCATCGAATTACATTCAAATGCTATTGGGGCTATTTTTTATTATTGCCTTTATTTTTACCGTAGCATGGCTCATTAAAAGAATGGGAACGATGAGTCCAAGTCATTCCAATAATTTGAAGGTAGTGGCCGGTTTAAATGTTGGTCAGCGAGAAAAAATTATTGTGTTGCAAGTGATGGATGAACAATTGCTTGTAGGCGTAACTCCCTCAAATATTAATTTATTATCAAAATTAGAAAACCCAATTATAGAAAAGGCAGGTTCATCTTTAAATGGTTTTCAAGAAAAACTACAATCAGCGATAAGCAATTTTAAAAACGACACAAAATCAGGCGGTGAAGCATGAGCTTACGCCATATATTGTACTGGGTCTTATTATTGTTACCCGTTACTGGATTTGCAGCAGAAGGTTTAGAAGCTTTTACTGTTAAAACACAATCTGATGGTAACCAGGTTTATTCCGTAAGTATTCAAACTTTGGCGTTGATGACAGTCCTCACAATGTTGCCAGCTGCATTAATGATGATGACTTCATTTACTCGAATTATTATTGTGTTATCTATTCTTCGTCAAGCACTAGGTTTAATGCAGGCTCCGTCTTCTCAAACCCTTATAGGACTTGCTTTGTTTTTAACATTTTTTGTGATGGCTCCAGTGTTTAATCAAATAAATAACAGTGCGTTACAGCCTTACCTAAATGATTCTATTCCTTTACAAGCGGCAGTTGAAACAGGTGGTAAACCTTTACGCGAATTTATGTTTGGACAAACGCGCGAAGCTGATATTAGTACGTTTATGAAAATATCTGGTGATAAAGAATATAAATCAAAAGATGATATCCCTTTTACTGTGCTGGTTCCTGCTTTTGTAACCAGTGAGTTGAAAACAGCTTTTCAAATAGGTTTTTTGTTGTTTATTCCATTTTTAATTATTGATTTAGTTGTCGCTAGCGTATTAATGTCGATGGGTATGATGATGTTATCCCCGATGATTGTTTCCTTGCCATTTAAAATAATGTTGTTTGTTTTAGTCGATGGTTGGAATTTAATTATGGGTACATTGGCGTCAAGTTTTTATATATAAATGAAATAGAGGTAGGCGATGACTCCTGAAAGTGTTTTATCAATATTTCAACATACACTCGAAATTATACTATTACTTGTTGTTGTTATATTAATTCCAGCACTTGTGGTTGGCTTACTTGTAAGTATGTTCCAAGCGGCAACACAGATTAATGAAATGACTTTAAGCTTTATTCCTAAATTAATTGTTACCTTGGCAACATTAATGATTGCTGGCCCTTGGATGTTGCGGATGTTGGTCGAATATACCGAAAAACTCATACACGATATTCCATCGTTAATTGGATGACCGATGATTTTTACTGGAGCAGAACTTACAGCCTTTGTCGGATCTTTTCTTTGGCCTTTATTCAGGGTGAGTGCAATAGTGATGACCGCTCCAGTATTTGGCGCAAAAACAGTTCCGGCAAGAGTAAAGTTGATTATTAGTTTAGCTATTACCAGCGTTATAGTTCCCTTGCTACCGGCTGCTACTATGCCCCAAGTCGAAGTATTTAGTCTTCAAGGTTTGTATGTAACGGTAAATCAAATACTTATAGGTATCGCAATTGGTTTTACAACTCAACTTGTTTTTAGTGCAATTATTATGGCAGGACAGATTGTCGCAATGCAAATGGGCTTAGGTTTTTCATTAATGGTTGATCCCCAAAACGGTACCCAAGCACCGGTATTGAGTCAATTTTATATTATTTTTGTTTTACTCGTTTATTTAAGTTTGAATGGCCATTTGGTGTTAGTGCAAATTATGATTGATAGCTTTACAACATTACCTGTAGCACTTACAGGATTATCAACTGAAAGTATATGGGGTATCGTTAGTTGGGCTAGCTATATTTTTTCAGGTGCAATAGGTATAGCTATTCCTGCAATTGCTTCTTTGTTAGTAGTGAATCTTTCCTTTGGCATTATGACGCGAGCTGCACCACAATTAAATATTTTTGCAATTGGTTTTCCGGTAACGATGATGCTCGGCTTTGCACTCGTATTATTAACGCTTTCGAATGTTGCACCTAAGTCAAATGAATTATTTTTGAATGTTTATCAGTTGGTCCGAGGTTTCCACTAGAGATTAGAGTATGGCTGAAGATACTGGACAAGAACGCACCGAAGAGGCGACGCCCCGACGCAAGCAACAAGCACGTGAAAAAGGGCAAGTCGTTACATCTCGGGAACTCAATACAATGATAATGATGATGGCATCAGCAGGGGCTATGGGTATGCTCGGCCCTGGCGTTGTTAATGGTATTAAAGAGTTAACGGTTTGGAATTTAAAAGTAACACGCGAACAGATATTTGATGTAACTACCATGCATTTGTTATTAGAAAATTCATTAGTTCATGCAGTTATGAGTTTATCGTCATTTTTTATCGTTATGATCCTTGCCGCATTTGTTGGGCCATTTTTGATTGGTGGCGTAAATTTCAGTATTAAGGCGCTTTCATTTAAGTGGGATAAGCTGGACCCTATTAAAGGTTTAGGACGGGTGTTTGCGATTAAAGGTTTAGTTGAGCTCATTAAAGCCTTGGTCAAATTTTTAGTTATTGGTACGGTTGCTGTATTGTTTTTACAAAATCAATTTGATAGCTATTTAAATTTAGGTAATGAAGCTATCAATACTGCCTTACCTCATGCCACCGAATTATTGATGTGGGCTTTTTTGATTATTGCATCATCTCTTATTCTCATTGCTTTAGTTGACGTTCCATTTCAGGTTTGGGATTACAATAAACAACTGAAAATGACATTCCAGGAGATTAAAGACGAAAATAAAGATACTGAAGGTAACCCCGAAGTTAGAGGTCGAGCAAGACGCGTGCAGCGTGAAATCGCACAACGTCGTATGATGTCAGAAGTACCTGAAGCTGATGTTATTATTACTAATCCAGAACATTATTCAGTTGCTTTAAAATATGATCCAAAAACAATGGTTGCTCCAGTTTTAGTTGCAAAAGGTGTTGATATTATTGCGATGCAAATCCGTAAAATAGCCAATGAACATAATGTACTAATTCTTGAGGCACCACCACTCGCTCGTTCGCTTTATCATACAACGGAATTAAATTCTGCAATACCGGCAGGTCTGTATTTAGCTGTCGCACAAGTATTAGCTTACGTATTCCAACTACGTAAAAAAACGACTAGTTCAACGCATTATACAAATCATAAAATGAAGGATTTAGATATCCCTAATGATTTGCAGTTTGATAGTTAATTTATAAAGGTCTTTATTATGGCAGAACAAACACTTTCATTTGGAATGTTCAAGAAAGCTAACTATCAAGGTTTAGGTGCCCCGGTATTACTCATGGTGATGATCGCAATGATCGTTGTACCATTAGCACCACTTGCTTTGGATGTTTTGTTTAGTTTTAATATTTCATTATCATTAATTGTTTTGCTTGTTACCGTTTATTCATTACGACCTCTAGATTTTGGATTGTTCCCAACCATTCTTTTAATTACAACGTTATTACGGTTGGCCTTGAATGTTGCATCAACAAGGATTGTTCTGCTTGAAGGTCATACTGGTCCAGATGCTGCTGGACAAGTTATTAAAGCTTTTGGTGAATTTGTCATCGGCGGAAATTATGCTGTTGGTATTATTGTTTTCTCAATCTTAGTTATTATTAATTTTGTTGTTATCACCAAAGGTGCTACCAGAATATCAGAGGTAAGTGCGCGTTTTACTCTAGATGCTATGCCAGGAAAACAAATGGCAATTGATGCGGATCTTAATGCAGGTTTAATTGACCAAGAAGATGCACGTACGCGTCGTCAAGAAATAGCTGATGAAGCTGAGTTCTATGGTTCTATGGATGGTGCGAGTAAATTTGTTCGAGGTGATGCAATTGCTGGCATACTCATACTCTTTATTAATATAATCGGCGGTTTGCTAATTGGCGTTGGTCAACATGATTTGAGCTTTGCTGATGCTGCACGTAACTATACGTTGTTAACAATAGGCGATGGTTTAGTTGCTCAAATACCGGCTTTATTACTTTCTACGGGTGCAGGTATTATAACAACGCGTGTTTCAAGCTCTCAAAATATGGGTGAGCAAGTCTTATCTCAACTCTTCTCTAATCCAAAATCTCTTTGGGTAACATCAGGTATTTTAGGCTTAATGGGTATTATTCCTGGTATGCCTAATTTTGCTTTTCTAACATTAGCTATTGCGTGTGCCTCGATAGCGTTCTTTATTTCTAAGAAGAATAGACAAACAGTGGCGGACGAAACAACGAAAAAAAATCAAACTGTTTCACAAGATAAAGAAATAAAAGAGTTAAGCTGGGATGATGTTACACCTTTAGATTCAATTGGTTTAGAAGTAGGTTATCGATTAATACCCTTAGTTGATAAAAATCAAGGTGGTCAGTTAATGAGCCGAATCAAAGGCGTTCGAAAAAAATTGTCTCAGGAGCTGGGTTTTTTAATTCCAGCCGTTCATATTAGAGACAATTTAGAACTCTCACCAACGGGTTATCGTATAACGTTATTAGGCGTTACCCTCGGAGAATCCGATATACAACCCGATAAAGATTTAGCTATTAATCCAGGTCAAGTTTTTGGAACGTTGCAAGGGATAGAAACAACAGACCCTGCTTTTGGTTTAGATGCAATATGGATTGATACGGCACAACGCGACCAAGCACAAACATTGGGTTATACCGTTGTGGATTCTAATACAGTTGTAGCGACTCACTTAAGTCAACTCTTACAAACTCATGCGCACGAATTACTTGGTCATGAAGAAGTACAGCAATTGTTAGATTTGCTTTCTCAAACTGCACCTAAGTTAGTTGAAAATCTTATCCCTGATGTTTTAACACTAGGTATCGTGGTTCGTGTTTTACAGAATTTATTAGAAGAAAATATTCCTATAAGAGACATAAGGACGATTGCCGAGACCTTGGCAGAGCATGGGGCTAAGAGTCAAGATGCTGACATTTTGACCGGTATGGTGCGCATATCACTTGGAAGGCTAATTGTTCAGAAAATCAATGGGATGGAGCATGAGCTACCCGTTATTACTTTAGATCCAGCCTTGGAACAGTTGTTGCATCAATCAATACAGTCTACGGATGGAATGGGCGGAGGCGTTGAACCGGGGTTGGCTGAACGCTTACATACGACTCTTCAAGAGTCTGCTCAGAAGCAAGAATTAGCCGGACAACCAGCAATATTATTGGTTTCTGCAGCGCTTAGAACCATGTTAGCGCGATTTGTAAGACATACAATTTCGAATTTAAACGTATTGTCTTACAACGAAATACCAACGGATAAGCAAATAAAAATTGTTGCAACTGTTGGTCAACCGAATGATGTAACAGGTGAATAGATTATTGTGTTTAGTTTAATTGTGTATCAATCAGAGGCAGCAGCAGTATGAAAATTAAACGTTTCCAAGCTGAAGATGTACGTACAACAATACGTAAAGTTAGAGAAACTTTAGGGCCTGATGCTGTTATTTTATCGAATAAACGTATTGAGGGTGGCGTCGAAATTGTTGCAGCAATTGATTACGATGAATCACTTATGGGCGGCATTGTCGCTGAACCTTCTTTAGATAAGTCAAAATCGTTCGAGTCAGATTCTGATATAGAAAATACTTTACCTTCTAATAAACAACCTAAACAATCACGCTCACAAGCAGCGGATGATGTCCGTTATAGTCGAAATATTCCGACTACACCAAAACAAAAAAGAACGTCAGTATCGTCTTCAGATAAGAATGATGTTTCAAGTGAAAAGTTACAAGATTCAACTAATATTGGCAAAGATTTATCGAGCATGCAAAGTGAGATTAAATCTTTGCGAGGTCTGCTGCTTAATCAATTATCAGGAATGGCTTGGGAATCAGAATCAAAACATCATCCTGCCCGTACACGACTATTGCAAAGACTTATTGCGTTAGGTCTTAGTCCATTATTATCTAAACAACTTTGTGAAACGGTTGATGATAAAAAAGAATTTGATGTTATGTGGCGATATGCCTTAGGCGTGTTATCACATAAATTACCAATCGTTGATAATGGTATTTTAAAAACTGGTGGGGTAATGGCCTTGGTCGGGCCAACGGGTGTTGGTAAAACAACAACGATTGCAAAGTTGGCTGCACGATATGTATTGCAGCATGGAAAAGATAGTGTTGGTTTAGTTACCACGGATAACTTTAGAGTAGCAGCACACGAACAATTGAGAAGTTATGCACGCATCTTGGGTGTACCTTTACGTGTTGCAACTGATAAAGATGAATTGAATGATGCGCTTTACGATCTACGAAATAAAAAATTAGTCTTGATTGATACCGCTGGTGTGAGCCTGCATGATTCACAACTACGTGAACAATTGGATTTATTAAATAGCGGTTCTAAAACTATCCATATGTTCTTAGCATTATCTGCTAATACTCAACGTAGCGTTTTGAATGATGTGGTAACAACCTTTAAGCAATCTAAATTAGATGGTTGCATCTTAACTAAAATTGATGAAACAACAAGTTTAGGTGGTGCGATATCAGTTGCCGCTGAACACGATTTACCTATCTCATACTATTGTGACGGCCAAAAAGTGCCGGACGATTTACATATTGCAAGAGCACATAATTTGGTCAGTAAAAGCGTTTCGATTATGCATAAAATTACATTGTCAGCTCAACAAGAGTTGGCTGATGGTTTGTCCAATGGAGATTCAATGAATTTAACCATAAATGGGATGGTGGCGCATGCACACGGTTGAAGCACATAATATCCATCAGATGTCTGGAATCCAAACAATGCAAAAGCCACATCCCGTTAGAGTTATCACTGTTACCAGCGGCAAGGGTGGCGTTGGTAAAACAAATGTTTCAGCTAATTTAGCGATTGCACTTTCTCAACAGGGTAAAAAAGTGTTGATCATGGATGCAGATCTTGGTCTAGGTAATATCGATGTGTTATTAGGCTTGCATCCAAAGTTTACGCTCGAAAGCGTTATTCGTGGTGAGCATACCTTAGATGAGGTTATGGTAGATGGACCTTCAGGTATTAAAGTGATACCGGCTTCATCCGGTATTAAAAACATGGCCGAGTTAAGTTCTAATCAGCATGCCGGTATTATTCAAGCCTTTAGCCAAATAAATCAAGATATTGATGTACTCATTATTGATACTGCTGCAGGTATTGCGGACAGTGTTGTTAGTTTTGCTTGCGCAGCGCAAGAGGTATTAGTTGTTGTCTGTGATGAGCCAGCATCTATTACCGATGCCTACGCTTTAATTAAGTTATTGCATAAAGAATATGGCCTTTTTCGTTTTAGAATATTAGCGAATATGGTTAAAAATGTTCAAGCCGGACGGGAAGTGTAC